>Ga0307376_10002829_pt1 | contig 16578 bp, 15 predicted proteins | sample TR2MG_FD_202536 | JGI IMG/M metagenome (GOLD analysis project Ga0307376, IMG submission 202536) | Soil microbial communities from Risofladan, Vaasa, Finland - TR-2 | ecosystem: Environmental > Terrestrial > Soil > Coastal area > Acid sulfate soil | place: Finland: Risofladan, Vaasa | collected...
CTTCGTATTCTTCATTATCTCGAAAAACGGTGTTGAATACGTGAAAATCCATCCCTAAAGCTCCAATAATAACAACTTTCTTTTTCTGCATAGATACAAACCATTCTAATAATGTTCTTTACATTATTATAATAATTAATTTGGGATTTGTAATAATAGTTATTGATAGTATTATGGGAATGACAACCCACCACTAAATTAGAGCATCTTAAAAGTAAAAATTATCAAATAAAATTTGAAAACAAATAATTTTTTTCTTTTAGTATATATAGTTTTTATTTACTTGAGTTTTTTAAACTTTTTTCTTAAACGATTTTACAATCAAAGTAGGATTAACTGAAAAAGATTCATTAATTATATAAAATTTATAATTCTTTAATACATATAAATGAAGAAAACTGTAAAACTTTTTCAAAAACCTTATTAGTGTCCTTTGGATCAAATTATTAATACCTTAAATACACCAAATTTAGAATAATGGACAACCGAATATATCTCTTGGATGTCACCAACAGAGATGGGGTTCAAACAAGCCGTTTAGGCTTAGCTAAGTTGGAGAAAACTGTATTAAACATCTTATTAAATAGGATGGGTGTATATCAATCTGAGATTGGCTTTCCTACAACACTTCACGAAACTAATTATATTAATGCGAATTTAGAGCTTGCCAAAATAGGAGTACTTAAACCTATGATACTTTCGGGCTGGATGCGTGCTATAGAATCAGATGTGGAAAGAGCGATGGAATTAACGAAATTAGAGCATATCAACTTATCAATTTCTACTTCTCCTCAAATGATAAATGGTAAATTTCAAGGAAAGTATGATGGTGAAGACATCATCCAGCTGATGGTAGCAGCGGTTCAAAGAGCACGGGATTTAGGGATAAAAACCATAGGGGTAAATGCAGAAGATTCGAGTCGAACATCAATGAAATTTTTAATTAAATATTCATTGGCAGCTAAAAAAGCAGGTGCTCATCGAATTCGATATTGTGACTCATTAGGTTATGAAACGCCTTTTCGGATTCATTTCCGATTGAAAGATCTTACTAAGGCTGTTGATTTACCTATTGAATTACATTGCCATAATGATTTAGGAATGGCGGTTGCGAATTCAATTATGGGTGCGAAGGGAGTAATTGAAGAGGATCAAGATGCGTTTATTAATACTACAATTAACAGTATGGGTGAGCGAGCGGGTAATGCTGATTTAGTCTCGACTACATTAGCGTTAAAACATGGTGCTGAGATTAAAGAATTAGGCATGGTTGATCCTCGAATTGATTTATCCAAAGCTTGGAAGATCGCAACATATGCTTCACACGCTTTTGGTATTCCAATTCCGGTTAACCAACCGGGTGTAGGAGATAATGCCTTTGCCCATGAGTCAGGAATTCATGCGGATGGAGCTCTCAAGGATCGAAAAAATTATGAACTATACGACTACAATGAATTAGGAAGAGGTGGAACTATAATGATTGAAACTGGAAGAAAAATAACAACCGGAGAATATTCCGGAATTTCATCTTTTACTCATAGCTACAACAATTTTAATATCGATTTTAAGAACGAAGAGGAGGCGCGACAAATCCTAGAGCTTGTAAGATATGCGAATGTTCATAAACAGCGCCCACTAGTTAAGGAAGAGTTCATATTTATTGCAGAATACCCAAAAATTGCACGGAAGATATTAACAATGAGTCCTCCTGAGATTTCAATAGAACGTCCTTATTTTAAAATAGCGAAGAAACGAAAATACAAAAGAGCTAAAGAAATTGAGCTCAAATCTTTTATTAAATTATGAATTTTTGAGTTTTCTAACGATGTTTTTCAATCAACTTTGTTTTAAATCGATTCATTTATTATTGCGATTGCCCTTGCAATACCATCTTCTGCTCGAATTTTAGACCCCAGATCAGCTGTGCGTTCACGCATTCCTTGATTAGTTACAATTATTTGGACAGCTTTAGCAAATTCACTGCTAGTTTTTAATTATCATTCTTGTTGCTATTTGCAGCTATTGCGTTAATTATCTGCGGTATGAGTTCACGAGGAAAACTATGTCCCATTCCCTCCAAAATCAATAGTTCTGCTCCGGGTATCGTTGTTGCGATATCTTTGCCTGCTTCAATAAGGTTAAATGGATCTTCACTCCCATGAATAACAAGCGTAGGTGCTTTTATTGCAGAAATTTTAGGTTTAATATTACCAGGAACAGCCATAGCTGCTAATTGGCGTGTGATTCCTTCAGGATAATAACTACGATCATACTCCTTTGTTCTATATTCTCTTGATTGATCCTCATCATAAGAAAAAGTGCCGTAAATAAGACTATCGCGCTTGATCATTTCTTCAATATAGGCTTCGCGCTCAGATGGGACGGGCGCAAAGAATTGCATCAAGATTTCTGGCTTTGAAGGAGGTAATTCGGGATTTCCCGTTGTGCTCATGATTACAGTGAGAGATAGCAACCGAGAATGATGTCTATAGGCTAGAATCTGTGCGATCATTCCGCCCATGGAAGCACCACAGACATGTGTTTTATCAATATTCAAAGCGTCCAATACACCTACGGAATCATCAGCCATGTCCTCTAATGTATAAGGAACTTCGGGTATTTCGCCTCGAGTATAGGCAGCACCAATCTCCATCATGTCCGGTATACCCCCATCTTCAATTTTTGTAGACAACCCTACATCCCGGTTGTCGAATCTGATGACATAAAATCCACTTTTTGCAAATTTATCGCACATCTCATCCGACCAAGCAAGCAACTGGCTTCCCAGTCCCGCAATCAATAATAACGGTTTTGAATTCGGATCCCCGATTGTCTCATATTCAATCTCTATATTATTTACATTCGCTTTTGGCATTGTATATCTTCCTCATTTTTATTATAAATCAAATTGAGTATATAAAATGTGATAAATAATTAAAAAACATAAAACTATGTTTTATAGAATAGCCTAATAAAATAGTAACTATGATAGTTAAAAATTCTATGACTACTAAAGATAATCCAAATCAGGTTTTACTTAACACAGACTTTTTTATTTTTATTTATCATAATTATATCCAGTTAGAAGAATATTAGAATAATACGAAAAAAAAAATCCAGTTTTGTATCTTAATTATTTTTTATTCATTAATTTGTAATCCTATCTCAATCCAGGGAATAGAATTTGTTCTTAAATCATTCCTAAAGCTCCAATAATAACAACCTTCTTTTTCTTCATAAATACAAACCATTCTAATAGTGTTCTTTACATTATTCTAATAATTAATTTGGGATTTGTGATAATAGTTATTGATAGTATTTTAGGAATGACAACTCACTAATAATACCAAATCAAAGATAGTTATAAATATGTGTATGTATATGTGCATACATATGACTTCTAAGAATATTAGTATTACTGAAGATGTTTATAATAAATTACTTAAAATTAAACGGAACAATGAAAGTTTTTCAGAGCTATTCTTAAGGCTGTTAAAAATACAAAAAAATACACTTGAAAAATCTTTTGGAGCATGGGACCTTTCAAAGGAGGAAGAGAAAGAGATTTGGGTAGGAATATCAAATCGTAACGGAAGAAATTGGAATAAATCAAATTTAGAGGATTTCAAATGATTCTTCTAGATACTTCTGCATGCGTCGATTATTTAAATGGAAATAAAGAACTTAAAAAAGTAATCGATGATCAAGAAGATCTGATCCATATTACCGCTATAACCATCTATGAAATGAATATAGGGTTTGAAAGGACCAGACGTAAAATTTCTGAGAAAAGATATAAGCAACTTTGCAAACCCTGGCTAGAATTTATAAGTAGTATGGAGATCTTTCCTTTAGGATATAAGGAAGCTGAAAAGGCAGCCAAGATTTATGATTTCCTAGAATCTCAAGGTGAAAGAATTGATGATAATGATATTCTTATCGCGGGTATCATGTTAACAAATGGGATTAACGAAATAATCACCAGAAATGTAAATCATTTTAAAAGAATTGAGGGTATAGAGATTATAAAATATTAGTAATTTTATTATTTTGTTCCATTTTTTATTTGATTCTTGCTTATTTTTGATAATATTGATAAAACTTTTTATAAAAATATAAAATTTTTTTAAATAATATACTTTTTATTTTTGATAAAGCTTCCACTTTTCTTCAAGTTTTGGATCTTGTAAAGTTTCCATAATATATTTACCGAACTCTTCCCCTGTCGTTCCCGTGTCCCTTCCAGTAACTTTCAGCTTTTTCTCATATAAAGCACAGATATCTAATGCCATTTCAAGCTTTTTAGCCTTTTCTATGAAACCAATATGATTTAAGAGCATAGCAGAAGCTTTAATGATACTAGTTGGATCTGCGTATTTAGTCCTTCCCGTTTCTACCATTCTAGGTGCCGTGCCGTGGATAGCTTCAAACATCGCATATCGTTTTCCGATATTTGCACTTCCCGCAGTTCCTACTGATCCCTGAATTTGTGCAGCTTCATCAGTTATGATATCTCCATATAAGTTAGGAGCCACAAATACTCTAAATTCTTTCTGGCGTTCTGGATCAATTAATTTTGCCGCCATGATATCAATATACCAATCATCAAACTTAATCTCTGGATATTCTTCTTTTGCTAGTTTTTTCGCCATATTTAAGTACATACCATCTGTAGTTTTAATTACATTTGCTTTAGTAATTAATGATACTTTATTAGCTCCAGTTTTTTTAGCGTAATCAAAAGCTAATCTTAGGATTCTATCAGTACCTTGTTTGGTATGGACACAAAAATCAAAAGCTAAGTCTTCTGTTACATTAATTCCCTTTGAACCTAATACATAAGCTCCTTCTGTGTTCTCCCTAAAAAATATCCAATCAATGCCCAATTTGGGAACTTTAACTGGACGAACATTTGCGAATAAATCTAATTCTCTACGCATAGCAACATTTGCGCTTTCTAAATTTGGCCACTTGCCCGTAGTTAAGTCAGCTGACGAAGGAGTATGGGTAGGTCCCTTGAGAATCACATGGCATTTCTTTAACTCAGTCAGAACATCATCTGGTATTGCTTTTAATAATTTCGCTCGATTTTCAATTGTTAATCCTACAATATCTTTGAATAGAATCTTACCGCTTTCTACTTCTTCCTTTAAAAGAAACTTCAAAATATTTTCGGCATGTTTGGTTATTTCTGGGCCAATATAATCTCCGCCAGCTACTCCTATGATGAGTGGTTTCAATGTCGAGTAGTCAATCCAATCTGCTCCTTTTTTTAAATCTTCAATTCTTTTTAATTGAACTCTTACCAATCCTTCAAAGTGGTCTTTTGCCTTTTGTACTACATTTTCCATTTTTTATTTCCTCTAATTACATTTCATTTTTTTTTGATTTGCTTTTTTTTTAAATTATCAGCATTTATTAAAATTTTTTATTTTCATAAATAAATAAAAAAGGTTAATTGAAATTTGTAAAAATGCAATTTGGATATTTTCCTCAACTTCCAAACAAAATCTCATCCCAAGGTTGACGATATAATCCTGCACGTTGACGTTTTTGATCAAATATATGTCCCATCATCCCAATCGTTCTTCCTAGTACGAATAATCCATTCAATGCTTCACTATCAATTACGTCTTCAATTTCCTCTTTGGTGAAATCCAAATTTTCGAGTAAATCCAAAAATGTAATACCAATACATCCATCAACATTTAATATTAAGTTATTTCGCTTAGAAGTTGTGAGTTTTTCTACTTCCAATGCATAATCTAAGTGAGGATGTTCTGGAAAATTCTTAAAAACGAATTCTTTGAGTAAAGTTACACGGATGTCTGGATTTTGAACTGATTTTATCCTATGGCCGATTCCCGGAATATTCACTTGTACTACATTTTTCATATAACTTACAAATTCTAGTGGAATCATTTGTTTTTGTAATGCTTCTCTAAAATATTTTGCTGCATCTGAAATTGCTCCCCCAAAACGAGGTCCGATTGTCAATATTCCCGAAACAAGAGAGGACATTAAATCTTTACCTGCACGTGCAGTGACGATCGCATTATGAGCTCCACTTACAGCAGGTCCATGGTCGGCAGTAAGTTTTATAACCATTTCTATGAATTCTTGAGCGAATTCTGGTAATTCTTTCTTAAACCACAGAAGACCGATCACATACCCAATCGACTTATGTTCGCGGATTATTTCATCAAGTCCAAAACCCGCAAAGGTTGGTACATCTCCACGATCATCTGAAATAGTGACAACAACATCAGTTTGGCGTCGAACTATTCCAAGACGAACGGCCTCATTATAATCAAGTGGAATGTTCGGTGGGTCTACTTCTTTAATGGATTCAATTTTGCCTTCAGATTTTAATTTATCAAATGTTTCTTTGATAAACTTATCGAAATCTTCGTAAGAAGTTGGAACTATGGCTCCAGCTTTTTTAAGTGCTTTATTTTTTGCTTCAGCAGTTTCTCTATCACTTCCAGCCATTGCACCCGCATGTCCAAATTGTAATCCTTTAGGTAAAATTCTTGCAGCAGTTCCTGTTACCCATATAGCAAGAGGTTTTTTGATCTTTTTACTCTTTAAGGCATCAACTATTTCATATTCTTCGGTACCTCCAATTTCACCCAAACAAACTAGCATTTTGATTTTTGGGTTTGCTTCGTATCTTAAAATGTGATCGATTAGGCGTGACCCTGGATAGCGATCTCCTCCTATTGCGATACATTCGTAGACTCCATCTGTATTTTGGGCAATCATGAAATTCATTTCATTACTTAAACCACCAGACTTTGAAACAAAACCTACTGACCCTGGACGATATAATTTTGAGAGTATAATATTTTCAAGTGTTCCTGCGGTATTCCCGATTTTAAAAGCCCCAGCTCTTATACCTCCTACTGTAGCAGGACCTATTATAACTTTATTACGTTTCCTAGCAATCTTATTAAGTAATTGACTTTGCCTTTCTGGCACTCCTTCGGCAATAATTACAACGACTCGAATCGTATCTGAATCAAGTGCTTCCTTACTAGTATCATATGCAGAGCGAAAAGATGCAAAATTTATCATTACATCTGCCTTAGGATGCTTTTTTATAGCCATATTTAACGTTTTATAAACTGGAATAACAATTTCGCCACTCCCCCAGAATACTTTATGATACGCAACCGCAGCCTCTTGAGTAGGTTGAATCATAGCTGCAACAGAAGGTGTTTTTCGACGACATACATAATCAAAATCTAACATTCTGAGAACTGGAGCTGCTTGTAGTCCATATATTATGGCCTGTGTATTTTCATTAAAAAGTTCGTAATCTTCCATTTATTATTCACCTCTTATTTTTTCAACCATTCGTGCTACTGGACGCGTCATACTGCTATAACGATCGTAAATTTCAATTGGGATGCCTGTTTCTTCTCCAACTTGTCTCATTAAATCTAAACCTTGCTTCTCATTGGGTCCCCCTCTTCGAACTAAGATTTTTACATTAGCTTTCTTTAATTTATCCACTGATTTCTTTATAGCTTTAACAATTCCACCGAAAGTTGCTTTGACATCTGTAAAATTAGCAATTCCCCCACCTATAATAAAATATTTTTCGCGTCCTTTAGGATCGGGGTTTTCAGTTATGAGATCTATTAATGTTTGAGCATATATTTCTGTATGTTCTTGACTAGGATTACCTGAATATTCACCATAATTAGATAATTCCTTTTCAAGTCCCAAATCTGCGATTGTATCTGTATAAACAACACTCGCTCCTCCACCCGCAACCATAGTCCAGATTCTTCCGTTCCTGTTTAAAATGGTTAACTTTAATGAGGCTCCAGTTTTTTCGTCAAGCTCCATAATTTTCTTTTCTTCAGCACTCATTATTTGGCCAAAAGCTGCTGGAAATTCAATGGGGTTTTCAGGATTACCCCATGTATCAGTATGAAGAAATGCAGCAGTATTATCGAGTCTCGCTTTCACATCTAAAGGAACAACTTTTTTATCTTTCGTAATAGCAAATGGATTAATTTCTAAAAATGTAAAATCTTGATTAATAAAGACCTGATAAAGCCCCTTAATAAAAGGGATTATAGTATCTTTTAAATCTCCAAGATTTGGAATTTTCCCTTCTAAATCAAAAGTATTTATGTCAGTTTCAACAGGAATGGGAACATGAACCACTTTATCCCAGTTTTCCTCAACAAATATCCCTCCTTCAAAACTAAAATGAATTACATCATTATTTCTTTCCGTGGTGATTGAAACATAATATTCTTTTTCGTGAGGAATGAAAGGTTCTACAAGTAAACGCTTCAAGGCTCCACTAACATTTCCAATTTCGCAGACTCTATCTAAATTGCTATAACAGAAATCTTTCATTTCATCACAATTTGCATCTAGTAAGAGTAAATTTGCCTTCCCTCTTTTTCCAAAAAGTTGGTCAGGTTTAACGACAACTTTTTCTGTATTTATCCACGAATTATCTGAGATTGTTTTTTCTAAATCAGTCTCGCAATTAATTACCACTAATTTATTATGATAATCAAAATCCGGATAATATTTTGGTAATTCGCTCGCTATGAGCTTTTTAGCATCATACTCATAAATATTTTTTTGAGCCAATTTTCTCTCATTCTCTTATATTAATTTTAACATTATGTCAAAGATTTATAATAAGTGTAAACTCAACTTTAATAAATATTTTACCTACATGATTAATATGGGATGTAATTCCCTCAGAACCCCTCTTTAAGAAAAAAAAAATGCATGAAATATAGAACTCAATAAATCCTTTTCGAGCTTAAGTTGAAAAATAATAAGTTAATAAGGGATAAAAACAAAATTCAATAAAAAAATTAAATTCATAATAATAATTTTCAGTGACAACCTTAAAACCTAAAAACTGTGCAATTAATATAATTCGCAAGAAGAAGGAAATATATTATTCGCTATTTGCTGTCGTTTTTAGTTTTTTAATCTATTTTTTAATTGCTGCTTTAATTGATGTGGCAGATAGTCAACCAATCTTTCCATTTTTTTTATTGATTTTTGGAATATTATTAATTCGGTATAATCTTGACGCTTATTTTGCGTCGAGAGAGGAATTGAATTTTAAATTTATCTTAATATTATTTTTTTTATTTGATTTGTCACTTACATTTATTATCTGTGCTATTTTTGGTTTAGTGCTATTTCTATTCATCAATTTTGCCTATATAATCACAATTATTATCAACTTTCTCGCATCCATCTTAATGTACTATATACTTAGGAAAGAAATTCAGAAATATTACCTAAAAAAGAATATGGAATTATACAATGAAAATTAGATCTGCATTTTCAAGGAGATATATAATTTTTGTTATTATAACAACTTTATTTTTAGTTTGCTCTAGAATTGTCTTTTATTACTTTCAAGATGAACTTTCAGGTTTTTTTTTTATGGATTTGCTTATGAGAAATAGAGATTTAAATTTTAACACCAATTATGATTTAATGTATAACGGGGTATTTCAATATTATGAGGAAAATCCTTTAATAGATGAGAAAGCAATATATCTTTACTTTTGGTATTTTATTTTTTATCCTTTTTACATATTACCGTATGAAATATCATTATATTTATGGGATTTTCTAAGGTTAACCTCAGCTATTTACATATCCTTAAAAATAGTAAAAATTACATCAAATAATCGAGAATTATACTTTTTCTTTCTTTTTTCTGCTATTGGGTATTTTACTGATATGTATTTGAATAATACGAATTGGTTAATTCAATTGTTATTAATAGAATCATACTATCAATTCCAACGTGAAAAAAAAATTCTTTCAGGAATTCTATTTTCTTTTGCAGCATTTAAAGTGACTTTGATTTTATTTCCATTGATTTTAATAATTATTAAAAAATTAAAAGTGAAACACTTAGCCTATTTCATAACTCCTTTAATCCTCATTTGTATTCCTTATTTCATATTCCCTGAATATTTTATATCCATGGTTTCTAATTGGTTTGAAGTATCCGACACATCAACAGATCTCTCTCTAATTAATATCTTTTTAAAATTGTGGCGATTGATTCAACCTGCTCACTTGTTGTATGTGAGTTTTATTACTCTCATCATTCTACTAAATATTAGTAATGAAAAAATTAAGGATAGGATTGCTATAACTATTTATATATTTGTTTCTATCTTTTGGATTTTAATTTGGGTGTTGATTTTAGAATTTGCGTTATTTATTTAAATTTACACAGAAATTAATTACCCTTTTTTATCAAAATCATAATAGAAGATAAAGATACAAATGGAATGCTTAAATAATTTAATAGTGGAGCAAAACAAGCATACCCAAATAATTTGGTCAAGAATAGAGAGTTAAAAATGATTCCTGTAAATAAATTTAGAATTATAATGATAATGTAAGTTGATTGGTATTTGCTAATTTTTATGGTTACGAATGCAGTTATTAATAGGATTAGAGATCTAAAGATTTCGAAAAACGGTAAAAGGATATATAATGGTAAATAGACTACTTGGCTTAAATTAATAAATTCATTTATCCAAAGCATCAAAATTAAGTTAATAAACAAAAGAACAAATACAAAAATAATGTTAGCGTATACTAATTCCTTTAGAATTTTATAACTGTAATTTATTTTCACTTACATTCGCACCCTTATGAATTAATTTTTAGTTTTGTTAAAACTTGTACTATTTACTTACAAAAATGAAAGTATAAATACTTTCATAACGCAATAATAAATATATCCTTTCTTTACAAATGAAATTCCAAATTAAAAGGTTATAATGTGATCTTAAATGTCTCAAGATAAGATTCGATGTAGTAAGTGTGGTAATTTAGTGCAAAAAGATTTAACATATTGCATTCACTGTGGTTCATTATTAGAACCCGCGCCGACAAGTTCGCCCGCACCAATTCAATCGACATCATCCACACCACCCCCTACAACTCCAATTAAAACTAAAACGAATATACCCTATAAGACTATTATATATTTTGCTGCAGTCGCATTAATAGATTTAATAGTCTCTTTCTTTGTGATGAATGGTTTTCAATTACCTATAGCTTCATTTGGCCAGTTATATTTAATTTTCTTTTTAGTAGTAGCATTTTCTCTTGGTTTATTATGGTTAGCGGGAGCAAATACAAGTTCCAGTGGAGGGAGTGGCGGTGGATATGAAGGATGTGGGTATGTTATTGGAGCTATTGTAGGAATAGCCATAGGTGTCCCAATTATTCTAGCCAGCACTTTCTCGACTATCGCAACTTCAATAGGAGATGCTATAAGTGAAGCTATAAATAATGCAATTAGTGACGCATTTACAGAAATGTTTGCTGATGTCGAAATTCCTGGTTTCGAACCATTATTATTCCTTGGTTTGTTCGCAATGCTATCAATAATTATAATGTATCGATATCATTTAAAAACCAAGAAAAATTCCTTATCCAATTAAATCAATCTTTTTTTTTATTTTTCTATTAATCAAAAACATGATTATAAATAAGAATAGCACGAAACGAAACGAATATATCCAAGATAGACCAATTTTACAATTAAACAACAAAACATATAAATTTTCAAATAGCCAATTAGCCACTTTTTTCATTATAAGTCCTATTTTATGCGTCTCAATTTATTTCTTTCTTAGTCTCCGAATGAATTACTGGATCTATGAATTTACATCAACATTTATCTCATTTCTTTTGAATCTATTATTTAATCTTAATTCACAAGTAATTATTTATCCCGAGCAGGATATTTTTCCATCGATATTTATTCCAAATCATCCATTTGATGGAACTTACGCTATTACTATTAATTGCATCGCAGGGCATATCTTTAGTTTCATTATTGGAATAATACTATTAGTTCCTTCCTCTAAAGTAGGTTCAAGTAAAAAGGAGTTTGTATGGAGGAAAATTAAGGTATTAGTTATTTCAACATCCGGTATTTTTCTATTAAACGTGTTTCGTATTATATTTTTATTATATTTCAATTTTAAAGGTATTCCATTTGAAATTATTCACGAATCTTTATTTTTTTTATCAGCTGTAATTGGAGCGTTATTTTTCGTTATCATACTTGAACATTGGCTTCCCGAATTATTTGTATCAATATATTATTTATATCGATTAATTTATTCTAAAGTTCAGTAACATCGAGATTTTCTAATGGAATCCATCCTATTTTTCCAATTTCATTTACAATCCTTGCCCATCCACTTTCTATTTCTTTTATTTTGACAAATTCTCCCTTTGATGCTGAGATCTCAAAAGAATTATAAGCACGGATGAACTGGAACTCTTCAGATGAATCCTTTACTGGAGTAACGAAGGCCTTAGGGACCCAACCAAAAATTCCATCCTTATTTTTACAATAAAGCCATCCTTCCCATTGAGTAGGTTTTTCTTTGCCATTGACAATTTCACCCTTTTCAGCCTGAAAAGGAATCAACACTTCTGAATAATGAGATTTAATCACTTTTACTTTATTTATCATCAAATCTTTTCACTTTTTCTTCAATATCTTCTCCCTTTAGAATTAACACATTCTTAACTAGTGGAATATCAAACGTGCTAAAAATTTCCTTACTCTCGTATTCGAGCAATCTTATGATAATAATCTCCTTTGAAGAAAATTTGGTTGAATCTCATAGAGAACAAGACTAAAAGTAGATTTAAATTTAAAATCGCTTAGTAATTAATAATACTTATTTTAATACTCTATAATTTGAATCAATACATTATTTTTTGCTTTTTGGGAGAATACCTTAATAAATAATAGAACGAATAAAATAATATCAAGAATGAACTCTGAATTAAAAGATGAAAACCTCAAATGATGATTTGAATCAGGGTCAACCTGAAGAACCAAGTCTTATTAAGATGGTAATGTTTTCAACTGGATATTTTTTGAATACTTATTTAATGATAGCTTTTAATAATTTTGTCTGGACTTTCTATGAAGGAGAGCTTGGTTTAATCAGTATAGTCTCTTTATGGCCAATTTATATGGCAATCGCAAATACCCTATACATAATATGGAGTATGTTGATTAACCCTGTTATAGGATATCTTACAGATAAACCCTTCAAATGGACCAAAAAGCGAGGGTTTCATACACCATGGATCATTATCGGAGCGATTCCTACAATTATTCTGTTTTTCTTCCTATTTACACCTCCTCAAGTATCAGGGATTGAAAGTGTATTGCCTATTCTAATATATTATGTAATATTCGTATTTTTATACGATATGTCGTATTCCCTTCTTCAAACTCATTCTTTTGGAGCTTTTGCTGCACATTTTAGGGGAGATACAACGCGTAGAAAAGGAGGGATATTGACTCAAATTTTTACCCTTATAGCAAATTTCTTAGCAATTACAATCTGGTCACTAGTAATTGATCCTGGGAATCCAACATCGTTCACAATCGCAGCGTTTATCAGCATTATTATACTTTTATGCTCACTTGCAGTATTTATACCTGGATCCAAGGAAACTAAAGTGATAAAAGAGAGATTTATCGTAGGGCATGACAACTCGGATAAAACTTCCTTTTTTAAAACTATGAAGATGGGTTTGAAACAAAAAAATTTCATGTTGGCTGTTTTCTCTTATCTTACATTCATGACTGCGTTTGGTCTTATGAGCATGAATGCCGTCAACTTTGTTGATGATGTTCTACAAGAGGGGCAATACATAAGAAGTATTGGTTCAATCTTAATGCTTTTATCTTCTTTTATAACAATGCCTATATGGGCTCGCTTAGCTAAAAGAATAGGGCATTCGAACACTTATGCAATTGGTTTAGCTTCCTACGGAGTAAGTCTATTATTAAACCTCTTTATTGTGAATGCGTTTCAGTTCTATTTAACAAGCATCCTAAACGGAGTATCAGGATCCTTGTTCTTGATTATGTTATCACCCGTTTTGGCTGATTGTTACGATGAAATCGCTGTGAAAACAAAAAAACATCACCAGACTACTTTGCTTGGAATTAGAAATTTTTTCGTTCGCACATCTGTAATTATTCAGAGTTTTACTATAGCAATTATACACGCACTCACAATTTATGACCCATTAGATGTTTCTCATCAGTTTAATGTCTTAGTAGGTCTTCGGATAATTCAAGGATTAATTCCTTTCCTTTTTTGCAGTGTGGGTGCGTTAATCTTTTATAAATGGTTTGATCTGAAAGGCATCAAAAAACAAGAAGTTACTCGTAAATTACGAGAATTAGGTTTATAATGGTTATTAAAAATGTATTTGAGAAAGTAATCCGATGGTAAAAATTATAGATGATATGAACTCATATCCGTTTTTTTTATTTAAAACTATATCAGCAAATCAACAACAGAAAAAAATACTGTTATCACTATAATAATTATACCTATAATTAAGGCACTTAAATTATACGTTCTATATTTTTTCCTGTCGATACTCACGGTTTTGGTTGGAACCATTTTCTCTTTTCCATTGACAATTTCTTTTTCCTTACCTTTATTATTAATCGTATTTCTCCATTCGATGTTTGCTGCCGCAAATTTATCTTTGTGTCCCTTTAATGGGCCAATTTCGCATTTCATTATGATCCCACGATTGTGTTTCTTATTTCGAATTATATTTGCTCCCGAAGTAAAATTACCCCCTGAAAATGCTACTAATTTCCATAAATCCCTTTTTTCTTTATCTTTATTTGTTACATTTTCCTTAACCTTCATTATCGGTTGACGAACATGAGAATGGTGACCAAATATTAAATCCCAATTTTTGTCTGGACAAGGATATATTTTTTTCTTGAACCATTTTCTGACTTTGATCTGAAATTTTGAATATTTTTGTGGAACACCAGTTAAGAGCGCTTCAGCATCTTTTCGGACTCTAGTCCTTACATATTTTTCATTTTCGAAACCCCAATGAGGAAAGAGGATGTTAAACTTTTTTGGACAATGATACGAGTTTACTCCGTTATGATTATAATTTGAAATACAATCCCAATTTTTTTGATTACTCCATTCTGTGGCAGTAGATATATTTATAGGTATATCTCGGACTAAGATATTTGGAACATCATTACGACCAAATACATCAAACCTAGGATCCGCTTGTATTTGGTTTAATGAAGTATGAAAATCCGCATTACTAAAATCTATGCTGTGATTATTGCTTAAGCACAATAACCATTTTGTGTCATTTGTTAATAGTGTTTTTAATTGAGTGAGAATTGGAGGGTCTTTATGTCTTTGCTTTGGAACAAACCCTTTTTTTAAAGATACTATTCCTTCAAGATTACCAACGATAATATTAACCCCTTTAAAAAAATCTATTACATGTTGTTCAAATTTCAACTTAAAATCATTCATCTTCATGATATCCCCAACAAACCCTATTTTGAACTTAGGTTCCGTTATCTTATTTAAAGGAATCTTAAACAACTTATCTTCATCTTGAGTGCGATTATCATACCTAACCTTAATTTCACCTTTTGGAATCTTATATTTTCTAGCTCTCATACATTCTCTTATAACACTCAATATGGAAAAACCTGCAACACTTCCTAAAATATAAACAATAGAATCCATAATTGGACTTTCAAAAAGCCGTAAAACTAGAATAATTGCAATAATTAATACAGCTATTCCCGGCAATGTTAAATGTTTAATACCCCAATATATTGTTTCCTCCAAATCATAAGGAGTGAACCCCCACCAATGAGTTTTAGTATTATTATTGCAAGGTTTGACTGAATATGGTTTTGTTGTATAATAATCGTCTAAAATTTCATCATTTACAGTTGTTAGGACCATTCTATCATCTCATATTGATTTTTAGTTTATTAACATTGGATATTATTTTATACAACCATCTTGCTTATATATCTTACTTATTTGTATATAAACCCTAACTGACTTACTATCCTAATTGACATGAAAAGAAAGCAGAAATGGGCATTATCGTCGGGACTATGATTCTCGTGATGACAAGAATTTTCTTAGCCATTCAATGATATATCGCGTAAAAGATGGCTTAGAATTGAAAACTAAACCGGTTGTATTAGGTATATTTGAAGTAAAAGAAAGGAATTACTAAAAAGTACATGATTAGATGTATAGAAATTTCAGAATTTTTAACATTAAGCACTATCTTGTGCTTTGGATGAATAATCGTTCTTTATTCTGCTCTTTTTCCCATTTCTTGCGCTCAGAGCGAAGTTTGAAAAGATCAATATCTTTATAGATTAAATCTTCCTCTTTTGCAGGAATAATTCGTTCAGTCCGGTCTTTTTCCGGAGTATAAATCAATGATTCTCCAAATTCCCCAATATTAGCGAAAAATGAATAAGCATAAATGGATCTGCGTGCATCAAAATGGGCTGCTTTAAAATCGGCTGTTACTGGTGTAAAAGCGGGATTAAGAATTATATCTATAGGAGGTTCGAAATTTTTTAATTCTACTCTTAAATCCATATCAAGAAAGTCTCGACAAATAGCGATTGCTATTCTACCATATTCGGTATTACAAATAATTGTTTTCCGTGGCATACTGCTAACATTT
>Ga0307376_10002831_pt1 | contig 16577 bp, 17 predicted proteins | sample TR2MG_FD_202536 | JGI IMG/M metagenome (GOLD analysis project Ga0307376, IMG submission 202536) | Soil microbial communities from Risofladan, Vaasa, Finland - TR-2 | ecosystem: Environmental > Terrestrial > Soil > Coastal area > Acid sulfate soil | place: Finland: Risofladan, Vaasa | collected...
GACCACCGTGCGCTGTGGCCACTCCCTCGGCCGTCGCCACGGTGGTCACAGGGACTGATCGGTGCTCGTTGGGTTCGATCTCACCTACCAGGTCCTCGATCGTTGTGGGCTGGATCCAAGAGCGACCGGTGTCGGGTTGCATCCCCAGAACCAGCGTGCTCCCGTCCAGGCACTTTGCCAATGGGTTACGGGGGATGCCGACGTCCTCTGATGTCCGCTGGTGGAGGTCAACGTGACGGCAGCGCTTCTGATGCTCGATGTCGCCGCCGTGGGCGCCGCAGGACGAGCACTTCGGCCCATCAGGCGTCTCGACCGGCGGGGCCTTCTTGTGGCACGAGAAGCACTCGTAGAAGGTGTAGCGCTCGCAAGGTCCCCCGTCTGGTCCAGCACTGCAGCCGCCCACGGTCGAGTAGACCTCGATCATGTTCTTCTCGTTGGCGAGGTGGGCGGCCATCCGGAGCTCCATCTGGCCGTAGTCGGCGTCGATGAGGCAGAGCTGACTACGGTCCTCGTCGTAGTCGTTCTCCAGGTGGGCGCAGAAGGCCTTTCTGATGAGGTCCTTGTCCCGGGGCTGATTCATCAAATTAACAGGGTCCGCCGAGTTGTGGTTGACGAACCCTTGGGACAGGTAGCTCTCGTCCTCCTCAACCGAGATGTCCCAGACCCCTTGAACTCCTACGAACTCGATCGACTTGATCGCTGCTGTATCGAAGACTCGATCTCCGATACGACGCGGCCAGTCTCCTCTGCGACCTCCTTGGTCGTGAACCGAAGAATCTCGTAGCCCATCGCCGTGTAGACCTTCTGCTTGCGCTCGTCCCTCGACTTGGTCACCTCGCAGGTCACGTGGAACCGCCCGTCCACCTCGACCATCAGCATCGCCTCCGGGAACGTGAAGTCCACCGCCCAGTTCTTGTAGACACACCGCAGTCGCTGATGTGGAATCTCCGAGTCGAGGAGCGCCATCGATAGCTGAAGCTCTGCGAGGTTCATTGAAAAGGTCACGTGATCCTTCTCGACCATTCCGAGTTTCCGGTAGTAATCGAGGCTCTTCCCGAACGACTTCAGGTCCTCTAAGAGGAGCCTGGTCTGGGCAAATGCTAGATACAGCTTGTGGAAGAACTCCTGTGGACTGACGTAGGAGGCTGCTGCCGCCTTGGAAAAGCCGGGGACCATCGCATCCAGGCGTGACAAATCGTCGGGTCCGAGCCTGGAAAGGCACATCGGCAACTCCGGCGACCGTCTGATGTCGTGGTGTTTGATGTTCCTCCGGACGTGGTGCTCGGTTGTATTGAGGGCTTGTGCGATGTGCACGTCCTTGAGCCCCCGAGCTACGAGCTCTTCTAGCCTCTCCTTGGGGAGGACCACCTTGATCTTGTGCTTGCACCCCGTTCGCGAGTGTCCGACGCTCCGCACCTGTCCCTTCGTCGCCTTGGAATGATTCGCGGCCCGCTTCCTCTTCAGCTCCGCTACATACTTCTTTCCATAGACCTGCCGGCACGCAGTCAGCATCTGGTAGGAGATTCCGAACTTCTCCATCTGCGCGACCTGAGTGCCCTGCTGCGTGATGAAGATCTCCACGAACGATGCCTCGTCCAGCACGGTTCTTCGACCGCTCTTGGTCGGCGTGTCGAGCTTGATGAACGCCGGCTGGAACAACGAGGTCTGCGCCAATGGTGAGGTCTCCGACCTTCCGCCACCCTTCGGGGGTGAGGAACCTATGGTCTTTCGTGCACTTGATCGTTTGGCCGCCATCGAGCTTCACCTCATACATGGCGTCCAGGCCTTTGTAGATCTTTCTCAAGATCCTCTGCCGACGTCCCTGATGTGTCTCAATGGTATAGATGTTCCCTTCAGACATGTCAAGTTCTGAAATAGCTACAGAACCAACCGATGTCTCCAGAATGGTCGATCCGGAAACGCACGATAAACGTCCAATGACCGTCCCCGTTTGTCTAAAGCGTGCGTGAACTCGCTGGTTGTTATCCTCCTGAGAGATCTTGATGAGCTTCTTGCAGAACGAGTTGTCGATAACGCTCAGCGAGCGGTACTTCAACATCTTGCCGACGAGCGGGTAGGCCGACTTGCGGTGCGAGATGGCCTTGTCGCCGGTGGCGTACTGCTCCAGGTCCTCGTTGTAGTCAACGCCCTTGGTGGGCAGGCCGAGGCCGCCCTTCTCGGTCGGGTTGTAGAGGAAGTCCGAGACCTGCTTCGGCGAGCGGAGGTTTGGGACCCAGCCGACCGTCTGCTTGAACTCTTCGAGGATCTCCTCCTGCTCCTTATTGACCTTCTCCTGTACCTTGACCAGCCACTCCCAATCGATGAAGCAGCCGGTGAGCTCCATCTCCATGAGGATCCGCTGGATCCTCATCTCGATCCTCCAGAAGACCTTCTCCAAATCGGAGTAGACGCCGGGTGTGTCGTCGAGCGGCGAGCACCAGTTGTCCTTGTGCTTTCGGGGCGGGTCCTGCTCCCGGATCCGCTCCATGGCCCATTTCCACAGTCGGTAGGTCCACGCACAGTCATCGACGGCGTAAACTCCGAGAGGTTTCTTGTTGGCGAACCCGAACGACGCTTGGCCGCCGATGGCCTCCATGTAGGTGGTCATCTTGTGACCGAACACCTGCTCGACGCGGAGCTTCAGACCGTAGCGTCGGTGCCGCTCATCGGCGACGTAGTCGGCGAGCATGCTGTCAGCAATGATGTTCTCGACTACGAGAGGCTCATCGAGCCCGGATGCGAGGTAAAGAAACTGATCATCAAAGATACCGTTGTGGCGAACTCCGATGACGTTCTTGAGGCGCCAGATCTCGCGGAGCCCGCGCATGGTCTCGGCTTGAGGAAGCGGCTCGCGAAGCGCTTTGACCTCTCCATCGGCGGTGTGGTCCATCGTCCCTTTGGTGAAGGGATACCAGGCTCTGATTGGCCGCCGCTCCGGCGTTTTCTCGTTCGGGACGTAGAAGGCTACGCCCTCAATGCGATCATTGCGAGGACTGAGCCCTGTCGTCTCAAGGTCGTAGGAAAAGACCCCTTCAGTCTTTACGGCTTCAAGCAGAACAGGGATGGGAACATCACAGGTCTCGCTCGGATCCCAGGGCTCGTCCTTATCTACGGCCTGCTTTCGACCTTTCTTCTTCGCCACTCACAACCTCCCGGACCCTGTTCTACCCGAGACCCGTACATAAAAAGACGGCGCGACATAAGTCGCGCCGTCTCCTTACTCTCTTCCAGAACCGGGCGAGATCTAGTAGTTGATCTCGGTCGCCGAGTCGGCGCTGCTGGCGCTGGCGCTGGCGCTGGCGACGGTGTCGCTCACCTCATCGCTCTCAGGCGCCTTCACCGAGGAGCCATCGTTCCTGATGTCGTTGGCGATGTGCTGGAGCTCCTGATGGCTCCGGGGCTTGAGCATGACGTCGTAGTCGAAGGGGGCGACGAACTTCTCGACCGGAAGCCCGTAAAGGGCTGCCCGCTTCTCGAACTCCGACTTCAGCTTCTCCTCGTCGTAGGTCTCGCTCCGATACCAGACATCGCCGATCCGAGGCGAGTCCTTCCAGTTGGTCTTCTTGACCCCGTTCTCGAACGACTCGACCGGCTCGGACCGGCTGACCTCGAAAAGGGCGCCCCGGAAGGACTGCTCCCGGGCGTTCGTGGTCATCCGCTGGGTCCAGGTCGAGGTCACCAGGATCAGCCGTCGGAGATCGGTGTAGGTGATCTCCGACTTCTTGCCGTCCTTGTTCCGCTCGAACGTGTACTTCATCCGGTCGATGCCAGAGAGCACGACGTACCACGAGGGGTCCTTGTTCAGGACCTCACAGACGGGGCACGGGCGAGGATCGGCCGCCGTCTTCGGGCAGACGACGATGTTGTCCTTCGTCCCCCGGAGGTTGAACATGTGAAGGTTGATCGAGTACCCGTCGTCGAGGGTCTTGATGTCGTCCAGCGTCAGGATCGGCTGGTTCTTGTTGCCGGCCCTTAGCTTCAGGGCCTTGACCATCTTCAGCTGTGGGCCGTTGCTGGTCTTGACGGTCTCACTCAGGTGATAGACCGACTTGTCGTTACTGCCCCCGCCGCCACTGCGCTTGGCGGGGGGTCCTCCTGCTCCACGATGTGCCATAGGCCACCGTTCCTTTCTTTAGTACCTGATCCCTCTGGGATTCACGGCTTTGCCCGCAATCGAACTGATTGCAGGTTCCGTGTTATACCCGAATCGACTGACGCTCCTGCAGCACTTTTTTGAGGAGGTCGTAGAACGTTGATAGAAGGCTGCTTACGTCATTAACGACAACGGAGTTCTCGTAAAACCCCTTAACCGCATCGCTTCCAACACCGATTCCGAATAGAGCAATCCCTGATTCATTGACTCGTTCGATGGCTGTTTTGAGGTGCGCGGCGAGCACTGTCTTCTTCTCTGGCTGAGACGCTGGGTCGCCGTCTGAGAAAACCATCAGCACAGGACGGTCACCGTGGTTGGGCTTCGACAACATTCGCCTGGCGGCCCAGAGGATAGCCTCGCCGTCGATGTTCTCGGAGCAGTGCTCAAAGAAGGCCAGTGAGATGAAGTTGGCTCGGCAGCTGCGAAATGGCTTGTTGTAAGGCTTGATCACCAAGTGCCTTAACGGTCGGACCCTATCGTAGATCGGATTCGGGGCCGTCATCCGCTTTGTTGTGGTGAAGGCTAGGACTTCGTTCTGAACCCCCAGAGCATCTAGGGTCGAGCTGACGGCGGCCGCCGCCTGTGCGGCTATGAACAGCCTGGTCCGAAACACCAAGGGCTCTCCCTCGTAGGAGGGGTCTCGTGCCGGTCTCGTCATCGACGCGGAGCAGTCCACGAGAATGGTCACAATAGAGCGATTCGTCTTGGTGGGATACTTTTGACGGTAGAGCCGCTCGTCCCCGATCCCGTGTCTCCATAGACTCCGCTCGTCGATCTCGCCCCGCCTCTGAAACCGCCGATGTTGGTGTCCACTTGATCGGAACTGCATCATTAGTCGGCGTCTGAGCACAGGCGCGGTCCTTCGAACACCATCAAAGAACACGCCGTAAAGGTTTCCGATCTCGAACGACGGCTTGCGGATCGCCTCAACCTTATCGCGATCAGTCTTCGACCTGTAAGAACCGGTCGACTCGCCGCCGCTGAGTTTCTTTAGAGAGCGTTTTCTGGTGGTGGCAGGGCTCAGGTCGTAAGGAGAGAGCTCGTTGGCGGCCGCATTCTCCAAGGCTCTGTTGGACTTGAACTGGGTGTCGGCGACTGGTTTCCACGCCCATGTCGCAGCGATGGTCTCAGCCACCTGAACCACGTCCTTGGTGCTCTTGCAGAGGAACATGGCCGCCACCAGGTCGCCCAGGTCGTCGTAGTAGGACCCGATGTCGCCACCTAACGCCTCGGCCGCCTCGTTCACCGACCAGCCATTCGAGATAAGGCTCAGCCCACAAACAGCTCTGGCTCTCCGATTGACCTCACTGTCCTCCTTGGACTCGGCAATCCTCGCCACCGCCCGACGCGTAGAGCGCTCCAAGTTTTCGCCACATCCGAGCCACTCCTCTCCGACGAGCCTCTCAATCCTGCCGTCCTCAATAGCCTCGACGATCTTCAGAACAATCTTTCGCTTCACCCCGTCGAGTGCGTGTGGATCTGTGTGGATGATGTGCCCGAGCTCGTGGTCGCAGTCACCGCGAAGGTCCTCGACGGCCTCCTCCGAAAGCTGCTCTGGAACAGGTCGCAGGTGAATGACCTTGTTGGTGAGGTCGGCCCACGGCGTGTCGGCGTCGAAGACAACAGATACATCAGTTCCAGACAGGGTAGATGCCACTACCTCCTGCGCCGACATTAGGTGTCTAGGATCGATGTTCCGACTCATACACTTTCGAGGTCCTGGGCTGGGCAGTATGCGATCTGCTTCGCCACTACAGCGATGTCTCCCTGATCCGATAGTGCGACTTGTCTCCCTTGCCGTGGGGACCAGTGATCTCTAGCCGTCCTTGGGTCGCCCGTCGCTCCCAGCGGTAGAGGAGCCGGAGAGCGTTGTAGGCCTCGGCGGGGATGCCCTGGTCTTGATAGACCTCCTCCAGGGCAGTCTGTGCTCTGGCCGCCTTTCGCATGACCCTGAGGACGTCGCCGACGGTTGGGCCGGCGTAGCCCCTCATCTTGCCGATGTTCCAGCTGAACAGTCCGCTGCTCTCGAACTGCATGAACCAGTCGTAGCCCTCATAAGTGCCCTGGAGGGCGCTTCGGATCTTCTTGCGTTCCTGGGACCGAACGCCAAATCCCTGAACTGTCTTCGCCACTAACCCTCCTGCTTGACCGGGGACTTGGCGTTGATGAACCGGATCACGTCCGGGTCCGCCATGATAGAGCTGCGCCCGCCCCAGTCCTCGATGTTGAGACCCTCAAGTGATCTGGCGCGCGACAGGGCGACGTAGGCTTGTCCTGGACTGAAGCATTCTCCAAGGCTGACGGACACCTTGTCCAAGGTCAGCCCTTGGCTTTTGTGGATCGTCATAGCCCACGCCAGGCAGAGCGGATACTGGACCCTGGAGGCCAGAACCTTCTCCGTCACCTTGGCCGCCTCCTTTTTGCCCTTCTTGGAGGTCTTCGAGATCTTCCACGTCGCCCGCTCTAGGCTGATCTGTCGCTTGCCGGCGTCGAGCTCGACGATGATCGGGGCTCCGGGTCGTCCGAGCCGCTTGATCGTCCCCTGACTGCCGTTGACGTAACCGATGCCATTCTTCGTGAGCATCACCCTAGCCCCGACCTTCAGGTTCAGCTCCTTGGGCGAGAGGCACGACTTGTCGAGGAGCTCCATCGACGCAGGGGAATTGCTGGCATCAGAGGCGAGGTAGGTCTTCGCCTTTCCTGGAAGCGCCGCGAGGCGAGCCTCGTTTACGCTGCTCGCATGGGCTCGGTGGGTCATCAACCGGCACGCGTTGACCTTGTCTGGGTCGAAAGCGCCTACACGCTGACTGAGGAGCTCCAGCCCCTCATCGCTGAGATTTCCGCCGCGAATGGCGCCGAGAACCTCGATGAACTGCTCGTCGTGCTGGCGCATGACCCGCAAGAGCCGCACGCAGTGAAGCTTCAGCGCGGACCACGAGTTGGTATTGAAGACGAAGCCGTAATCCTTTGCTCGAACAGGAGCAAGCTGTCCCATGTCGCCGACGAGGATAACCTGCAGACCACCAAACGGCCTACGGTTGCGCCTGGCAACCTGGCACAGCAAGTCAACCATCTCGAAGATCCGACCATCGAGCATGGAGATTTCATCAATCACCAGCGCTTCTGCGTCTCGAATCCCCTGGGCGGTGTAGTTCCTCCAGGCGTTAGTGTTGACGATCTCACCGACCGGCTTGTCTCCGACTTTACAGCCGGACCAAGAGTGGACCGTTCTTCCTCCGAGGTGAGTTGCGGCGATACCAGTGCTGGCCGTGACCGCAACTACCTTCTCCTTTCCACCACGTAGCCAGGCGTTGAGCACCAGAGTCTTCCCGGTGCCGGCCACTCCGGTGAGGAACACGTTTCGACCTTGTTGCAGTAGTTCCACGGCCTTGGCCTGTCCGGGGGTAAGTACAAGCGCGTCTGGCAGTTCACCGCCAGCGGCCGGAGCTTTCGCCGGTTGGGCAGCGATCGGCGTAGACTCCACCCCAAATTCCCAAGGGACCATTGTGTGTACGTTCCTCTGGTCGTTACAGAGCTGGTCAGCCCTGTTGTTGTGCACCCCGAAGTCGGTGTCGTTCTTCTGGTGGCCGCCGGTGTGGATGAACCGGATCGAGGTGAACCCTCTCTCTGCGACTACGGCATTGATTTGATTGACCGCCTCCTGGACGTTCGGGCTCTTGATCTTCCAAGCTCCGACCATCCATGCGCCGGTACCCATGTAGTCGTGGACCACAGTCAGAGGCTTAGTCGGGTCAACCTCGCGCAGGCCGATCAAACACGACAACAGCTCCGGTCCGATGTTGGCGCTTTTGGGCGCCTGAAAGGCCGCAAGCTCCGTCTTCTGCTTCGCGAACGGGTCAAGGATCACGGCGGCATGCCACCCAGACGAGCTGCCGTCGATGAACATCCAGATCGATTTGTCGTCGATCCACTTCTTGGTTCGTAGCTTGAGCCACTTCTTGGTGTGAGCCGGCTTCACCGCCTTCTCGCTGGTGGTCTCGACCATCGGGTGAATCACTGCTTCTCGTCCCGGAGCTTCTTGAGCTTCCCCTTGATCGACAGCTTCCCGGCCGCACTAAGCCGATCGATGTAGAGCTTGCCGTCGAGGTGGTCGTACTCGTGGAGGAAGCACCGAGCGAGCATGCCGTCCAGCGTGAACTCGTTCACGGCCCCATCGAAGTTCATGGCCGTGAGCGTGACTGACCTGGGCCGTACGACCTTCCCGCTGACACCCGGAACCGAGAGGCAGGCCTCCTTGGCTGAGAAGGTCGCCTTCGACGAGCTCACGATCTCCGGATTGAGGAAGATCAGACCGTCCCTACGCTGACCCGTCAAGTTGATCGCCAGCAGGCGCACGTGCCAGTTGACTTGTGGGGCGGCCAACCCGATTCCCCTAGCTTCGTGCATGAAGTCCATGAGGGCGAGTCCGCGCTTGCGGATTTCATCGGTGATCTCGATGATAGGCTTCGAGACCTGACGGAGCCGCTTGTCCGGGTAGGTGAGCAGCTCCCACCCGCCATGCTCCGTCGTCGTTTCTTCTGTCATTTCTTTGCCGATGCTCCGTAAATGCGGTTTACCAGGTCTTCGATGTCCTGCAGCTCTTGACCACTGGTGGCCCGATTGAGGACCGCGAATCTCCACGCATCCTGCGGCGTGAATCCCGCGACTAGATTGGAGGCGACGGCGAGTGTTCTCCGCATCGTCACGCAGAGCATGATCTTGTCGTTTGCGAATGCCCTGCGTAGTTCAGTCGCCGCCTTCAGTATCAGCTCAGCCTTCTTCTTTTCGATCCCTGTCCTCTTTCTGAGAACCATCATCTCCGTTTCCGGTGGAAGGTAGTCAACACGAATGAAGTTGGACCACCGATCTAGAAATGCCTCGTCCTGGAACGCCCGACCGTGGTGAATCCCGCGATCGTCTCCTCGGCCTTCTGTGTTCTGTGTTCCTACGGCCCGAAAGTTCTTGTGGGGCGCGATCGCACCCTCGTAGCCCTTCCTAGAGATCCTCATATCCTTCCCATCGAGAGCCCTGTAGAGCGAGTAGCACGCCTCGGCAGGAGCCGCATCGACCTCATCAAGGAGAAGGCCATAGCCTTTCTCCACCGCCTCGGCGCACGATGCCTGCGTAAAGACGGTGTTTCCATCCTGCAGATCGATGACACCCTCAAAATCGTCAGCCGACATAGACGGCGTACACGAGACGATCTCCAGTCTCTGATCCCTTTTCGCGAAGAGGCGCTCAACCGCCTCGGTCTTACCGGAGCCCGGGGGGCCGATCAGCATGACCGGTAAGCCTCGATCGACGAACGACGCCAGGTGAGGGAACCACTCAGGCTCAACGTAGAAGCTGGGATCAACTTCGTTGTCTAACTCGATCGGACTGGATCCGATCAATCCGGTAAAGGTCTGACGGTTCAGGGTCCCGTCAGATGAGATGTAGTAAGCGACACCTCGCCTGGCCGCCGCCCTCACAAAGTAGGGGTGGGTAACCAGTGCGGCAAGGTCAACTACGGATAACAGCTTGACGGCGACCTCCCTGGACAGGGTCGCTTTCCCTGTGTGCAAGAGCCTGGTGACGAGCCCATCGCAGTGGTCAGGGTCCATGACCGTCTCGGCGTTCTTGCGTACAAGCTCTCCCAGGGCGCCGAAAGGAGATGTCACGAGTTCGGCTAGATCCTCGGAGTCAGCGCTGATCTGCTCCAATAGGTTCTTAGCTGTTCTTGCGTTGTTTCTCGGCATTCACTGCTCCATACGCTCCATCAGGCGTAACTACTTATACCTGTAGTCGGAACTCACAGTTACGCTCATACACATGAGCAGAAAGCGGCGTAAAGGCACCGAGTTCACGGTCCTAGACGCTATCAGACTGGCAACAATCCCCAAGAAACATCAGGTTTCCGCCATCGCGGCTCTTCTCATCATTGATGGGGAAGACCTTCCGATGCCGAGATCTCAGGCTCAGAGGATCGCCTCGATGCTCGTAGAGCAGCCAGAGGAAAGGGCAGAGCTGGTCGGCAAGGTCATCGGCGAGGTGAAGCGACAGCTACACCTTAGGATCGACCGCCTAGACCGACGAAGGAGACTCAGGCAATCACGGGCCATCGGATCACAGCTCAGCATGCCCGAGCGCGTCAACAGGGTTGCCAGACACCTGTTCGGTGACCCAGCTTACTGGCAAAGCGTAGGATCCCTGACTCCTAGAATAAGTAGACCTCATTTCAACTGGTTGCATCGAGCCAGCGACGGTGTCTTGGCGGGCGGCGTAGATGGAACGGTGTGTGGGGTCGATGAATTGATTACGGGGTTCGTCTATTCTGACAGGGGTGGGCCAGTGAGGTTTGCTCGACTGCCAGTCAGGGCCTCCAGCGTGAACGAGCTTTGCGTGCTTATGGGCCTTCCATCACGCCTCGCGGCCACGACAAGGATCGATTGGAGAAGGAGATCGTTCGTTGTCGCTGAGACAAATCACCTTCCATGGGTTCTGCCGTAGTCGGTATAAAGGAAGCAGATATGACCACCAAGAGGGACGAGCCGCCGAAGAGAACTGTTGCGAACGCCTTCATCATATGGCGGGTCCCGGAGCACATGTCCATCACCAGAGAAATGCTCCTGGAGAACATCGACACAGACATCGAGAACTCGTTTGAGCAGTGTGGGTTCTCTTACGCCCACTATGCCAGGAGGGAGAGCCCGAGTCGGACGCTGAAGTTCATCATTCAGCGGAACCTCTTGAGCGAGAAGCACGGGCTGATCTCGCGGAACGACAGGACGAAGCGATACATGGCCAGACTCCCGGAGAGCGTGACCAAGTTGATCGACCAGCTTCCTGTGTGTGACCCTCTCACGCTGCTTGCTGGGCAGGGGTCGCCGGATGACGATGAGTAACTACGCCGAGCGACTCCTACTTCTCCAGGCCCTCATCGTTCGCCGGGTGCCGGCAGGTGCCAGGGTCAGCTCCATCCTACTGATGGAGGCCCTCCAAGCCGACAACGAGTTGGTCAAGGAGGACTGCCCGCTTCTCTACTTCGACTGCGGAGCGATCAGCAAGGAGGTGGCCGCCTGCGTGGACGCCGGTCTCATCGATGACGGACTCCCTCGGAAGGTGAAGAACAGGTGGACTCAAGCAGTCGTCGTCAAGACCTACCGCCGTACACCGCTCGGTGACCAGTTCGTAAACACCCTAGAGCCAGGTCTACAGCGGGACCTCGACTCGATGCCGATGTCAGACGTTGGGATTCTCGATTTCCTGAGCCTGATCTAGCTTCGCACATCAGATCGCCGGGTATAAGCTCTCTCGGGAGGTTGCCCATGTCAGACAGTCCACTAAAAAGACGCCTATTCATCGTTGGCGGCAAGGGGAAGAACGTTCCCCGCTGGCTGAGTGAGGCTTTCGACTACGAGCAGTTCGACCAGGAGAACGCCAAGACCAGAACGCTTGAGCCGAGTGTGCCGCCGGACGCCATCGTCTGCCTCAAGTCATGGGTCGGGCACGAACACTGGTATGGCGCTCGCGACCTGAGCCAAAGGCTGTCTGTGCCGCTGATCAACGCTCCTGGCGGCTGGTCCACATCACTGAAGGCGGCGGCCGACCTAGGGGTCGAGTGGTACGTGCAGGCTGTCGAGAGGGCCCGACGGTCAGACGATCTGACCGAAGACGAGGCTGAAGAGGCGGAGGAGTTCATCGACAACGCCTGGCGCGAGGCCTACGAGCGGGAATACGAGGCCCGGCAGGCCCTAGAGAAGAGGCTCCGGAAAGACCGGACTAAGTTCGAGCAGGTCCAGCTTGAGCTTGAGCGTCTGAAGAAGCGGGAGACAGCATCGGCGGCCGCCGCCAAGCGCGTTCTTGCGGAGGTGAGGTTGGCCGCCGCCAGGCAGCGTGCGGCATCGGCGGAGATCCAGGAGCGCAGCGAGCGTGTCTCAGAGGCCTTGATCCATCACATCAGCTCGCTCAAGGAACTGTTTGACTCCGCCGAAGCTGGACATGCTGCGGTGCTCAAGGCGTCAAGCCGGCTGGGGGACACCAGAAGGATCGCGCAGGCAAAGACCGACGCACTGCGCGCGGCGATGACGATCGCTGAAGACGGACTAGCGATGATCAGGCAGATCTCACCATCTCCTGATCATGTATCTGCTTCCAATGCTGGAACAGATTCGTAGAATGCCTACCCGTGTCCCGTCCTAGCCTGATCGTGCATGCCCAACTACCTCCCAACTCATTCGGCGATCTACCTCGGTGATGCCTTCGAGCTTTTGAAGTGTGTCGAGCCGGGGACGGTAAGGCTGGTCTTGACCGACCCGCCTTACAACATCAGCCAAGCGAACAACCTCCACACCATGGGGCGTAGGGGAATCGAGTTCGGGACGTGGGACCACGACTTCGACATCACCGGCTGGCTGGAGGCGGCCGTAGTCGCTCTCATGCCTGGAGGTTCTCTGGTGATCTGGAGCGACTGGAAGCTGCTTGGCTTCATCTCGGCTCGGCTCCAAGAGCTCGGCGTAGCGGTCAAGCGCCAGCTGATCTGGAATAAATCGAACCCGATGCCCCGCAACCTCTTGCGAGTGCCCGTCCAGTCCTGCGAGTTCGCGCTGTGGGCTGTGAAGCCCAAGGGCAAGTGGGTCTTTCATCGACGGCCAGGCTACAAGTACGAGCGTGGGGAGTTTAGCTATCCCGTCGTCCGTGGATCCTCGCATCCAACGAAGAAGCCGGATCGTCTGTTCCAAGATCTCATCGAGATGTTCAGTGATGAGGGGGAACTAGTCCTCGATCCATTCGCGGGGGCCGGCACTACGGCCGTCGCGGCTCAGCGTGCGCAGCGTAGACACATCAGCTTCGAGTTAGACCCTTCCTACTTCGAGCTCGCGGCGAGTTCGCTCAAGGAGGTCGTTCCGACGCGGGTGTGGGAAAACAAATAGAGGTCGGACCGTGTCAGAGAGCAACTACCCAACGTTTCCTAGGTTCATCGTCATCAGCGGACTGATAGGTGTCGGCAAGAGCACGCTCACCACATCGTTGGCGGAGCACCTCGGCTACGAGCCGTTCTACGAGCCGGTCGAGACGAACCCCTACTTGGAGCTCTTCTACAAGGACCCAAACAAGTACGCCTATCCGATGCAAGAATGGCTGAAACATCGGCGCTTCGCCGCCTACCAGGCGGCCGCCTGGGGCATCCGAGCTGGTCGCTTCAAGGGCGTGGTGATGGACCGCAGCATCCACGAGGACACTGTCTTCGCTGAGATCAACGCCAAGATCGGCACGATCGAAGACCTCAACTGGCGCACCTACCTCCAGGGCTTCCAGGACTTCCAGATCTTCTGCCCGGAGCCGGATGTCTACGTCTACCTCGATGCGACGCCGGAGCAGTGCCACGAGCGAATCCTGGAGCGCGGCCGCCCCGCTGAACAGCGGACCGGATTTGATGGTAATCCGGAAGACTCGCCCAACGGTATCCCCATCGACTACCTCCGCACCCTCTACCAGGGATACCAGGACTGGCTGAAGGAGATCGCACCACGCATCCCAACCGTCAAGCTGGACTGGTCGCAGTTCAAGGACGCGGGCACCGTCTGGAAGTGGGTCGAGAGCCAGATCGACCACAGGAGCAGGTACACGCGCAGCCTGGTAGTCTAGGCCTACACAGGAGACAAATACACATGATGGGATCCTTCCTAAAAGGTGACCGTGCTGTCCCCCTGCTGATCTCGAAGTGCTTCGTCCGCGAAGAGCCGAAGATCACCAAGACCCGCAAGTTCGTCGGGTTCAAGCAGGGCTTCGGCACCATGGTCTACAAGGCAATCGAGCTCGTTCAGGACTGCTTCTGGCATGAGGAGCAAGAGGTCGAGGACGAGGGGAGCATCGATGTAATCAACTATGCGATCGACATCATCGATGATCCAGGACAGGGTCAGCCAGAGCTAGTGGTGACCAAGCTCCACGGCCGGGCTCGACCGGCCGCCGGTTTCTTCTGCCAGTTGACCTACCCCAGGGCGGTTCCCGAGGAGGAGGACCAGCACCCTTACGCACCGAAGGTCAGCGAGAGTGGGGCGAAGCTCGTCCAGCCCAAGACAAGGCGGCCTGACACAGAAGGGCCGTTGCCGCCCCCCGGAATGGGATAAGCGATGGAGGTTATGCGAGTGTGGTGCGGGCCGATGTGCGCCGCGAAGACGACTGGTGCTCTTGACGCGGCCCGTCGTTACTCTCGGCACCACAAGAAGGTTGTGCTCATCAGACCGGCGGCAAGCCGTCGATCACACGAGGGTGATCCAGCATCGCTGTCCACAAAGAACGGAGAGAGCTTCCCCTGCTTCGACGTCGCTTACGCGAGGGACATCCCCGAGAACGTCGTCGGGGCGGACGTCGTTTGGATCGACGAGCCAAACCACTTCAAGGATGAGTCGAAGCTGCCGGAGGTAGTCGCGGCTATCAGGCAGACCTCGATCGTCCTCGTATCTGGGCTTGGCGCGACGTCGGAGCTGGAGCCGTTTGGCTGGTCGATGCCGTTCTTCTTGGCGACAGCCGACTACGTCGAGTGGAGCACGGCCGACTGCGACGCCTGCAAGACCCACGGTACAGCGACGCGGAGCCTCTACATAGGAGAGGCTCCGAAGGAAGGCCAGACGAAAGTAGGCGGGGCTGAGTCCTACAGGCCGGTCTGCCCGGCCTGCTGGAATCTCCTCAGTCTGTGGCTCCCAGAGGAGCGTCGCAGGAGCTTCTCCCTTTAGGCGATGAGCCGGTAGCCCCGGGTCTTGGTCGAGAGCTCCGGGTCGGAGGCCCGCGCCTGCTTGGCGCTCTCGATCGGAACGCCCTTCTTCCGCAGTTGGTTGACCTTCGCGGTCACGTGGTTCGGCTTGGGGATGATCCCCTTCCGAACCAAGGTCTGGGGCGTGACGAACGTGGGCCACCTGGCCGACAGGAGGTCGACGAATTCCTGCTCCCTCGTGGAGAGCGAGATCGACTCCGCCAGCTCGCCAGGGTAACCCGTGGCCTTCTGCGGGCCGCCGTTCCGGCCGCCGCTCTGCACCTGCTTCTGCTTCTTGGCGGCCTTGGCCGCCTTGGCCTGACGAGTGGCCGAAGCGGCCACTCCCTTCTGCGCCTTCTTGGCGACCCTGGTCTGACGAGTGGCCGAAGCGGCCAACTCCTCCAGGTCCGCGTTGAACCCGTGCATCTCAGAGTGGAGGGTGACATACCCTTCGAGGGTTCCGAGGGCCGCTTCCAGCGCCTCGCTTCGCGCGGATACCGTCGCATTCAGCTCTCGCACGAGAGTCTCGATCTTCTCCGCCTTCTCCGCATCAGCAGAAACGATGGTTCGCAGCTGCAGCAGTGCGTCCCTGGTACTAAGCGTCTTCTTCATTTGGTTCGGCTCCTTGTAGCGCCTTTGGTTTCTCGGACAGCTGGTTTATACCCAGTGACCAAGATCGGCGAAGAGCATTAACCGTATTTTCGCTGAGGTCGTAACCTAGCGACTTCATGCCGAGACTATTCGCGGCATAGCAAGTAGTTCCACCACCTACAAACGGATCAAAGACCGTAGATCCATTGGGGATTCCGCTGATGCGGATGAGTCTGCATGCGAGTTCCAATGGAAATTCATGACGGTGCATCTTCTTTGTAGTGGCACCGGTGGTCTCATACGGAAGGAACCAAACGTCTCCGGGGCAGTGAAGGGCGTCACCTGCGCTCTTCCAGCGCTTGATGTTCGACTTGTCAGCGTAGGCAACGCCAATTCCATCAGCCTTGCGATTCAGTGCGTGAGCGCTTTTCTCTGGCTTCTTGACGAAGCACAGAACGTATTCCCAGCAGTAGTTGAGGAGATGGTCCGAATTGATCGGTTGGAAGTGCCCCCTCGACACCACCTCAGTGCGGTTCTTAGTCGCGCATGATGGGCACTTTTCGACCCACCCGCCTACGGCGATCGATTTGACCCAGATGATGGTCTGGCCGGGCGCAAGCTCACCCTTGGCCCCGGCTATGATTTCCCGTTGCGCGTCGAACGGGCGGTCGAGCTTTTCCTTGATCTGAGCGATGATGACGTAGGCCCTTCCACCAGGCCTAAGGACCCGTCCGAACACCCCGCCCAGCTTGCGCATCAGGCCGTCGGTATAGCCGTTCTTCTTGAAGTAGGGCGGGCTAGTGACGATCAGATCACAGCTCTCGTCCTCGATCTCCGGGCACCCGTCGGCGGTGTCGCCGACGTAGAATGAGCCTTCAGCCATGCGTAGTTCCTCCAAGAGGGCATACTACCGACCTGGTCCGCAGAGTACAAGTCTGTATCTGACGCGCTTGTGTAAGATACGAGTAGAGGAGCGAATCCAAATGAGCCAGACACAGCAAAGCCTAACCAAGGGCACCTACGCCTACTGCTCGCACTCGCTCTTCATCTCAGGGGACGTAGTCGAGATCTTCGTGGGTAAGTGGCTCATCAAAGAGA
>Ga0307376_10002834_pt1 | contig 16572 bp, 18 predicted proteins | sample TR2MG_FD_202536 | JGI IMG/M metagenome (GOLD analysis project Ga0307376, IMG submission 202536) | Soil microbial communities from Risofladan, Vaasa, Finland - TR-2 | ecosystem: Environmental > Terrestrial > Soil > Coastal area > Acid sulfate soil | place: Finland: Risofladan, Vaasa | collected...
CTCGCGGCATCTGGATATGAGGTGTGCGGGTTGTACGGCGACCTGACCGGCATTCCGCTCGAAAAAGCCACAGAGTGGATCGGGGTGGTTGCGCGGCGGACATAGCCTACAGCTTCACCCACACGATACCGTCTTCCACCTTCACCTCGTAGGTGGCGACCGGTCGGGTAGCGGGAAAGTCCTTTACCGCACCGGTCCGAATGTCGAACCGTGAGCCATGCTTCGGGCAGCAGACATCACCGCCGACAATGAGGCCGTCACACAGAGGGGAGTACTCGTGAGAACAGGAGTTGTCGATTGCGTAGATACCGTCCTCGAGACGGAATATCGCAATCTCCTTGCGCCGATGTACCAGCTTGAACGGTCGCGATAGTTCGTCTACCGCGACTGCGCGGATCCACATAATCCCGGATCCGCTCTACGCTTCGGACTTCTCGAGGAGTCGCTCCATGATTACCGCGCGCAGCTCTTCACGCATCACTTCCGGACCATGATCGATGAGGTCGCCGAAGAAACCTTCGACAAGCAACTCCTCGGCTTCCGCGCGATCGTAGCCGCGTGCCATCAGGTAGTGCAGCTGATTCTCGTCGAGGCGACCGGTAGTTGAACCATGGCTGCATTTCACGTCATCAGTGTTTATCTGCAGACTCGGAATGGAATCCGCACGTGCGCCGTCGTTTAGAATCAGATTCTTGTCTTCGAGAAATGCATCAGTCCGGATTGCCTTGTGCGCGACCTGAATGAGTCCCTGATACACGGCGTGTGACTCGTCTTTGACCGCGCCCTTGTAGTAGGTGCGACTCGTCGCATGTGGTGCATTGTGGTGCTGAACTGTGCGGACATCGAAGTGCTGATCCTTGTGCCCGAAATAGATGCCGTTCAATCGCACGTCCGAACCGGGGCCATCAAGTGTGCAGTCAAATCGATCCTTGGCGAACATGCCGCCGAAGACGGCTACGAAGTGCTCGAACGACGAGTCTCTGTCCACTCGCGAGTTCCCGTTCGAGAAGACCGAGCAGTCGAGGTTCAGGTTCTGAACGCTGAGAAAGCTCAGACTCGCGGCATCCCGAACTATCAGGTCACTGCCTTCGTTGAAGAGCAGTTCGCCCTCCTCCTGTCCGGATATGGACTGAACAGCGGTAGCCCGTGCCCCCTTTTCGAGGTGCACAACCGTCTCCGGTGCGGAAAGTGTTGAATCTCCGTTTTCGGTGTAGTCGATCCTGAACGGCTCGTTGATCTCGACAAACTCGGGCACGTAGAGGTACGCGCCATGCGACATCGCCGCATAGTGCCAGGCACATATTCTGTTGTCGATGCCGTCAACTGCGGCGGTGAGCGCCTGCTTCAGGGCAGCAATCGCCGCTTCCGAAACAATCGCGTGCCGGTCTGCTGCGAGGAGCAGATTAAGTGGCAGGAAAAGGACCCCGCGCGCTGCGAGCTCGGGTTTCAGCGTAATTTCAACGCATTCCGCCCCGCGAAACTTCATGGTACCGCTATAGCCGGCAGGCACCGTTGCAGACGCTGCCGAAAGAGCCGAGACTGCGCTGCTGCCATAGCCGTAAGCTTCGAAGTCGTAGCTCGATATGTCGCTTCGCCGCCACTCCTCCTCTCGGGTGGTCGGCCAGTCCATCGTCGAAAAGCGCTCGTAGGCACGGTGTCTGAGTGAGGCCATCCACTCGACCTCTTTGCGGCTCGCGGCGAACGCGGGAAGCTCCGCGGTACCGCGGAAGGTTTGTGTCGTGTTCAATACTATCTCCTTGGAATGGCCGGCCGGTTATCGGCTTCTCAGCCCACGGCTTCGGCTTCTCAGCCCACGGCTTCGGCTTCTCAGCCTACTGATCCTTCCATCTCGAGTTCAATGAGACGGTTCAGCTCGACCGCGTACTCCATCGGCAATTGCTTGACAAGCGGATCGAGAAAGCCGTTTACGATCATGACGCTTGCTTCCGCCTCATCCATCCCGCGACTCATGAGGTAGAACAGCTGTTCCTCGCTGATGCGCGATACCCGCGCCTCATGCTCGATCGATACGTCGTCCGCCTGAATGTCCATGTAGGGATAGGTGTTACTCTTCGAATCTGCGTCCATGATCAGCGCGTCACAGACGACCTTGCTCTTGATGCCGTGGAGTCCCGGATCGACCTTGATCTGTCCCCGGTAGCTCGCGATACCGCCGTCTTTGCTGATCGACTTGCTAGTAATGATTGAGCTGGTGTTGCTCGCGGCGTGGATGCATTTGCCGCCCGTGTCCTGCTCCTGGTTCTTGCCGGCAAACGCGATTGAAAGAATCTCGCCGTGCGCGCCCTCGCCCATGAGCCAGACCGATGGATACTTCATGGTGCGCTTGCTGCCGATGTTTCCGTCAACCCACTCAACTGTCGCCCCTTCGTACGCCATTGCACGTTTGGTGACCAGGTTGTACACATCGCTCGACCAGTTCTGAATAGTTGTGTAGCGGACCCGCGCACCTTTCAGAGCGATAATCTCGACAACTGCACTGTGAAGGCTGTCAGTCGTGTAGATGGGTGCGGTGCACCCCTCGATATAGTGAACGAACGCGCCCTCGTCGGCGATGATCAGGGTGCGCTCGAATTGTCCGAAGTTTTCAAGATTGATTCGGAAGTATGCCTGGAGAGGAATGTCCACCTTCAGCCCGGGCGGAACGTAGATAAAGCTGCCGCCTGACCAGACTGCGCTGTTGAGCGCCGAGAACTTGTTGTCCGAATAGGGGATCACCGTTCCAAAGTACTTTCGCACAAGTTCAGGATGTTCCCGCACGGCGCTCTCAGGATCGGAAAAGATTACTCCCTGTTTCGCAAGGTCTTCGCGAATGCTGTGATAGACGACTTCCGAATCGTACTGCGCTCCGACGCCGGCGAGGTACTTCTTCTCCGCCTCGGGGATACCGATCCGGTCGTACGTCTCGCGGATCTCCGGAGGCAGATCCTCCCACCGCTTCTCCTGTTTGGATACCGGCTTCGCGTAGTAGTACATATCGTCGAAGTTCAGCGTTGAAAGATCCGCGCCCCAGTTTGGCATCTCCTTCTGACGGAAGGTCTTCAGCGCCTGGAGGCGGTAGTCGGTCATCCATTGGGGTTCCTGCTTATGGGAAGAAATCGAACGAACTACCTCTTCCGACAGTCCCTTTTCCGGCGCCCGGTATACCGATGTGTCGCGGAAATTAAACCCGTATTTGTAATCCTCAACCTCAACGGCTTTCGACTGGCTGCTCATTTGCTTCCTCCTCAATGCCGTACTGCTGTCGGACCCAGTCATACCCTTTTTCTTCGAGGGTCGTGACCAGTTCCTTACCACCGGATGTGACAATGCGCCCCTTGTACATGATATGCACGTAGTCGGGTCTGATGTGATCGAGTATCCGCTGATAGTGGGTGATGATGAGGGCGCCGAAATCCGGTCCGCGGAGCCTGTTCACCCCTTTCGACACAACTTTCAATGCATCGATATCGAGCCCGGAATCCGTCTCGTCCATGATGGCGAAACTCGGCTTAAGCATCAGCATCTGGAGGACTTCCATCCGCTTCTTCTCGCCACCGGAGAAGCCTTCATTCAGATAGCGATTTATGAACTGCTGATCCATCTCCATGAACTCCATGGCTTCGCGGAGCTCGCGGACAAACGGCATCGTGGACCCGGAGGTAACCCCCGCCTCACGGTGCTGCTGCTTGATCTCGACCGCTCGTTTCAGAAATCGCCCGACGGTAACGCCCGGGATCTCGACCGGGTACTGAAAAGCGAGAAAAAGACCTTTTCGCGCTCGTTCATGAGTGTCCATTTCGGTGATGTTTTCACCATCGACCAGGATTTCCCCTTCGGTAACTTCGTACATCGGATGGCCGAATATGACATTCGTGAGCGTGCTCTTTCCGGAGCCGTTCGGGCCCATGAGAGCGTGTATCTCACCTGACGAAAGGTCGAGATTTATGCCGTTGAGTATCTCTTTGTCCTCGATACGGGCATGAAGATTGCGGATTTCGATTTTCACCTTAATTCCTCCGTGGCACAGTTATGGTCAGATGGGGTAGCCAAGTTCAAGGCGCGCTTCCTCGCTCATGAAGTCGATGCTCCAGGGCGGGTTCCAGATGAGGTTCGCAATGACCTCCTTGTAACCAAGTTTGTCCTGAAGCACGCGGTTGATCTCTGCAACTATGTGGTCGCCGAGCGGGCACCCGGGAGAAGTCAGGGTGAAATCAACCTCGATCTTCTCTTCGGCCGGCTCGACTCGATAGACGAGACCGACATCCACGATGTTCAGACCGATTTCCGGATCGACAACCTCTTTCAACGCATCAAGAATCTGGACCTTCGAATACATCTTCCCATCTCCCGATTATATATTACTAATTTACTCAGATTTCCACAATTGTACAAGGTGGATAGTTCAAGTAGTCATGTCAGGCAAGGTTTCCTGAGTAGATTCTGTGCGCTACTTTACCATAAAAGACAATTTTCGTCAGGGTAGAAGCCGAGGGTAGAGTGCAACAGAACGACAGCTATAATATACTGAAATGGCCGTGTCCGGTAAAACTGTTCACTGAACGAGGCAGCAAATGCGAGTTCTTGTGGTGGTCTGCCACCCCGATCCGGAGAGTCTGAGCCATTCCCTGGCGGCGGCATGCCTCGACGCGGTTTCCGATATCGGTCATGCGGTGACACTCATAGATCTGTATCACGAGCATGCGGACGGGCAGTTCGACCCGGTGCTTTCGCATCAGGAGATACTCCGCCGCTTCAGCTTCGACGATACTGTTCAGCGTTACAGCAGGGATGTCGCCTCGGCAGACGGTTACATCTTCGTGCACCCGGACTGGTGGGGGATGCCACCGGCGCTGCTGAAGGGATGGCTTGACCGGGTGTTCCGGCCCGGCGTTGTCTACGACTATGAGGCTCCGGATTTCCTGCCGAAACAACGGGTTAAGCTTCTTGCCGGGCGACGCGCCTTCGTGGTATGCACAACCGACGCGAAAGCCGAAGAGTTTGCAGATGACCGCGCATCGCATCAGTCAGAAGCGTCGAATCCGATGGAGGTTTCGCACCCGATCTCCTCGGTCTGGCGCCGATCCATATTCGGCTTCTGCGGAATTGAGGACGCGCAGGTTCGCGTCCTGTGGAATGTTCGCGAGAGTACGCTTCGGGCGCGGCGCAGATGGATCGCGGACGTTCGCAGTGAGACTGCGCGCATTTTCGGTGGCCATCCCAAATCCGAGGAGGAAACGAAAGGATGAAGGAACTCCAGCTCTATCGCCATGCGAAGGCGAAGAAGGCTTCGCCGGGAATGATGGACCGCGAGCGGCAGCTGTCCGGGGAAGGAGAGCTGCAGGCTCGCTACATCGGCGGTCTGTTGCATGATCTTGATTTCCGTCCCGACGTCGTTCTTGCCTCGACGGCAGCTCGAGCGCTTTCCACGGCAAAGATCACGATGCACGCTTCTGCGTGCAAGGCGCGGATAGTGGAACTTCCGCACCTGTTTGACGCGGAAGTGGACACATACGTGGAAAGCATCAGAAGCAATGGCGGTGAAAGTGACCGGATCATGGTAGTCGGCCACAACCCCGTCATCGAAGAGTTTGTTGAACGACTGATTGGTCGGCATATCGAATTGAAAACCGGCTACCTTGCGCGAGTCCTCATCGACATTGCCGAATGGAAATCATTTACACTCGACGGAGCCCCCGCCTTCGAGCTTGCGGCGCTTCTGGTGCCGCCGCGCTGAGGTCAAAATGTTCACACTGACAAAGGTCGCTGAGACGGTACTTCTCCCCCCGGGAATCATCCTGCTCTTTGGTGTTGCCGCAGCACTTCTTGCCCTTTTCAAATTGCGTAAAACTGCACTGTTCATTTCGGCAATTGCGTTTATCGGTCTCTATCTGCTTTCGATTGGACCGGTCGCCGATGCACTGCTGGGTTCTCTCGAGACCGAGTACCCGCCGTTATCTGCTGCCGCAAGTGGCGCTGACGACCTGGTGATCCTTGGTGGTGGCACAGTCGCGGGCGCGCCGGACGCGCAGGCGCTGTCGCAGGGTACAGCCGCTCAACCTGTATCAGTTCCCGCGTCACTCGGCGCGGAATCAGCAGTGCGGGTGCTCTACGGCTTCAGGATCGCCAAAGCGACGGATCTGCCGGTAATCATCTCCGGCGGTTCACCGCTCAAAACAGCGGGGACCGAAAGCGAGGCCGCTGCTGCGAGACAGCTCCTGGTCTCTCTCGGTCTTCAGCAGTCGAAAATACACATTGAGACATCGAGCAGGACCACGTGGGAAAACGCCATCAACGTGCACAGGCTCTTCAACCCGCGAACTATCATCCTGGTAACTTCAGCGTATCATATGCCGAGAGCGGTATTCTGCTTCAGAAAGCAGGGAATCGCGGTGATTCCGGCTCCGACAGGTTATCAGATCGATCGCCCCGCTATCTCATCATTCTTTCGCTTCCTGCCGGACATCTCCGCGCTTCGTGACAGTACCATCGCAATAAAGGAACGCGCCGGGCTGTTCGTATATCGGGTTTTACACGGCGGACTGCCGCGTAAATCGAGCTGATGGCGGCTCCGGCAGGAGACCAGGCTTCCTCAGTCCACACAATCGGCGCAGGAATTCCATCACCCGGCGGACATAACCCGAATTTTCGTCTCGATTGACAGTCCAGATCATCTTCAGTAAGGTGTCGTATCGTACATACCCGAGGAGGCGCAACCTTGATCCAGGTTACTCAACTCTCTAAGCGGTATGGGCCCCATAAAGCAGTTGACGATGTCAGTTTCACCATTCAAAAAGGGGAAATTGTCGGTTTTCTGGGACCCAATGGGGCGGGCAAATCCACCACCATGAATATTCTTACCGGATATCTCTCCTCAAGCGAGGGGGATGTGATGATCGATGGTCAAAACATCCTGGAAAATCCGCAGGAAATCAAGGCGAAGATTGGATACCTGCCCGAAAACCCACCGCTCTATATGGAAATGACCGTACAGGAATACCTGAAGTTTGTCTGCGAGATAAAGAATGTCTCTCGAAACGAGACTGCGCAGCGAATTGAGTATGGCCTCGAGACGGTTCGCATTACTGACGTTCGCAAGCGATTGCTGAAGAACCTTTCAAAAGGGTACAAACAGCGAGTAGGCCTTGCGGCGAGCCTGATGGGAAATCCGGAAATACTCATTCTGGATGAACCGACTTCCGGCCTCGATCCAAAGCAGATCATTGAGATCCGCGATCTCATCCGCGAACTGGGAAAAGACCACACTGTGGTCCTGAGCTCTCATATCCTGCACGAAGTCAGCGAAACCTGCGAACGGGTTCTTATTATGAACCTTGGCAAGATCGTTGCCGACGGCGCGCTCGACACACTCGCCCGCAGTCTGGCCGACACCAGCGAGCTGGTCGTGCGAGCATCCGGTTCGAAAGAGGAAGTTGAAAAGGCACTTGGCCCGGTTTCCGGCATCAAGACGCTTACTATCAGCGACTCGCCGGAGCCTGCAGCTGTCGATGTTCTGATCGGGTCGGAGGAGAATACCGACCTCAGGAAGGACGTCTTCCTTGCGTTCAGCGCGGCTCGCGTTCCGATCCTTCAGATGCGGTCGAAGAACATGACGCTGGAGGAGATATTCCTGCACCTCACCAATGCTGAAAAGGGAGTGGAGTGACATGTTTGCAATCTTCAAACGCGAGCTCATGGGATACTACCAGACTCCGATCGGATATGTGTTCATGGGGTTGTTTCTCCTCATATCCGGGTTCTTCTTTGCCTACAATCACCTTTTCACCGGAAGCGCATACTATTCATCGTTCCTCGGAAGCATCTTCTTCATCTTTATCTTTGCCATTCCGCTGCTGACAATGCGCTCGATCTCCGAAGAGCGGCGGCAGAAGACCGATCAGCTGCTTCTGACCAGTCCGGTGTCAATATCCGACATAGTGATCGGCAAGTTTCTGGCCGCATCGTCAGTCTTCTTCGTGACGCTCCTCGTCACGGTGCTCTATGCGGTTGTGGTCGGCACCTACGGGGATCTTGCGGTGGCACAGACTGCGGGAGCATACATCGGCTTCTTTCTCCTCGGCCTCTGTTTCATAGCGATCGGAATACTGATCAGCGCACTGACTGAAAACCAGGTTACTGCTGCGTTCTTCACCTTCTTTTCGCTGCTTTTTGTCTGGCTTATCAATCTCGTCAAACAGGTAGTGCCGGCAGATAATCTGTCGGGTATCATCTTTGCCGCCGCACTCGGCGTCGCACTTTCGGCCTACCTGTTCTTCAACACCCGTTCGTGGATAGTGGGTGGTATCGCCGTTATCGTGAGCGCAATTATCATCGTCCTGCTCGCCCTGATCGACCACACCGTCTACACGGGACTGATCGGAAACGCACTGGGATGGATCTCACTGCTTGACAGGTATAACAGCTTCAACCTTGGCATTCTGAAGCTTGATGCAGTCGTCTTCTACCTGAGCTTCTGCGCCGTTTTCCTGTTCATAACGATTCGGGTCATTGAAAAGCGGCGATGGACGTAGGAGCAACGCATGAACAAACCTAACCTGAAAGTGCTGATGCAATCAAAAGGGTTCAAGTACGGCGGATACTCTTCGCTGATCACCCTTGGCGTGGTCATCGGCCTCATAATTGTCAACCTCATCGTAGGCCAGCTGAACGTGCAGGCCGACATGACTTCCAGTGGTCTGTACACGCTGTCGCCGCAGACCCAGGACGTGCTGAAAAAGCTGAAGAGTGAAGTGACGATTTACGCACTGTATCCGCGCGGACAGAGTTCACAGGAAGTTCTGGGCGCGTTGAAACGGTACGAAGTCCTTTCGGGCCACGTCAAAGTGGACGTGGTCGATCCGGACCAGAACCCCGGCTTCGTGAAGAAGTACGATAAGTCCGGGAACGGGATCCCGAACGGAAGCCTCATCGTAGTCGGCCCCAAGGGTGACCGGGTAATCAACAACGCTGACCTCTATTCGGTGGACTTCAGCAATCCGCAGAATCCACGTGTGCTCGGCATCAAGGTCGAGCAGCAGGTAACCAATGCGCTGCTCTACGTAACAAGCGGCGTTACGCCCATCATCTATGAGCTGACGGGACACAACGAAATATCCCTCGGTCAGCTTGGCCTGACAACAGCGATTCAGAACGAAAACTTCACGGTCAAGAGCCTGAATCTGCTGCAGACCGGCAGCGTTCCGAGCGACGCGTCGATCCTCGTAATAGACAATCCGAGAGTCGATCTTTCGACCGCCGAAGTTCAGGAGATCCAGAACTACCTGACCAACAAGGGACACCTGCTGGTCATGCGGGACGTAAGTCGACAGCCACTTCCGAATCTGAATAATCTTCTCTCCTACTACGGTGTGAAGTACGAAGATGGGTTTGTCATTGAGCAGAACGCAAACCACCACGCAGCGAACAACAATGTCGAGCTGCTCCCGATTCTCAAAAGCCAGACGATCCTGAAGCCGATTCAGCAATCGGGCACGCCGATTGTTCTCCCCTACGCAATGGGAATTGTCGACACCGCACTCAAGACCCGTGACGTGAAGGTAGAACCGCTTCTGACCTCATCTACGCAGTCGTATCTGCGAACCGACCTGACCAACAACTCACCCGGCAAGCTTGCAAGCGATGTCGAAGGACCGATAACGCTCGCAGTTGCGATCAACGATCAGATGGTGCTTCCCGATCAGCCGCAATACCGGCTCGTCGTGGTCGGGAGCGCAAGTTTCCTGCGGCCGATCCAGCCCTACGGACAGTTGCCCGGTAACCTCAACTTCTTCCTGAACAGCCTTTCCTGGCTCGAGCACCGGACCGACACAATTGCAATTCGCTCCAAGACGATCCTGCAGTTCCCGATGCGACTGAACGGCACGCAGGTGCTCATCTACTCGGTGCTGTTCGTGATCTTCATTCCCCTTGTCATCATGATCGTGGGAATGGTCATCTGGCTGCGCAGGAGGCATCTGTAATGGCGAAGCGCAGCATCCGCCTGCTGGCCACCCTCGGCGTGCTGGTGGTGCTTCTTGGCGCATATGCGGTCGTGAAGGCTATTCCAAAAGCGAAACCTTCGACTTCGACCTCAGTCAGGATAGCAGACATCAAACAGCCGGATATCACGAAGGTACAGATCAGGAAGGGAGATCAGACGCTCGTCCTCGACCGAAAGGGGAATGCGTTCGAGCCGGTAACGCCCTATCCGATGCGTATCGACGGCTCAGCTGTGCAGCGGATCCTCTACAACGTGACGAGTGTCTTCGTACAACGGGTAGTTCAGAGCTCGAAACTGACTGCTGCCGACCTTGCCAAATACGGTCTCGAGAATCCTACTGCGGTAACAACGGTAGACCTGAAGAGCGGCGCACCGGTCGTTTACACGATCGGAGGCACTACACCCTCGAACGACGGCTACTATTTCCAGAAGTCGGGCGATCCGAAAGTGTACGCTCTTGACAACTACTCTGCGCAATCGATGATGCTTGGGCTGACCGACCTGCGTGATCACTCGCTGCCGACCATCAACACGCAGAAGCTCACCTACTTCGAGCTCCGAAACGGAAAGGAGCATATCGTTATCCAGGAGCCTCCGGCCGGGTTCAAGACCGAGGAGGCGACGTTCTCCAACCTCGTCATGACAAGTCCCTATCCCAACATCCATCCGGTTGCGACCGACAAGCTCGGGACACTCCTGAAAAGCGTTCCTAGCTTCACCGTGGACCAGTTTGTGAACGATCATCCGACGGACCTCGCGCAATACGGCCTTGATCCGGTCAGGATGGAGCTGGTCATGAAGGATGACAAGAACGCTCTTGACCTCGAGTTCGGCAACAAGGCGCCCGGCGGTGGATACTATGCACGACTGGTTGGTGATCCGGGTGTCTTCACGGTGAACAGCGATCTCTCGTTCCTGAACAGTACGACCGCATTTGACCTGGTCGACAAGTTCGCGCTGATAGTGAACATTGATAAGGTCGATCAGATGCGGGTAGTCACGCCGAACAAAACATACGCAGCCGAGCTCACCAGGACCGGTACCGGAAAAGATATCAAGACTGCCTACACGTTCGACGGCAAGAAGGTTGACGAGAAGTTCTTCAAATCTTTCTACCAGATCGCAATCGGCATCCTCTACGATGCGGAGAATCCGTCGCCGAAACCAGGGAAAGCTGATGTGACGATAAGCTACACGCTGAACACACCGGGAAAGCCCACGCTGTCGGTGGAGTTCGTACCGTTCAACCAGAACTTCTACCAGGTGTATCGGAACAATGTTTCCGAGTTCGTTGTATCCCGCTCCCAGATTCAGGGCGTAATACAGGCCGCACAGGCCCTGGCCCAGAACAAGAATCCATCACCCGGTAACTGAGAAAACGTTCGTGCAAACCGGATGCCTGCGAGTCCGCGGGTATCCGGTCGCGCGGCACCTCACTCAGCCGTATTTCCTGAGAACCTGCCGGATCGATTCCTCGTACGTCCTGCCGAACAGATTGAGGTGATTCAACAGATGATAGAGGTTATAGACCGGCATGCGATCCGCGTAGCCTGATTCGAGTGGAAACGCCTCAGCGTACGCCTCGTAGAATCGAGGATCGAATCCACCGAATAACTGTGTCATCGCAAGGTCCGCCTCCCGGTGGCCGCAAGAGACCGCAGGATCGATGAGTACCGGCTCGCCTGACGCTGCAGCAAGAAGATTGCCGCTCCATAAATCGCCATGCAGGAGCGACGGCGCCTCCGGTTCGATGAGCAGCAACTCCAGGCGACCCATAATTCGGTTCAGCGCATGGAGCATTTCCCCGGACAACAGTCCCCGTGATTCGGCCAGTTGCACCTGGTATCCCAATCGTTCGTTACGGAAAAACGGTATCCATTGTTCAGAACTGCCGTTATGCTGCGGGGTCAGACCGATGAAGTTGTCTTCGGGAAAGCCGAAATGGATGAAATCCGGAGACCGCCACCGGTGAAGCTGTGCGAGTTCGGTTCCGAATCGCTCCCAGAATTGAGGAGTTTTCACACCCTGCTCGATGTACTCAAGCAGCAGAAAGGGGGAATCGACGGCGGCATTGCCGACGGCAATCGTATCCGGCACGCGACACGCCCCGGCGGAGCGCAGCGCCTCCAGTCCGTCTGCCTCGGCGGCAAACATTCCCGGCGGTGCGTCAGGGTTTTCCTTGAGAAACAGCCGCCCACCATTGGTCAGGGTGATCAATGCGCATCTGTTTATGTCACCGCCGCGCACCGCGCGCACGTCTGTCACGGTCACCGTTGAACCATATCTCGATCCGATAATTGCGTTGAGATCGGCGTCAACCATTCTCGTGAACGTTGCTCGCGGCGTTGCCGCCTTCGAGCTCGGCAAGCAGATTGCGGCTGGTACGCATGACGATCTCGAACACCTGTTCGAAATCCCCCATGTCGCCGTAGTAGGGATCGGGAACTTCGGCCGCCCCGCCACCGCTCGTGACGGCAGGGTCAAAATCGCGAAACATGCGGACCTTCTCGAGGTAGCGTTTCCCCGATGCGAGTGATTGAAAGGCGGTGAGAGACCGGACTGATGTGTAGTTGCTTCTGTCCATCACCAGGATCATGTCGTACTCCTCAAGATCCTGTTGCATGAGCTGTCGCGCGCGGTGATCAAGCGCAACTCCATGCCGGTGCGCAGTCTGCCTCATTCGCGGGTCCGCCTGGTCTCCTGCGTGATATGCGCTCGTACCCGATGATTCGATGATGTATCGGTCGGACACTCCGGCGCGATCTACGAGATCCTGAAAGACCGCGTGTGCAAGCGGGCTTCTGCAGATATTCCCGCTGCACACGAACATGATCCGCTTGGGCGGATTCGCGGCACTAGATCGACCGGGCATTCGCAAGCAGATACTGTTCGGCTTCGAGTGACCAGAGTCCGTTATTCTTTTCGCACAGGTCGGCGAGGTGCGCAAACAGCGGATCAGTCTTCCCCTTCTCCCTGAAATCCGCAATTGCGGTGAGTTCAAGCTCGATGTTGGTATACATCAGTTTCTTTCCACCGGGGATATTCGGCAGATTCAGTGTGGTCGGGACGACTGCGTTGAGTCCGCCGACGTGTGTGACCATTGCGACCGGATTGACAATTCCGCGACCCATCAGGTCGAGCGCTTCACGCATATCCGCGGTGTTTCCGCCGCTCGTGCCGACAATGTGATGGGCCTCATAATGCACATTGTAGAAGTTGAACATCGCCGAGAAATTCGGGTCCGTCGGACCGGCAAAGAAGTTCAGACAGCCGTCCTTGCCAAGGATACGGTCTCCCTGTTCGACTACTGGCTTGACCGGCGCAAACACGAACACATCATCGAAGCCTGAACCGCCGGACAGACCGATGAGGTGGTTGTCCACTGCGCGGGCCACATCCTCCGGTGAGGTGGCACCGGAAGCATCACCCACTTCTTTTGTGTTCACGTAGACAAGCTCGACTCCCTGGCGTCTTGCCTCTTCGACAGTATAGATGGATGCTGCACGCGCCAGACGCGCCTCATCGATATCGGTTACAACCAGAACTCCCGGTTTCCGGTCGCTATGGATTGCGTAGTCAATCGCCCCGATTCCCATAGGCCCGACACCGGCGAGAATTGCCATCCTGCCGCCTTCCACAATACCCATGCGGTGCTCGTAGGTGCCCTGGGTGGAGTGGTAGCTCGCGTGAAACGCTCCGACAATGCAGGACATCGGCTCGGAGAGTGAGCCCATGAAGAATGCGGCGCCGCTGTAGGGCAGCAGGCAATCCATTTCCATGACCTCGGCGGGAATGTTGATGAAGGTCGCGTCACCGCCGATATACTGGTAGGAGTAACCGGGTGCATCGAGGGTACCCTTATAGTTGAGTGCGGGCTGGATGGAAAACTTGTCTCCTGCGTGGAACTTCGATTGCCACTTCTTCCCGACCTTTACGATCTCACCGCAAAACTCGTGGCCGATCATGACGGGACGGGTGGCGATATCCTTCGGCACCCGCTTGTGGTCGCTTCCCTGAACCGCTGACTTGTACGAAGACATGCAGATGCTGTCCGAAATAATATGAGCGACTATTTCATCGTCTTTCGCGTCGGGAAGATCGAACTGTTCAAGGCGCAGATCCTTCTTTCCATACATGCGAACCGCTGTTGTTTTCATGACCATCACCTTCCTTCACCAATTGGATAGAGTATACATTCGTAAGTGCGTCGCATCAAATGTAATCGATTGCATAACCCCTTGCAAGTGTCTGGAACCGTTACGGCGAGACGTGTACCGCAAGAAGCAGCTTCTGTTGCGGGAGTTCGAGATAGGTGACTTCGCCCCGCCGCGAGAAGCTGAGCGTAAGCATTTTCGGCGCGGATGGGGCGGTGCCCGCGGCCGTACCGTCCGGTGTGGTTTGGCCGGCTGGCGCTGTCGGGACACTCGACGTTGTGCTGCTCACCGGCGCCATGGGGGTGGAACCGACAGCAGCCGAAGCGAGGGCGCCGACGATGCCCTGCACCGGATCGCTTACCGTCAGTTCCAGATGCTGAGACGACGCAAGCGCGCCAATCCCATTTATGACATCCCCGAGTGAGAACGCTATCGGCGGCAGCGGAAGGAAAACGGCGGGGGCCGCAACCAGCTGTTCGGCGGCAGGGGGAACGCTCGGAGCGCCAATTGCCGCGGTTCCGGTGATTGTCGGTTTCTGCGCAGCCGCCTTTGCGTCGGCGTTCATTGCGGCTCCGGGCAGCACGGTATATACCTGTCCGAACGCGGCGGCGCGCTCGACGTCCATATAGCTGCCCGGCTGATCCCCGGACCGAACAAAGCGGCTGAGCGTGCCGTCGGTCGTAACAGCGTATTGCGATTGAAGTGAGCCGTCGCGGATCACATCAATCGTGTAGTGGGAGACACCCGCACCGACAAGCTGAAGCGTTGTCACGAGGGCAAAGACAAGGTAGCCGTTCATGAGTGCATTGTACCGCACAGTTGCGGTGGTGGTCAAAAAGAAAACCCCTCAAGCCGGGGGGGCCAAGGGGTTTGGTTGAGAGATTCAGGCCCTACTCTGATTTTACCTGAATTGTCCGGGGCTTGGATTCCGGCGTCTTGTGGAGATCGAGCGTGAGAACACCATTCCGGTAGCTCGCTTCGATGTTTGTCGAGTCGACATCCCTGGGAAGGACAAAACTGCGCTGGAAGCCCGTCGAACGCCGTTCGCGTACCACGTATCCGTCCTTCCTCTCGTCCTTCTCCTCGCGAGCTGCGGATGAGATGGTCAGCAGATTCCCCTCGACATGCACATCGATATCCTTCTCAGTCAGGCCGGGAAGTTCGGCTTCAAGTGTGTAGCCCTCGTCGGTCTCGCGGACATCTACAGCCGGGGCGCGCCCGGAAGCCATGGGCATGTCGTCAAACAGATTTCCAAACAGTCGATCGAATTCGTTCACCAGAGAGTAACCGCCGTTCCGTGCGCTTCGTACCAGATAGTTCATAATGCACCTCCATGCACTCAATTGTTATACTAACAATATAGCAAGAGTCGTGCCAAGACTGAGACTATCAAGTAAGTTGTTCTCTTATAATAATATACATGAACGCGAGCGCGGAGTCACGAATTCGCGCGTTATCAGGAGCTGTGCCGAATGTAGCGTTATTGCTCAGTGAAGGAATAATGACCCATAGATGTATCATATCGACACACATCTATGAGCGGTATCGCGGTGAGATGATCAGTGATCACCCGAGTAGCTTTTTAACCACTCCAAGAAGTTTTTCAGCATTGAACGGCTTGACGATCCAGCCGGTAGCACCGGCCGCCTTCCCTTCCGACATCTTTGTTTCCTGGGACTCGGTGGTAAGCACGACCATCGGCGTAAACTTGTAGGCATCCAGTTGCCTGGCCTGTCGTACCAGTTCGATGCCGTCCATATTCGGCATGTTTACATCGGTGATGAGCATCTGGTATGCATCCTGCTTCAATTTTACAAGTGCTTCCGCCCCATCGGCCGCCTGAACTACCGTATGACCGTCCTGCTCAAGGATAAACGACACACTCTGTCGGATCGCCGCTGAATCATCTGCAACCAGGATTTTTTTACCCATGCCAAACTCCATCAATTTATAACCAATTTCTCGAAATATACCATATTGACGTTCGATGGACAAGGGCTCGCGACGGCAGGCCGAAGCTGCCACTCGCATCTACCGATGCTATAATTGAGCCATGCTGCATCATGCTGAGCTCTGGTCACCCGGAACGGACATGCGGGTTCAGTGTCGACTTTGTGCACACCGCTGCGACATAGGTCCGGGTCGGTCCGGTGTGTGCGGAGTCCGTACCAATATTGATGGCACGCTCTATACCTCGGTCTACGGCAATCCGATCGCCCTGCACGTCGACCCGATCGAAAAGAAACCGATATACCATTTTCTGCCGGGATCGATGACTCTCTCACTCGCAACGATTGGCTGCAATTTCCGCTGCTCGTTCTGCCAGAACTGGCAGATTTCACAACGGCGCAGCGCTGCCGATCTGTCCGCTGGCGACCGTCCCGTGAACGAAGTCACTCCGGACAGACTGGTCGAAATGGC
>Ga0307376_10002836_pt1 | contig 16566 bp, 19 predicted proteins | sample TR2MG_FD_202536 | JGI IMG/M metagenome (GOLD analysis project Ga0307376, IMG submission 202536) | Soil microbial communities from Risofladan, Vaasa, Finland - TR-2 | ecosystem: Environmental > Terrestrial > Soil > Coastal area > Acid sulfate soil | place: Finland: Risofladan, Vaasa | collected...
AGGTTCCGCAAGCGTAAGGAGTCATTTGACTGCTTACGCTTTTTGCTGCGCCAGCGTAAGCAGTCCGCTCGCGCCGTGTTTTCAGACCGCCGCAACCGTAAGCAGTGATTTGACTGCTTACGCTAAAGCGTAATCACAGCGTAAGCAGTCGGGACTCCTCCAACCCTCCTCAATCGGATCGAACCCACTGTAACACTGAGCGCCCCCACTACCGTTCCCACAGTGGAAATGACTTTCAGTATCCTCAATCGGATCGAACCCACTGTAACCGATTTTTTCACTGTTAAGATTCCCAATGCTATTCACTTTCAGTATCCTCAATCGGATCGAACCCACTGTAACCACTCCTTGCCACTTCGGCTTCCGTGACCGCCACCGACTTTCAGTATCCTCAATCGGATCGAACCCACTGTAACCTTAACGCCAAATGTTGACACAGGCAGCGTGACTAACTTTCAGTATCCTCAATCGGATCGAACCCACTGTAACCCCGTGTCGGTGCGGTCGTCGCGCCGGCCGTGTGGCGCTTTCAGTATCCTCAATCGGATCGAACCCACTGTAACCGAGGCGAACGCGGTGTGGCCTACGCTGGTGACGGCCTTTCAGTATCCTCAATCGGATCGAACCCACTGTAACAGGTGCAGCGGCGAGCATCCTGGCGACGGATGCGAGCCTTTCAGTATCCTCAATCGGATCGAACCCACTGTAACTGGTGGGCGTGCTGGATACCGTGCATTCCAAGGCTGGGTGCTTTCAGTATCCTCAATCGGATCGAACCCACTGTAACCACGCACTCTGACACCACGCCAGCAGCGGCTGTCCACTTTCAGTATCCTCAATCGGATCGAACCCACTGTAACTTGAACTATATAGCATCACAGATGAGGAATAAACTTCTTTCAGTATCCTCAATCGGATCGAACCCACTGTAACACGCATGATGGAGTTGAGGGTCTGGGGTTTGTACGTGCTTTCAGTATCCTCAATCGGATCGAACCCACTGTAACTGCCCTTGCGCCCAACGGAAGCGGCTGCTATACTTCGACTTTCAGTATCCTCAATCGGATCGAACCCACTGTAACCGGTGATGTGCTCCAGATGGGCGATGAGTTTGTCAACTTTCAGTATCCTCAATCGGATCGAACCCACTGTAACCACCTGCGGTCATGGTGCCGACGCCGTACTGTTCTTCTTTCAGTATCCTCAATCGGATCGAACCCACTGTAACCCGCCTCAGATTGTAAAAGTACGGCCCTCCAACCCCATCCCAAGGCCGTTTTGGGGCTTAGAACGGCTCCTGGAGGGCGTTTTTGTCGCGCTGGTGCTACGTTCCCCGACCATCAATCCTCCTCCACGCGCAAATCGTTTTCTGCACCCAAACCCCGTCGATTTGCGACCGCCACGAACGATCGGATGCCTTCACAGCACGTCGTTGCAGAACCGCCGAAACTCGCAGTTGACGCACGGCCGCCGCGATCCGGGTGGCTCCGGCATCGCCTCCCGCTCGACCATCTCCCGCATCGCCCCCACGACGCCCTGCACCTCTCCCCGCAGCCGCGCCGTCAATGCGATCTCCTCCGTCTTTCTCGTGACCAGCGAGTACACAAAGCCCCGCCGCGCCGTCCCGCCCCACGTCTCCTCCAGCATCATCCCGTACGCCGCCAACTGGCGGCGGATGTGCTGCCCCGTCCGCCGCGTCGTCTGCTTGTAATCCACCGGCACCCATTCCCGCTCCTCCCCCTCCCCCACCTCGATCGCCACGTCGACCCGCCCTCGCAGCCCCAGCTCCTGTGAGGCGACCTCCACGTCGAAATGCCGCTTTCCCCCCTCCAGCCCATACGCGGCCAGCGTGCGCCGCCGCTCTTGCTTTCCCGCCCTCTCGTGTGCCGCGATCCCCGCCTCCATCTTGTACGTCGTTGGCCGCAACAGCGGGAGACAGTAGGTGTAGAACACCACCCGCGGGCAGTACGTGTACTGCTTCAGATCGGTCACTGTAAAGATCACCCGCTCCCCTACCTCACGCCCCATCTTCCTCGTTCTCCTGGATGATCTCCAGCCGTTGGCGCCAGTCCTTGTCGCACATGACGAACAACTGGATCTTTCCGTCGCGATCTCCCAGCCGTTCCCCGATCTTTAAGATCAGCTCCTCCTGGTGCGTGCGCGCCAGGTCCCCCAGGAACGCCGAGTACTGGATCCGGTCCAGCCCATAATCCAGGCAAAAGTCCGCGATCTTGGTCCGCGTCGCATCGTGCGAGATGTCGTACACCAACAGGCATTTCATAGGCCAACCAAGAGTTGCACCGAATCAGCGAATCAGCGAAAGAGCGAGCGGGTTACCATTTGGCAGTGAAGGGCTCGTACGCAGCCCGATCGCCCCGCACGAACGTCGCGACGTGCCGCGCCTGGCTCTGGATGATGACCCGCAGCGGCTGCCGCTTCCGCTCGTACCGCTCCGCCGCCTCCAGCCGCGCCAACACCTTCTCCGCGATCGCCCGCCGGCTCTTTTCTACCAGCAGACCCTTGTCGTCCAGCTCCAGCTTCATCCCCTTGTTCGCCATGCCCACCACCGTGCGGTCGACGACGACCTGCCGGAACTCTTCGATCAGGTCAAACACCAGGCTGGGCTTTCCCGGCCGGTCGGTGTGGATGAACCCGCCGTACGGGTCCAGCCCCGCCAGGACCAGCGCCCGCTCCACCTGGCCGTACAGGATGCCGTAGCTGTAGTTGAGCGCCGCGTTGACCGGGTCCTGCGCGCCGCGTCCCCGCCGCCCGGGCCAGCCATACGGCTCCGGGATGACCCGCTTGAGCGCGCCCCAGTACTTTTTCGCCGCCCGCCCCTCGGTCGACAGAATTTGCCCCCGGGCCTCGTCCACACTGTTCCCCTGCACGTGGCGCAGTTCCTCCAGGTGGTCCCGCACCTCGTCCGCGCACCAGCGCAGCTCCTGGCACAGGTCCGGGTCGGTCTCCTGGCGGTACTTGGCGACGTAGCGCAGGAACCCGGCCTGGTTGGTGATCTTGCCCCGTGCGAACGCCACCGCCAGCTCCAACCCCCGCCGGTCGGCGTAGGCCAGCAGTTGCTCGCGCCGCGTCAGCACCGTCCCGGTCAGCCCCGCCGAGTACAGCGCCGCGTACGGCCGGCCCCGGCCGTCGACGAAATAGATCGGGATCCCGGCCGTGCAGCAGGCCCGGATCGCGTCCGCCGACAGGCCGACCCCCTTTCCCGTCACCAGGACCTGCTCCAGGTGCAGGAGCGGCGCTTCGGCCAGCTTTTCCTTGTCCTTCGTCACCCGCAAGCGCCCGCTGTGCTTGCCGATGAACGCACCGTACTCGTCTACGATCAGATGTTGGATGATGGGCATTGTCACCTCCAGAGTCAGCGAATCAGCGAATCAGCGAATCAGCGAGTCGGCGAATCAGCGACGTGGCGGGAGCGTTGGCGGGAGCGTTGGTGGGAGAGTTCGGTGACCAGCAGGGCGATCACTTCGTCAGCCAGAGCGAGACGATGATCCAATACCTCCGGGGCCAAGAGCCGCCTGGCGCGCCAATACCAGCCCTTGCTCTCGCGCGCCGACCCAATCGACACTGTGAAAAACCAGTTTCGCTGTTTGCCGTAACCGCGCCCATGTCCCTCCTCGACGTTCGCGCTGATGGAACCGGCGCTGCGGATCAACTGTCCGGCCACGGCCCGCCCACGTGCATCGTGGACCAGTTTCTCACAATCCTGCCAGGCCAGGTCGTAAAAAAACAACGCCTTGCGATAGCCCAGGAAATTCCACACCGGCTCTCGTTTCACCCGTTCATGCACCGTCGCCTCCCACTCTTCATACGTCATATCCGCGTTTTCCTTTCACTATCCTGCCGGCTCACCGAACCATCGCCCCGCTGATTCGCTGGCTCGCCGATTCGCCGATTCGCTGATTCGCTCTCTCGCTGATTCGCTGACTCGCTGACTCGCCGACTCGCACCCCGTACCACCCATTCCCCTTCACCGCGTCCTTCCCCACGTGCACGAACTGCCCCCACACCAGCCACGGCCAGAACGGCGACCAGTCGTCTGCCTCCAACACCACGCGGCCCACCAGGCCCGACGTCGGCGACGCGGCCCGGCGGCGGGTCGAGTAGCTCTGCAGCTCCTCCCAGGCCAACTGGTTGTCGACCACGCGCACGCGCCCGGCGGCCTCGATCAGCCCCCTGGGGTCCTCGAACACCAGCGGCGTGTCCGAGAAATCGCGGCTCAGTGCCTCCAGCCGCTCCATCAACCGCTGGAACAGGGGCTGGAACCGGAACCGGTCCGGCTTGACCAGCCGCCCCTGCTCGATGATCCGCGCCGGCGTCAGGAATCGGATCCAGATTTGGGATTTGGGATCTGGGATTTGGATTTTTCCCACCTGCGCGTGCGTGATCGGCACGTCAGGCACCTGGACCATGCGGTCGCCCGCCTGCATCACCGGCTGCCGCTCCCCCGTCAGCGGGTTCTCCGCCCAGGCCTCCTGCACCGCCAGCGTGCCGCGCCGCCAGCGACCGCCGGGCTGCTGGACCCGGCGCCCGATCCCGCCCCGCTCGAACTCGCCCACCGCCAGGACGACGTAGGGGAAAAGCTGCAACGCCTGCGCGTACAACGTCAGCCCGAACTCGAACCGCTCCCCCGGCTCGTAGCGGAAGAAAACCCGCCCATCCTTGCCCTCAACCGGGTGCCCACCCCGCTGCCTCGCCGCCTCCTCGCTGACTCGCTGATTCGCTGACTCGCTGACTCGCTCATTCGCTACCGGTGGCTGGACCGTGTACGGGCGCGGCACGTCGCGGCCCCGCCTGCTCCCCGGCCTGAGCGTGCTGACCAGCGTCGCGACCGGGCACGTGGCGACCAGCGGGCAGGCCGCGCACTCGCCCGCCTCCCGGTTGCCGCAGAAGCGGTTTCGCAGCGCGTGGAACAGCGCGCCACGGATGGCCGAGCCCTGGTGCTCGTTCAGTTCGATCGTGCGCCGCACCTCGGTGGCGAAGCGCAGCCGGTGGGCGGTAAAATTGTGCATGTCAGCCTCCGGTCATACTCATTGTGTACACAGTTGACACAGTGTCACTAATGTGGTATACTGCCGTCGACTCGAAGGTAGGAGGTACAGGCCAATGGTCGAGCGCATGGGCGCGCGCGAGGCGCGCAACAGGTTTGCCGATTTGTTGGGCAACGTCCACTACGGTGGACAGGTGATCATCGTCGAGCGCTTCGGCAGCCCGATGGTGGCCGTCATTCCGGCCGAGATGTATCAGCGGTTCATCGCCGAGCGAGAGGCTCGTTTCCAGGTCCTGGACCGCATCCGCAGCCGGCTGCCGGACGTACCCGCCGGGGAGGTCGAGCACGACGTCGCCGAGGCCATCGCCGCCGTGAGGCTTGACCGTGCTGAAAGTGGTGCTTGACACCAACGTGTTCGTCAGCAGCCTCCTGGTGACGGCAGGGCTGCCGGCCCAGGTGTTGGACGCCTGGCGCGAGCGGCGGTATCTGTTGATCACCTCACCGTCCATTATCTCCGAGATCCGTGTCACGCTCCACTACCCGCGCATCCGGCGCAAGTATCCCATCACCGACGAGGACGTCGAGCAACTGCTTGCGCTCCTGGAACACGACGCGCTCCTCGTCCCGGGCGACGCCCACGTCGGTGGCGCTGTTCCCCAGGACCCCTCGGACGAGATCGTGTTGGCCTGCGCGCTCGATGCCCAGGCCGACCTGGTCGTCAGCGGCGACCGCCACCTGCTGGACCTGGGCGCATACGAATCCATCCCCATCCTCACCGTCCGCCAGTTCCTGGAGCGGTTAGTCGAGACACAGTAGACGGCCACATCTCTTGTCTCAAAGTGCATTCTGGCGTATAATCTATACAGGATCGAGTTCGTTCAAACACACAGAGGTAAGGGCGATGGCTACAATCACTCTCAGCGACATCCTGGACGACCTCCAGGCAGCGGAGACGGGACTCCACAAATTCGAGCGCCGTTACTGGATGAGTTCCGCACATTTCTACGAGCTTTACTCCCAGGGCATTCTGGACGACGGTTCTCACGCTGAAGACTTTGCCGAGTGGGCCGGTCACTACAAGCTCAGGCTCAAGCGAGAAGCAGCGTTGGAACAGTTGTCACGCCAGCGCGTCGAACAGTTACGGCGCCAGGCCGGCAGTGAACCGATCCAACTGACCCCACAGGAACCAGTGCTGGAGCTGGCCTGATGGCTTTCCCGCCCCGCGAGGCATACGAGATGATCCGTCTTAATCCTGCTAATCCTGTCCATCAAAGAGATAACCTCGGATCGAGAAATACACGATTTCCTAGTCCCGCTCATCGTGGATTTCCTTATCCGTGGTAATCTTTCCGAGAGAAGCCCCGCGGTCTTGCCTGGTACACCTATATGTGCTCATAAAGGGTAAAACCCCGGCTGAAGCGAGCCTGCCGGGCCGCGTCGTCCAGCACGTAGCGGCGCGTGACGGCGTTGAAACCAATACGGCTGGTCTCATATAGTCCACCACCATCCCCGGCCAGTCCTCAGGCGGCTTCTTGCTACGGGTATGGATGAAGGGCAGGTCGCAGAACCAGTCCAACTCCTCGAATCCTTCTTCGATAGGATCCTCCAGGCAGCGGAGGCCAGTCGTAGTTGGCGTCCAGCGCGCCGTGGCCTTCCAGGTGGGCATATTCAACCCTTCCGATCAGACCCAGTCGTTGTCTTCTTCATCGGGCACCTCGTCGAAGGTCAACCCGACCTCCGAACTGTACGCTGCTCTGACGATGTATGGCTCTCTTCGTTCACGGGGCAACACCCGCCCCTCGTTGGCCAATGCATGATAGCGTCCCCAACTGATGGACACTAGCAACTCGTTGGCTCGGATAGGCTCCTCTTCCTTCAACTTCTCATACTCGTCGTACAATGATTTGGGCAACACTTCCAGGCCGTCAAACGCCCGGTAAAACAGATCCTCCAGGTCCTCGTCGGCAGCGAAGGGGCGCAAGGTCTGGACGCAAGTGGCCTCGAACTCATCGGCGGCGATGATGTACTCCTCCTGCCAACGTCTGGCTACCTCGCCGCTGTAGATTTCATCCAGCCAGCCGCCGATAGCGTTTTCGTCCAGCGGCCAGCCCTTCTCACGTTCTAGAATCGCCAAGGTGCGTGTGACAAGCGCTTCGTCATAGATCTTCTGCCCGTCGTCCGGCTGGCGATAAATGTGAACTGGGGCCAAGTCAACCTGCTTCCCCTGCCGGTTGATCCGCCCGAAGCGCTGCACCAGTGCCTCCAACGGCGCCGGGTCGGTGTAGATGGTGTCCAGGTCAATGTCCAGGCTTACTTCAACGACCTGAGTCGCCACCAACACGATGGGCCGTCGCTGTTTGCTGGTCGAACCGGTAGCCTCTCGCACCAACTTCTCCTTGTCCAGCCGATCACGCACGGTAAAGCGTCCGTGAAGTAACTCAACGAGGACACCGCTTTTCTTTAGTCGCTTGCGCAGTTCGCGGTAGGTGGTCTGCACCCTGTCCACCAAGTTGCACACTACCAGCACCGACTTGCCCGCCTGGGCATCGTTGACAATACGCGCCAGCCCCTCATCCGACAGTAGCTCGCCGTCGAGCAGGACCAGCCGGTGACGCTTAAAGGTATCGAACAGAGCCGGTTCAGCAGTTATTTCTGCCGGATCATTCAGTGCGTCGCGCAGCCAATCCTTGATGAGCGTGGGGAATGTGGCCGACATCACCAGGAAACGGGCATTATAGTTTCGCTCCAGATATTCGATGGTCTTGAGGATCAGCGCCAGCCGCTTGACCTCGTAGGCGTGAATCTCGTCGAAGATGAATGCCGCGCCGTGATAGTCAGTCAGCATGGCCTCGTAACCTTTCAGCCGGTACATACCTTTGAGCATCTGGTAGGGACTAAAGACGCGCACCGGCGGATAGTTGAGTTTGACCAGGTTACGTGCCAACTTGGCCTGTCGGGCGGCCTCTTTTGGGTCGTAGTCGTGCTCCATCAGCATCCGGTACAATGCCAGCAAACTGCGCCCGTGCTGCAAGCCGACTTTACCGCGGAAGCTTTTCTCCAGTCGTATCTTCATCGCATTCATGCTGGCCTGGTAGGGCAACGTGTAAAACAGGCGGGGCAGTCCCCCACTGATTGCAGCCTGGCGTACAGCCCAGAGCAAGGCCGCTTCGGTTTTGCCGCTGCCGGTCGGCGCGGTCAACAGTGCTGAGCGGTCAGTTGTCTCCGCCGCGAGTTGATGCCTGAACAACTTGTCACGCGAGATTCCCTGGCTGCCCAGGATAGCATCAGCGTCGAACGTGGCACGTGGCAGTGGGCCGGCGTGAGCCGACGCACTGTGATCAGCGTTGACCAGGTAGCCACGTAACGCCAGCGTGCCAACGATCAGCGACCGTTCGTCGCTCCGCTCAACGCGGCGCGCAAAGCGGCGGTAGACCTTGAGCCAATAACGGATACGGGCCACACCTTGCTGCTGCACCATCGCTACCGCACTCTCCGGGCTGGGCAGGGTCGGCACCGAGACCCCAACATCGCCCAATCCCAGGTCGTCTATCCAGGCAGCAGAACACTCGGCCAGCCAACGCCACAGGCCACGTAACGCCGTCTCGTTCAACTCGGCCACCCGCGCGATGAGCTGATCATCGTCCGGGTCATCGGGCAGTGCGTAGAGACGCCGGATTTCAGCCGCGTCCTTATGGTGAGAGACGATAGCCGCTGCCACCCAGGGTTGCTCGTCGGGCGTCAACCCGGCGGTTATCCAATCCAGGAAAGCCAACGACAGCACCTCATGCCGGTGGGGCCAGCGTTCGCCGCCGCGCAACATGGCCTGGAAGCCACTGGTCGCCTTGCCAAAGTCGTGCAGGAAGGCTGCCCAGAACAGGATGTGCCACAGGCGTGGAACGCCGAGTGTCTGCGGCAGGTCGGGGCGCAAGCGGATGAACTCGGTCAGCCGTTCGAGCACGTACCAGGTGTGCTGCGCCAGGCTCTCCGGTTGGCCGCTTGCGCCCTTCTCTGCGCTCTTGGCCCATGCGTCGTCCAGCCAGTCAGGCCAGTGTGAAGCGGTCACTGTCGTCTCCTGTGAAGCTGAGGAAGGCTAACCCCAGGTGCGCGCCTTTCGCCTCGGGCGTGGTCGGGTCTACCCAGTAAGGACCGTTGGACCAGTCGCCAAACTGGATGAACTCGTCACTCATCACCTGCTTGCCGATGACCACGTAGCGGCTGAATGTCGGCGCTCTGTTACGAGCATAGTCCAGGTAACGCGGCATCAGCACTGTTATACCGCGCATCGTTCGCAGTGCCATCTCGTGCGGCGCAAGGGTATGTTCAAAGTAAGCGCGATCCGCTTGCTCCAACTCGACCACGCCGACGTGGGTGTAGGTGAACAGATCTTGCGAGCGGCCCAGTACTACAGCGTAGCGTGGGCTACGGAAGGCTGGCTCCCATTCAGGCCGGTTGACGTACAGCGTCAGCCGGGGCCGAAAGAGCAATTCTCGTTCAAAGGGGTTTACGTTTCCCTGAAGCACCTTTGGAGTTTTTGTGCCTGGCAGGTAGCCGCTCGATTGGCTCAGTACAATGATGTGCTCGACATCCTTTACTTGGCCCTGATGGGTAAAGTGGTAAGCGAACTGCACATCGGTTGGGTCGAACCACTCCCCCAACGCACTGCAGATGTGCCCGTAGATGGTCGCCGGTGGTGGCATCTGGAAACTGGGGTGAATCTGCTGCATAAAGTGTGGGTAGCGGAAGGATGTAGTCAGACCTTCTGCTACCACTTTGAGTACGCGCATAGTCGCCTCCTTATGGTGAAGCCTCCCGGCAGTCTCTGGCATCCAGGAGACTGCTCAGTCCAACCAGTGTGCGTTCTCGGGCTTTTGCAGATCGGCCACCAAAGCCTGGAACGCCTGGCGCGGGTGGCCCATTTTCACTTGGTCAGCAAAGCCAGCAAGTTGTCCCTCGTCGTCCAGCGCGGCCTCGAACTTGGCTCGCTCGCCATCCAGATAGCCCTTTACCCAACCGACGTACACATCCGACAAGATGTCGTCCTTGAAAATGGTCAGCGCCTCTTTGAGCGCGTCGATCTTGAGTTCGGGCAGGCCGCGACCGGTAGCGCCGATGACATGACCAAAGATGTGATTGCCACCCTTTGTCACTGCCAGGATGACCAGCGCCGGGGCAACGTCGGTATAGTGCAGGGCTTGCTTGGCCCCGCCTTCCAGGTGGGCCAGTCCCTCGAACAGGGCGCTAATCCGCTGTACGCGCTCATCAAGTGGCAGGCGATAGGACTTGTCATCTTCCACAGGTTCCAGGCCGTTCTCTTCGGCCAGTTTGATACGCACATCATCCAGGTTGCGAAATCCTGTCTTCTGGCGATAGGAAAAAGTGCCGCTGGCGTGCAGGTCGAGGGAGAACAACCCCTTGAGCGTGGTACGGTAAAACTGGTGCTCGTGAGGGACAGGGTCGCCCTCGTGGCGCGACATCGTGCCAAAATCGTTGGTGGGATTGACCGGCGCGATAGACACCAACGTGCTGACCCGGAACGGCGAGACGCGGGTCACAGTGTCCGTCGTCGGTGTTTCGTTGGCCCGTGACTTGTCCGCCTCGCGGGCCTTGACGGCATCGGTGCGCTTGGACGGCGCCCGCATGTAGCCGAACAGATCATCGTCCCAATACAGGATCGGGTTGGCATCGGTATAGGCCACTTTTTTCTCCCGGAAGATAGGGGCTTTCTGCCAGCCCAGGTCTGCACCTTCCAACGTGGTGCGCAACCAGTAACGGAGCGCCTGCGCGGAGACATAAGGGTAAGCCCCATCTTTGGCGCGGATGAGTTTGACCCCCACCGTGTTATCGGTGCGAGCACCGGGGATACTCCCCAGGTTGTTCAGTGCTGACGCCGGAGCGTCAATCAGCAGCAAACCGGTTACGAATGACATGACAAAATCCTCCTTAAATGTGTGAAATCTCCAATTTTCAGTCCGACTCGGCTTCCTCTTCTTCAGCAGTTTCGGGGATGACGTCCACATTGTTCCCCAGCCAGCCCTGTCCGTACAACCGCTCGACCATGCGAATCAACACCAGGTCACGGGCCAGTCTCCAGTCTGTGCGGGCCAGTTCGTCACCCTCCTCAAAGACCGCTATGTAGGGATCAAGAGTGATGATAGGCGAGTGACCCCGCTTCACGTGAGCCAGGTTGGCCTTGATCAGCGCGGTGCGGAAATCGCCATAACGTTGCACCGTGAAAAAGTTGCGGAAGAAGCGGCGGTCATTCTGGCTGCTGACATAATCGGCCAGATTGTCCCCCAGGGCGCGGATTTGTTCGACACGTTCCTTGTCCATATGCATAATCCTCCCTAGAAATTGCTCGGTAATCTTCCACGAGACCAGATTGGCCTCGTTCTGCAACGAATAATCCACTCGCGGGTCTGTTTTGCCCCTGGCATAGCGCACCGCCAAACGCAAAAAGTAGGTGCGCAGGAATCTCGGCGCGTTGCCCGGCAAGTCGAACAAGTCTTCGTACAGCCAGTTGCAGCGCGGTTGGAAAGGTTTGTCGTCTTTCTTCCCCCTTTTCTTCTTGGGTGCTACCTCCCACGCCCGGCGGACGATGGCATTCCACTCATCACGATAATCGGCGGTCTGCATATCGCGCAGGAAGCCTATTATCTCCATCGGCAGGGGGTAAATGTCAAGTTTAGGCCCCTGACCACTGTTGCTCAAGTGGTAAGCAGTCAGAGAAAACAGGCGTTCGTCCTCACGCGCTTCGCGCTGCAGTTCATTCGCCTGGAGCAACACGTCAATTAACAGCGTGCGATGGGAAAACTGCGTCGCAGGCATCTTTTTGCTGCTAGCCGCCTGAGTCATCTGCACTGCCTTGCGATTTCCGAGCAAGAACGTTTCCGCAAAGTGGTAAGTCAGTTCGTCATTATCAGAGTGAACGGCCAGCAATCGCCCACCGCATTTGGCGCAACCGAGAGGAAAGGCTTGCAAGGCCAGCATAACTTCACCCGACACAGGAAGACCGGCTATCCCATAAGGATAAAAGTTGATCACACCTTCACCGGTAAGGAGCGGGATATGCTGTCGAAACGTATAGCCAGGTGGTAGTTCCCCTTTTACGTCAAAAGGAACTGCAACAGCAGGCTCTCCCGTGAAGACACATCGCTCGTCCAACTTTGGTGTATCGGCACGATAGGAGCGTAGCACCCGCTCCATGTAAATCTGGCGCTTTTCAGGCTGTTTGTTGTAGCCTGGCTGGAAAAAACCGGCGTTGACGGTAAATGCAACGGTGAAGAACGACTTTAGCGGCGGTCGGGTGTACTCGCGCGTGATGTAGTTGGCCATCTTGTCCAAATCGTCTTCAGTCAATCTGGTTGGGTCGCGCTTGCCAGCGAACGCCGCAATCGTCGCCACCCCCACGTCTACTAATGGATGTCCTGTATATTTGAGCATGAGCACCTCCTGATTTTGCAGTGACTGCTCGACTGTTGCCAATTTCAACTTTCCACATACATCTCTGCTGCCCTCCGATGCTCCTCCACCACCCGCTCCCGCAAACCCGGCGGCTCCAACACCTCCACCCGGCTGCCATAATACAGCACCCAATTCACAAACTCGGGCGTGATGGCGGCAATGCGCAACCTGAAAATTACGTACCCATCGGACTGCCGCTCTGCTTTCTGGCTGGGATGCCAGTACTCCTCCGCCACCCACTGCCCCGCCTCCGGCTCAAAGCGTAACACCACATCCACCGGCTCTCCAGCTCCGCTGCGCATCGCGCCCCATCCCGACCCTATGTAGGCGTCCACGTCAAAGTCGGCGGGGATGCGGTAGCGCTCGTCCAGCAGCGTCGCTTCCTGGATGCGGTCCACCTTGAACATGCGCACAGCCTCCCGCACCTCGCAGTAGGCCACCAGTTGCCAGGAGCGGACATAAGGCATGATGTGATAGACCCTCACCACCCGCTCGCTCGCCGCGCCGCCTCGGGAGCGGGTCTCGTAGACCATACGCACCTTGCGCTCCTCCAGTAACGCCTGGTTGAGCAGCATCAACATCTGCTGCCGGTGCTCCCGCTGGGCGGTGACCACCGACCGGCTGACCGCCTGGCGCAACAGGGGCGCGAACTCGGGAGGGAACAGCGATTCCAGCCGTGCCGCCGCTGCTGCCAGTTCCGCCGAACCAACCCCCGATACCTGCCGCGCCGCCTGCACCGCCATCAGCAGCGCCAGTGCCTCGGCAAACGTGTACTGTAACGCCGGCAGATGAGGCATCTCTTCAAAATAGTACCCCTCCGGCGAGTGCAGCAGCGGCAACTTGAGGCCGTGGCGGATCACCTCCAGGTCCTTTTGGATCATCCGCTCGCTGACCTCGAAGCGGGCCGCCAGGTCGCGGCGCAGATAACGCCTGGGGGCTGTGGCAACAATCTGCACAATCTCTAGAATGCGCGAGGTCCGTTTGGTCTCTTCAAGCTTCACCTGTCAACTCCCCTGCTCTTCGTACCCATTGTAGCACAGGAACGGGAACCCTCTAGTTCTCACACCAGTGACCAGGGACAAATTCCTCCTGTCCTGGCAGCGAGTGCCCGCTTTTTGGCTCCTACCTCTCACGTTTTTCCTTCCTCCAACGCCAACCGCTCGCCCACGCGGCAGGTCGTTGAGCCGCAACAGGTCGCCACAGACGTCCTCCAGTCCTCCCTCGCCGCCTCGCTGATTCGCTGACTCGCTGATTCGCTGACTCGCCGCTACCTACAAAAAAAGGCAGCCCGCCAAACACGCAGCGGCCTGCCTGCAAACTGCTGTCTTCCCCCGTGCCCCAAGGCCGTACCCCGGCCTCGACTTCCGTTGGTTCATCGTTCAAATCGCGCACAGCTTTCTTTGTTGAACCTCTTCATATTATAGCACACCGCGTCGAATAGCGCAAACTTCCCCCACCCTGCCTGCCCTCTTCTGCATCCCTCGCTAACTCACCGATTGACCAATTGCAGATTTGCTGACTTGCTGACTTGCTTGACACAATAGAACCCTTGTGCTAAAATAAAGCCGGAGGGGGGTGGCGCAAATTGGGGGCGCACCCCCTCTCTGCATATTAACCACATATCACCGTTTCACAGGAGAAACAATGAACGACGACACATCTACGTCCTACGCCAGCCCACCTCCCATCAACATCGCCGACGTCATCGCCCAACTGGCCGGCCAACAGGCCCGTTTTGCCGCCCACATAGACGGCGGCTGGGACGGCCTCGACGCCGGACGGCTTGCCCGGCTGCTCACGCTCTATGGCCAGAACGCCACCCGCCTGGGTCGCCTCCTGCGCGACCGCCGTGCCCTCTATGGCGACACCGAGAAGCGATACAAGATAATCGCCGCTTCTCTCGCCACATACTTTAGCGAGCTCGAGTCCATGGCCGAAACAGACGAGGCGGCCGAAAGCTCCGCTCCCCCGCAGCCCGCGGATTCGCCTGACCAACCCGGCGACTCCGTTTCCCTCAAATCCCCCGCCGACATTGACGACGTCATCCGTGGACTGGCCGAAAGACAGACCCGGCTCGCCCGGTACCTCGACTCCCGCTGGGACGATCCCGAGGCCGAGCGTCCCGACACGCTCCTCGCCGTCTATAGCCGCAACGCCACCCGCCTCGGCCGCCTCCTGCGCGACCGGGCCGCCATCTATGGTCCCCCGCCCGATCCCATCGATGTCATCATGGACCAGGCCCTGGACCTCTTCTGGGAGGAAATAAACGCCGAGAATGCGGCGCGCGAATCATCCACTCCTGACTCGCCGATTCGCTGACTCGCTGACTCGCTGACTCGCTGATTCGCCATGCCTCGAAACCCGGACAAAACCCACTGCCAGATCCCCGGCTGCCGCTCCTGGGCCATGCGCGGCCACACCCGCTGCCGCGCCCACCGCGACGCCGAGCTCGGCCCTCGCGGCGCCGGTGCCCCCCACGGTAACCTCAACGCCCTCAAGCACGGCCGCCACGCCCACCCCCTCCCCCCACCCGACCTCGAACATCTCGCCCGCCACCTCGTCGAACAGCCCGCTGACCTCCCCTTCCAGATCGGCCTCGCCGTCCAGTCCCTCCAGGCCCGCACCGCCGACCCGCTCATGGCCCTCGTCGCCCTCCGCCGCCTCCTCTCCCAGCTCATCCCCATCGTCGCCACTCGCCTCTTCGCCGCCGAGCTGCAGGCCCTCCTCCGCGACCTCCCCCCTGCCTGGCACGCCAGACTGCGGGCCTTGATCCACCAGTCCGTCCCCCGCGACTCCCCGGAAGGAAAGCTGCTCCTGCTCAGAAACCTCAAAAAACAATTACTGGAACAAGACAATTAACGGAACCGGGACTCGCTCCACCGCCATCCGTCCGCAACCCACGTCCTGTCTCTTTGTCGCCTCACCAACTCGCTGATCACCGACCTGGAGCGGCAGATTTGCAATTTGCAATTTGCAGATTTGCTGGCTTGTGCTATAATCCCCCTGCACACGTGTGCAGCCATCCACACAGGGGGTTGATGCCACCCGTATGTCTCCCTCCGCCAAGCCCGTCTCAATCAAGGACGTCGCCAGGGCGGCCGGCGTCTCGCACTCGACCGTCTCCCGCGCGCTCGCCGATAGCCCCCTCGTCGCCGCTGGCACCAAGCAGCGCATCCAGCTCATCGCCCGCGAGATGGGTTACACCCCCAGCGCCATCGCCCGCGGCCTGGTCACCCGCCGCACCGCCACGATCGGCCTCGTCGTCACCACGATCGCCGACCCCTTCATCGCCGAGGTCGTGCGCGGCATCGAGGAGACCGCGCTCGACAGCGACTATAGCGTCATCCTCTGCGATTCGGACGCCGATCCGGAGCGCGAGCTGGCCTGCGTGCGCACGCTCCGGGAAAAGCGCGTCGACGCGATCATCGTCACCTCGTCCCGCGTCGGCAGCCTCTACGTGCCGCTCCTCGAGCAACTGGGCGTCCCGATCGTGCTGATCAACAATCAGCACGCGGGCCGCTACGTCTATTCCGTCCGCAACGACGACCGGCAGGGCGGGTGGCTCGCCGGCGAATACCTGGCCTCGCTCGGCCACCGCCGCGTCGCCTACGTCGGCGGCCCGCCCGACGCCCACTCCAGCGTAGAGCGGCTGGAGGGCTGCCGCGCGGCACTGCGGGAACACGGGCTGGACATTCCCGGCGCTTTGGCCCTGCCCGGCGACGGCCGCACCGGTGGCGGGCAGGCCGGCGTCGATCTCCTCCTCCAGCGCCCCCCCCACCCCACCGCCGTCTTCTGCTACAACGACATGACCGCGATCGGCGCGCTGCGGGCGGCCAAAGCGGCCGGCCTGCGCGTGCCCGGCGACCTGTCCCTCGTCGGCTACGACGACATCGCGTTCGCCGTCTTTGTCGACCCACCGCTGACGACCATCGCCCAGGCCAAGCGCGCGCTCGGACAGCGGGCCATGGACCTGGCGCTCGCCATCCTCGACGGACAGGAGGAAACAGGCGACATCGTGCTCACACCCCACCTGGTCGAACGGGCCTCGTGTGCCCCGCCAGCCCCGGGCGCAGGTATGCCAACGCCATCTCGTTGACCTG
>Ga0307376_10002838_pt1 | contig 16563 bp, 13 predicted proteins | sample TR2MG_FD_202536 | JGI IMG/M metagenome (GOLD analysis project Ga0307376, IMG submission 202536) | Soil microbial communities from Risofladan, Vaasa, Finland - TR-2 | ecosystem: Environmental > Terrestrial > Soil > Coastal area > Acid sulfate soil | place: Finland: Risofladan, Vaasa | collected...
AATGCCAGAAGGCCGACGAAATACCGTCAGACCCATGGGACATGCACCTGGATGCGGTGATTACCGAGCGCAAGATTTATTGGGCGAAGAAAAAAGGGTAAACATGCGTTACTGGCTGATGAAATCCATCAGAAAGATGTAAATCGCCTTAACTGTCCGTGTTTAATGGCTCTATGCGGGTTTCAATAAGTTGCGTATCTGCCGACAATCTGCGTTTGGGTGGGATTCTGGGTGGGAGTTTGTTATGGCTGTCCTTGAATGTCTTTAAACCTTGATTTCAAATTCAGCCCGACATATACTTCGAGCAACGATACCCGCCACGCCTCTGAACCATGCGCACCCCGGCGGGTTTTGGTTTTGAGTCGTCCCGCAAGGTTGCCTTGCGGCCCCAGTTGCCCGCGCGGCTGGGTTGATGTCACCCCGGTGGGCTTGACCCATCGGCCCCGGTGCCCTGCGGTGCCGGAGAGTATTCCCAGGAGGCTTGACCTCTTGGCCCCGGCCGCATACGCGGCCGGTTTTATTTTCAGGGGGCGGACTTGAATAACAAGAAGCGTGTGATGGCGTTCGTGGATGGATTCAACCTTTACCACGCGATTGACGATCTTGATATTAACCCCAAGACACACCGACCGCTCCACCAGAAACAGCACCTGAAATGGCTTGACCTTCACTCGTTGGCCTCGGCTTTTGTCCCGCCGTCGCGTGAAGAGGTGGTCGCTGTCCATTATTTCTCCGCTTTTGCGACATGGTTGCCGGACGCATATCAGCGGCATCTGGATTATGTTCGTGCCCTTGAATCGACTGGCACCCATGTGGTGATGGGCAATTTCAAGAAAAAATATCGCCAGTGCAACCAATGCAACACCCGCTGGGTTGGACACGAAGAAAAGGAAAGCGATGTCAATCTGGCGCTTTATCTGCTGGACATGGCTTATCAGGACGCCTACGACAAAGCCTTTCTGATAACAGCCGACACCGATCTCGTCCCGGCAATCAAGATGGTTCGCCAGCGTTTTCCGCAGAAGGAAGTCATTGCGCTGATTCCGAAGAGCCGTTTCCAGAACGCGATGGAGTTACGGCAAGCGTGCAACAGCGCAAGCCGGATAGAGGAACAGCACTTGGAGCGCAATTTGTTCCCAGCGACAATTTCATTGCCGGATGGCGCGACCATCATAAGGCCGGCCAAATACCAACCACCGAAACAACGTACTTGACCGCTCAGTCACGGCGCTTGCAACAAACCCCGCAAGCCCCGCGCCATCGCTACACCGTGCCCACCTGACAGAGCGCCGAAGGCATAACCCCGCCATCGGCTTGCCGCCCTCGCCACGTTGGGCACGCTCCGATTCCGCCGCCGCTTCACCACGGCGCGCCTCGCGATAAAACCCCATCGCCAGGCGCTTGCGGGTCGCAGGCGGCTAGTGCGGTGGTGCCGGACAGATCAGCGCCCGCGCACGGCTTGCGGTCTTGTCGCTACGCGGCATCAGGTTCGCTTCGCGAATCTGCCCCGGCAAGGAGCGCCGGAGCCACAACCCACGGCACCGGCAAATGACGCCGGAGCCTAAACCCATTCTGTTCGGCCTTGCCGGGCTATTCACAGCCAGCGCCCCGGACGGAAACGGGCACCGGCGCGCAGTCGCTACGCGGTTCTCACCGGTTCGCTTCGCTGGTCTTGTCGGCTGCGCTGGCAGTTGTGGCGGTTTGTAACATAACGGCGTCTTATACAAAGCGTAAACGCCGGGCATAAAGCCGCCCGCCCTGACGGGTTCGTATAAGAAGCCGTTATGTCTTGCGCCCTTCGGGTAAAAACCGCCACCCGGCAAAACCATCGCCCCTTTATCCCCGCAGGGGAAAGGCAGCAAAACGGGGCTGGTGGATCGCCGCCCCTTCGCTTTTTGCTGCGCGGTCGCGCTGCGGGCTGATCATTCCCACCCAAAAAACAAACGGCCCACTCGGGGCCGTCTGGTTCTGGTTGGTGGCGTGGCGGTTTCAGTTCACCGCATCTTTCAGCGCGCTGGCCGGGCTGAATTTACCGCCCTTGTTGCCGGTCTTGGAAGCCCTGAAATGCGGCACACGGGCGGCGGCAATCTTGATCGTTGCGCCGGTCTGCGGGTTGCGCCCGTTGCGCGCTGCGCGCATACCCACGTAGAAACAGCCGAAGCCGGTAAATGATGCCATGTCGCCATTTTTCAAAGCCACTTTCATGGTGCCTTTGAATGCGTCTATGGCCCGCTTGGTTGCGCCTTCTGAAAGCTGAATGGCCGCGCTGATTTCCTTGTACAGCTTGCTTTCGCTGAACGATGGCGCGCCAGTGACGTGATGATAAGCGGTGTAGGTCAGCGGCTGACCGGTGCGCGGATTGCGCCCGATTTTCTGTGCTGGCGCGCCTCGGGAGAAACTGCCCAGCCCTCGCAACAGCACGCGCTCCCCGGCGTCGATGTGCGCCTTGATATGGGTTTCCAGCGCATCCAGCGCCAACTTGGCGGCGGCTTTTGTAATATCGGCGGAACGGGCAATCTGGTCGATGGTTTCGGATTTGTTCATGGTGCGGCCTCCTGGCTTGTTGATTCACGAAGAGCATATTTTGAATGCTTGTTAAGCATGATGCAAGCCCAGCTAGAGGTTTATGCCGATTCTGCATACAATGCCGCAATGGCAACCGATCTTCTATCCCTCGGCAAACGCATCAAGGCGGAACGCGAAGCGCAGGGGCTGACCCAGCGCGATCTTTCGACGCGCGCCGATTTTGAACAGACCCGCCTTTCCAAGCTGGAAAGCGGCAAGTCTCACCCCGGCCTGGAAGCGCTGGAGCGGCTGTGCAAGGCGCTCGGCAAAAGCCTCGCCTGGCTGCTGGAGCAAACGGAAACAGCCTCACCGCCTCAAGGAATGACCCCAGAAGCCGCCGAACTGGGGCGGCTGTGGCAAACCCTGCCCGATGCCGACCGGGCGGCGGTGCGGCGCATTGTGGTGGCTTTGGGGCTGCGAGATGCACCCAAGGATTGACGGGCGGTTTTGAGGGAGCCCCAAGGGGCGGATGGGTGCGGGGCAGGTGAGCGGGAAAGGAGCAGCGCAGCGCGACCCCGCGTAGCCTGACCCGCTGGGTGGGCGGGGGATCAAGAACAATATCCGGGTGGCAATTTAGCATAATGCAAATTATGCGGGCGCGAGCCGGACAGTGGCTTTTGGGCCATTGCGCATAATTTCGGCATTATGTTACTTTGCCGCACGACAAGACCCTTGCCCAAGGGCGAGACGGCGCGGGGCTTTCCGGTTGCCACCGCGCTAGCCGCCTGCGAACCGCAAGGGCTTGATGGCGCAGCCATGAAGGCCGCAGTGGTGAAGCGGTGGCGGAAACGGAGCGTGCCCAACGCGGCAAGAGCGGCAAGCCGATGGCGGGGTTTTGCCTTCGGCGCTCTTTCCAATTGCCACGGTGTAGCGATGGCGGGCGGCTTGCTCTTTACCTTGCAAGGCGCAAGACGGCGCGTCAAACCGCTCCAATGGTGGGCGCACAACTTGCCGCCGCCCAGCGCGGGGCAACGATTATTCCGCTAAAAACCAAAGCGGCTTGATGCCGCGCTACTTTAATTTCTACTTCAGTGACTCAAACCCGCGCCGAATAATTGCGGCCATAAGCTTGCGCCGCTGCACAAGAAAATCCTGATATGGCAACGCCTCCCAGTCTTGCGGTAGCGCGTGATACTCGTGCATCGACTTCCATGCCTCATCAGTAAAGCGTGATCGAATTTCCGGTACATACTCTGCTGGTGCTGTATCACTTATATCTATGTTGTCCGGCCATTCAATGAGGGCAAAATTGGCTTGCTGGTTGATGATTTTCATATCATCAACCCCTTGCCTTGCAAGCCAAGCTTTAGGGAAAAGATGATGGCGTTCTAATGGCTTCTTATTTGCTTTCAGCGATGGGTCAAGCAATTCCGGCACTTTCTTGTGCGAGAAAAGAACAGGCGCAGAGAGCTTGTTTTGTGCGGCAATATAGGCGAACAATTCAGGGTTCCTGGCCGAAGAACTTTCCAAATTTGCTGGCAGCGTGATCCCCCAGAAGTCATTGGTCAGCTCCGAGGCCATAATATCTTCCAAGATTTTGGTGAAGGCATCGCTATCTTTCGCCACAAGCACACGGTTCAAATCGCCATCCATCACCGTTTCCGGCGAACTGCTATATCGTCCAGTCAAAGCACTGAAGAAAAACCAGCGGCCAATTAGTCGCTGTAATACATGCTCGACAACATTGAAACGATTTCTGCCTATCAAGTAAAAGGCATAGGCATAGAGCAACGCGCTTTGTGATGAAATCATTTCCCCGCCACGGAACCCAGCGCCCACAAGGCTGCTAAGGAACTGATGCCAGCTCGTGATATTCAACACCTCGGTTTGGGCTGTTTGAAGCACCTTGAACTGAGACTCGCGCCTTTCGACGGAGAACTCGCCGGTATCCATGCTCTTGCCACGTAATACCTGATAAACACTCTTGAGTCGCCCACGCCCGAAGCCGAGCGCGACAGATACTCTGAGCAGTTGGTCTGGGTCAGGCTGTATGAAATAGTTGAACGGTGAAGCGCCACCACCCTGACTTGGTACTTTGCGTGACTGGCGACAAAAATCTTCAAGTGCCTTGCGCCCTTCATCCCAAAAGACAGATAGCAATGTCAGAATGAAGTCCGCCTGTTTTAGCTTCACCCCTTCACTATTGATGCGCACAAAAATATCAGCAACCTGCTCTTCATCGACGGTTGGAGCAATCTCCAAAGCCGTGAAAGGAAATTTATTCAGGTCAAACAAACTATCTAAATTGTGTGCTATCACTTCCTTCTCGTCGGCGGTCAGAGGCGTTTTCTCGGATAACTGGTTAATAAAATCGTTAACCAGTTTCCAGCTAGAATTCCCTGATGACCAAATTTCAGAAATGTTTGCAATCCACTCTGGATCACGGCGAATAGCGGCATCCGCCACGTCAAATTTACTATCGCGCGGACGAAAGGCCACTTCAATCCGCCGCTCTTGGTAGTCTTCATCGAGTACCGTTTTGCCACGGAATACCGCATAAAGTGAGGTAAGACGCTGTTGCCCATCCACGATAAGCAAAGATGGAACATGATGAGCCTTATCACCCGTGCCAATCTGCTTAACGCCTTGCACGGCTTGGTTTGCCCAGAACAGCAAATAGCCAACGGGGAAGCCCCGATACATCGAGTCAAATAGATCGCGGACTTTAGCGTTAGACCACACAAAAGGACGTTGGATGTCTGGCAGGCCAATGTCGCCGATGTCGATGTAATGCAGCAAACCTGCAAGGTCGTAATCAACGCGCTTAAAGCATGTTTTGAGTTCGCTCATATATTCACCGACAACCTTTCTCTTATTGCGTTTAACCCATATAAATCCGGCTTGCTTGATCTTTCAATCTCACTGACCAGCACCCATCTGTACGGTTGCCATTTTGTTTCATGAATTTTAGGTAAGGTACGGCGGTAGTTTTGTTGCCCACTCACTCATGAGCATGAGGTCACAAGACACGGTAGTCTTGTCATCCATTACCAGCACAAGTTCGCCCGCTTTGGTCGTATTCTCAAAGGCATAACGGTCATTGACGAGTTGCAGCAGCTTTCGCTTGTATTCGGTATCGAGGTTGCCCTCCAACTGGTCGCCCTTGGTTTCTATAACGACAATTTTCTGGCTGTTGTCGTTGCGCGCGACGGCAAAAATAAAGTCTGGGTACACCTTGTTTTTACGCCAGCCTTGCACAAAATATTGCCCGCTTTTGGCAACATTGCGATGCCACCATTTGAGAGCTGCTTGTTCATCCAGATAGCAGGCGAAGTCCTCCTCGTCCCCGTTGAAGTCTGGCTGATAGGCAGGTGCGAACAGGCTGCGCTCAACAGTGTCGCCCGATTTGCGCAACAGTTTTGGCGCGTTCAATGGGTGGCTGGTATCCATCGTCATCGGCATATGCCAGTTGTGGGCATCCGTTCGCAGGCGGAACTGAATACGGGCGGCGGCAACTTCGTCAAAGAAATACGCCTCTGCCAGTTTGTCCCGTTGTGTCATCAGGTGTTTGCGAAGCTCCTCCAATATCAGACTGGAAAGCTCGCCCAGCTTCTTGGTATCAAATCCTTCTGCTTTGAGTGAGTCCAGCAGCTTGCCCACCAGTTCGCGGGCAACCCACGGGTTCGGCACAATATCGGAAATGATGCGGGTCGCATATACGGGATCAAAGTCGGCGGATTCATCCATCGCCTTGGTTGGCATGGACGGAAAAAACTCCCCATCCACACCGTCCGTGATGGTGATTTGCGTCATCTGCGACGTTCCTTGCTGCATGTTCTTGGGGATCAACTTGGCAAGCGGTGCAAGGTTAATCGTCTGCCAATCAACCGCCAGCAGAACATCCTGTTCGTAATCCAATGACCGTACACAGGAACCGTCCACCCGATTGACCACAGGCAGGAAGATTTTCAGACTTTCAAAACTCTTGCGACGAGGTATTTTCCGGGCTTTGTCGCCGCTCCCGCCATCGCCTGACGACTCACGGATTTCGTCCACCAAATCGGCCATGCCGTCCTGTTCCAGCCCCTGCTTTATTTTGGCGACCACGTCCTTGGTGCTGGCGTGATGACAGAATACATAGCACTGGTCTAACGCCTCTACCCCCGTCTTGCTTGCATAAGGCTGGCGCAGAATACGCCCGACAAGTTGCGTCATGGCTGACAGGTTGTTACTGGTCGCCAGTGAGCAAAGCACATAGGCGAACGGGCAATCCCAGCCCTCCTGCAATGCCTGCTTGGTGATAATCACTCGCACGGGGCTGGTATTGCTCAACAGGTTAAGGTTTTCTGGTTCTTTGAGGTCGTTAACCTCCGAAGTCTTGATGGCGATTTCGCGCTCGCTCATGCCAGTCGTCAACAGAAATTCCTTGGCATCATCCGCATGGATGAAACCCGACTCACGTTGCTCCTTGCCTGTGCGTTCCACCTGTACGAGCAGAATGGGGCGGATATAAATCGCCGTGTTGCCGTGCAGTTTGTCGCTGTCGGCTTGCAGGCGGTTAAGCATTTCCAGGCTTTCCCGCAAGCAGTCCCGCCAGTCGTCACCTGTCTTGACTTTGAGATTGATGGGCAACTTAATCATATCTTCCCGTGCCAACTCTGCCCCTCGCACATCTACCAGCCAGTTCGCATAAGTGGGCGGAATGTCGGTCACCCTGTCCTTGGGTGTAGCGGACAGTTCCAGCACAAAGCACGGGTTGAAACCGTAAACGGTTTTAATCGCCAGCTTGCTGAATGCTTTTTGCCCCTCGTCAATCACCACCACGGGGCGGATGAAGCGAAGCACATTGCCGAGGCTGTCTTGAATGATGGAGCCTTTCTGCAAGGTGTCCTGATTGTTGTAGGCGGAAAGGTTGGGGATTTGCTCTAGCAAGTTCCAGTGCGCATCAAAGTCGTCGCCATCGGGGAAAAAGCCATGCACGTTGCCACGGTCGCGGAACATGCGCAGCGTCTCTTTCGTCTCGCGGCTGGCTGATTGCAACATCAGCAGCATGACGCACAAGTGATCGTCAATGTCGCGGCGGTCGAGCCGGTCATTCTTCTCCAATATTTTCACCCGTCCCGCTGCCGCCTTGTCCAGCATTTGACGGTAGGGGTGTTCACGGTTGGAGAGGTGTTTCTTGGTCTGCGTATAAATCGCCTCGTTCGGCACGATCCACAGCACGAATCCCGTGTTCGTATTCAGCAGATTTCCGAAGATGCGGGAAACAGAGGCGGTCGCCAGCAACGTCTTGCCGCCGCCCGTCGGCACTTTGAAACACACATTCGGCACGGCACGGCCAATCTCATCCACTCGCGCGCTATAAGGCTTGTCGTGACGTATTTGAGGCAGCTTGCCCTGTTTGCGAATCGCTTCCCATGTATCCCCACAAAAGTCCGGCGCAGGGATAGCCAGCTTGGGGTTTGCCTTGCGGATTTTCTCCACCCCTTCCGCATTGATGAGTTGAATTTTCAACTCGTCCAGATATGCGTCCAGCGTATCCAGAACCGTCTGCTGATAATCCTTGAACTCCACTGGTTATTTCTCCAGCCGATACAGGGAGAACGGCAGGGGCGCGTATTCCACCCCCAGCGGCAGGAGCGTCTTGTTCGGCACATACTTGGCAGGGGCAAACACCAGATGCTTCTTGCCCGGCTTCGCCTTGGCTATCGTCTCCGCAAAATTCAGGGTCAATGCTGCCTCGCGCGACTTGAGGAACTCTAGTTCAGGCTGGTATATCAGCCACACATGGAAAGCTGAACTCTCGCCGAGATACCCGTTCGCCATGTCAATGCGGGCGGTATCGAACGCCTCACCGGTCGCCGTATGGAACAGCCAGGCACCAATCGCCTCATAAGATGGCAGATTCTTGCCGGTCAGTATGCCGTCCAGATCAATCTGGGGGCCCAGTGTGCAGAAAGTAAAGCTGCCGCCCAAGCCTTCCGCCCGTTCGGCGATAGCCTTCACGCCTTCGACAAGTAGTTCGCCATTCTTGACCTTATTCTCGATGTTGTCGAAGCGGTGTCCTTCCAAATTTTTGATGCTGGCAATCTGGTCGAGCAGCTTGTCGGCCTTCTTCAAGTCGGTGAAGGTCAGCGACTTGCGCAGCAGTTCCTCGCGATTAGTGCCGGTAAAGGCGTAGCCGTTAATTACACGCCGCACACGTTCGGCGGTGATGCTGTCGGCGTAGTCCTCGCACTCTACAAGGATAAACTTGCGGTTGCCGCCGTCCTTCTCGTTGGCTTCCAGCACGGCGTGGGCGGTGGTGCCACTTCCCGCAAAGGAATCAAGGACAATTCCATCTGTCTGAAGCGCCAAGTCGAGAATGCCAGCAATTAAAGCTACTGGTTTGGGGGTCGCAAAGACGGCATCCCCGAAAATTCGCTTTATTTCTTCTGCCGCCTCATGGGTATGCCCAAACTCTGTGTTCCGAAAAATTGTGCTTATTGGGCGCTCGGCTTCTCCTTTGAAATATTGCTTAACGCAAACTTCCCATTTGTCTTCGGCGTTTTTCTGGATTAGAACTTTTGAGGGAGATTTCTTTTTTTCCAATAGGTAAGTGGCCTCTTCCCATCTCCACCTACCTTCTCGACCATCCGGGCGTATTGGGTAAATCATTTTTCCATCCGGTGCTTCAATTCCATACCATCCGTTTTCACGATCTGATCGCAAAGACTCAGAACCTTCCTTACGGAGCGTACGAACTCTTGCTTTGCGACCCGTCACTGGCTCAGTGTATGAAAACTGCGCAGCGTTTTGTTCGGCAATCTGCGTGGCGAGAATTACTTCTTCTTTGTCTTTCGCATACACCAAAACTTGGTCATAGTCGAAGCTAAAACCCTTCGAATCCATGCGAGGGCTGTACACCTTCTCCCAGCAAATTTGAGCAAGAAAGTTCTTCTCTCCAAATATGTCGTCAAGCATGGATCGCGCGCGATGAGCTTCATTGTGGTCAAGGGTTATCCAAATACTCCCGGTATCCGACAGCAGTTCATGCAACAGCTTGATGCGGGGGTACATCATGGTCAGCCATTTGTCGTGCCGCAATCCGTCCTCGATGCCGACGGGATTGCTCGCCAGCCACTCTTTGAGCATCGGGCTGTTGACGTTGTCGTTATAGCACCAGCCCTCATTGCCCGTGTTGTATGGCGGATCAATGAAAACGCAGTCCACCTTGCCCGCATAAAGCGGGAGCAAGGCTTTCAGGGCGTGGAGATTGTCGCCGTGAACAATCAGATTGCCGTTCAAATCGTGCGTCGCGCCGACCGACTTGTCGCCATGAATGACGAGCGGACGGTACGGAACCGACAAGTGATGGTTATAGACGAACTCTTTACCTTTGAAATGCAGTTCTGGCATGGGCTTCTTTCTGGCACTGTAATGCTGATAATGTGCAGTAATGTACTGTAATGTCCGGCATAATCCAAATAATCGATTCCACCTCACCCAAGGAGCGAATACATGGCCCGGCACTACTCCACCAAGGACTTCTTCCGGCAGATGCCGAATGCGTTGCTCCAGCGTTATTTTCAGGGGCGGGAACTGTTCGGCGATCTGGACTTCACCTCCATGAAGGAGGCCAAGCCGGATGAGTTGTTCGCGGCATGGCTGGCTCTACCGGACGGCCAGCGCAATGCGATGGATGCGGAGTTCCGGGATATTTTCGCCATGTGCTGCGAAAAGGGATTTTTGGCGATCATTGACGAGGCGCGCGAGTATTGGCGAGAAACCCCGGATGACCTCACGCCATTTGTTGAGGCGCTGTCGGCGTTGCCCAATCACTATGAGCGGGCGATGGTCACTTTCCTGGATCATAAAGATTTCTGGAAAGGCGCGACCCGCTTCTATCACGCGGACACGCTGAACTACTGGCGCAAGCGCAAGAATTTTCCACACCAAGCGGCAGCGGTGGACGATGCCAGCGTTTTGCAGCTTGCCAACCTGATCCGCAATTATTTCCACCATACCGAGGGCCGGGGCAATAACTGCCTGGTGGAGCCTTTCCGTCGGGGCGAGCTGGATTATTTCTTCGCCTATCCCGAAGACCACTCGCAGAACAGTATCGAATGGGTGGACGGCAAGTTTGATCCCCGCCCGCATAATCCCGCCTTCGAGGTCGTTTACGTTTACTCGCAGAAGGAAGGCTCGCTCGACCTGAATTTTCGCGGCTCCTATAAGGCCATTGAGCCGTTGCAGGCGATGTTCGCCGCATCGATTCTCAAGCTGCTGGAACTGCCGCCCGACCCGAAGGACGGGCGTGTCTACGATCTGAATCCGCTACTCAAGAAGGATTTCGATTTCACGTTTGCCGTGGGCAGCGGCATTGAGGACGTGGCGGTGAAGAAGCTGCGGCTTTCATCGCGGGTGAAAAAAGGCGAGCGCATCACGCTGGAAGCGGATGCCGCCGAGAACCCGGATGCTGTCTATGCGTTGCTCGAAAAAATCGGCAAATCTATCCCGCTGAATATGTACAACATCACCCAGGTGGAGCTTGCCGCTTCGGTCGTGGTGGATGCCGACAAGCCCGCAAAGCCGGTGATGATCCGCATCACCCATCCCAATTCCTGTTCGCTCAAGTACGACGAGCTGGGCTTGAAGCTGCGCGACATGCTGGAAGCCTCTGGGATAGAGCCCAAAGAGCTATTGGCAGAAGCTGCAACCGCTGAGGCATGACGCCACAAGCCGCGCTGATCGAGCTTTTGGGGCGCGTGGGTGCCAGCCGGGGCACTGCGGTGCTAATCAATGACGACGAGTTGAGCCTATGGCCGGGCACGGCGGTTGCGGCCATGAAATCGCAGAAACTGCTGGCGAAGGCGCGCCCGGCTTCCAGCGCGATTTGTCCCGGTTGCGAGCGCGATTGCGTGATGCCGGTGCATGTCTTGCCCGCTGGAGGTAATCGGCCTGCACGAGCCTTTATATCCTGCGACAAGCGGGAAGATGTGAGCCGGGTGGCCGTTGATTTTGGCAGATTGGAACAATGGCAAGCGACGGGGGAATTGATTGCCGATGCGCTGGCCCGGTTGCTTGGCTTGACCCGGACAAACTCCCAAGCGGCGGACGGTGGGCAATGGCATGTCGGCATACTCAAGGGGAAGGAACACAACAGCCCGGTTGCGCTGCTGGCCGGGGATAACCTCACGCTTTCGCTTGCCGGTCACGCCGTCCCGCTCGTGGACGTGCTGACCTTCGAGGAAAATACCCTCGCGCTGGACAAGGCCGCGCTGATCCGCTTGGTGGACAAAGCGGAAGGCACCGCCGAAGACCCGGAAGCGCGCCGCGCAAGGATCAAGGCGCGTGTCGGCGAAGAGAGGGCAAGAGGAACGAAAGCATTCCTAAAGGTGGTGGCGGATGAAGAAGGAATTTCCGTTTCCCGCTTGAAGCAGCTCACTTCGGCCAAACCGGAACCCGTCAACATGTGGTCAGACTTGACCGCCCCGCCAACGCGCCCTAGCTCGAAGAAAACCAAACCCCAGCATTGACGGCCTTCTCGGCCTCGCTGATTGAGACAGCTTGCGGGATAGTCCCCTAGCTACTTCCCAATGGCGGCATGTTCAACAACACCTAAAGGGGTGCAAACATGTCGCAAATCATCTATCGGCTTCCCGCCGTCAAATCCGAATCCGGTCTTTCCCGTTCGACCATCTATCTGCGCATCGCTCAAGGGCTGTGGACTAAGCCCGTCAGCCTTGGGGCGAGAGCGGTGGGCTGGCCTTCCGGCGAGGTGGCGGCGATCAACGCCGCTCGTATCGCGGGCAAGCCCGACGAAGAAATCCGCGCCCTGGTGGTGAAGCTGGAAGCGGCTCGCAAGGCTGCGGCGTAAGGGGGCGGCCATGAGCGCGGAAAACTTGCTTTCACGCCTGGAGCGCGTCAAGCGCACCGGGGGCGGGCGCTATCAAGCGCGCTGTCCAGCCCATGACGATAAGGGGCCGTCGCTGTCCATCCGGGAATTGGACGATGGCCGCGTCCTGGTGCATTGCTTTGCGGGCTGCGATGTTCATTCTGTCTTGTCTGCCGTGGGGCTGTCCTTTGACGATCTTTTTCCGCCCCGCGCCTTGGGGGACAGCACCAAGCGCGAGAGTCGGCCTTTCCCGGCGGCGGATATTTTGCGCGCCATCGCCTTCGAGGCGCTTGTCGTGGCCGTGGCAGGCTCTTCCATGCTGGCCGGGGAACCATTCAATGCCGTTGATCGCGACCGGCTTTTTCTGGCGGTGGGCAGGATACGGGCAGCGCTTGACGCGGGAGGACTCAATCATGGATGAAGGCATCGAGCGCGGCCAGTCGTTTCTGGATGGCGCGGCGGAAAGAGCGCGCGGCGATTCTCCCGGCCTTGATTGGCAGGAACCGCAACCGCTGGCGGCAAAGGTGGCGGCGGAGCCGTACCCGTTCGATGCGTTGCCCGAAACCATCCGGGCGGCGGTGGAAGAGGTGCAGGGGTTCACCAAAGCGCCGGTTCCGCTGGTTGCGTCGTCGGCGCTGGCCGCGCTGTCGCTGGCGATCCAGGCTCATGCTGACGTGAAGCGGGCGGAAAAGCTGGCCGGGCCGGTGGGTCTGTTCCTGCTGACTATCGCCGATTCGGGCGAGCGCAAATCGACGTGCGACGGGTTTTTCACCAAGGCGATCCGCGATTACGAGGCGCAGCAAGCCGAGGCGGCAAAGCCGTTGGTGAAGGATCACCGGGCGGCGCTGGAAGGATGGGAAGCCAGGCGCGGCGGCATCAAGGACAAAATCCGCCAGCTTGCCAAGGCCGAAAAGCCAACCGGCCAACTTGAAGAATCGCTGCGCAACCTGGAGCACGACAAGCCCGAAGCGCCGAGAGTGCCGAGGCTGATCTACGGCGACGCGACGCCGGAAGCGCTGAAATGGAACCTGGCGATGCTGTGGCCTTCGGGCGGCGTGGTGTCGAGCGAGGCCGGGATTGTTTTCGGGGCGCACGGCATGGGCAAGGATTCCGTGATGCGCAACCTAGCGACCTTGAATCAGCTTTGGGACGGCGCGGACATCGCGACCGAGCGGCGCACTTCCGAATCCTTCACCGTGAAGGGGGCGCGGCTGACCATCGCCTTGCAGGTGCAGGAGGCGACCTTGCGCAGCTTCTTCGACCGAACCGGCGCGCTGGCGCGTGGCACCGGCTTTCTCGCCCGTTTTCTGGTGGCGTGGCCGGAATCGACACAAGGTTTTCGCCCCTTCACCGAAGCCCCGGCCAACTGGCCGCACCTTGCCCAATTCAACCAGCGCATTGCTGCGATTCTGGAGCAGCCCGCCCCGATTGATGAAGAGGGGGCGCTGTGTCCGGCCATGCTGCCGTTGATGCCGGACGCGAAAGCCGCCTGGGTGGCCTTCCATGACGCCATCGAGAGCGAGCTTGTCAGCGGCGGCGAGCTTTACGACGTGCGCGACGTAGCATCGAAAACCGCCGATAACGCGGCACGGCTGGCGGCGCTGTTCCAGGTGTTCGAGCAGCCACAAGGCGGCGCGGTGGGGATGGCAGCATTCGAGTCGGCCAGCCGGATTGCGGCATGGCACTTGAACGAGGCGCGGCGCTTCTTCGGCGAGTTGGCCTTACCTGCGGAACTGGCGGACGCAGCGCGGCTGGATAGCTGGCTGATCGAGTATTGCAAGCGGGAGCAGACGCACCTTGTCCCGACCAAAAAGGTGCAGCAATTCGGGCCGAGCGGGTTGCGGGAGAAGGCCGCTATTGAAACCGCCATGCGCGAGCTGGAAGAGCTTGGCCGGGCGCGGCTGGTGCAGGATGGCCGCCGCCGTATCATCAAGGTGAATCCGGCGCTGGTGATCGAGGGAGGCACAGCATGACGCTATCGGCGCTGATGAAAAAAGGCGGGCTATGCGCGGCTGCTACCGCTATTCCTGCTACCGCTGCTACCGAAGAGGGGGAGAAAGCCGGAACGGTAGCAAGAGTAGCAACGGTAGCGGTAGCAAATCCGCCAAGCGCGAAAAGCACTCCGACCGCCCCCATGACGGCAGACGAGGAAAGGGCGATCCGGGCATGGCTGGCGCAGATCGAGGAAGCCGACGCGGCGATTATTGCGGTGGTGCTGGAGCAGTGCCGCGCGGATGCCGAGGCGCGGGGCTACTTTCTCCGGCAGGCGGCGGAAGTGCCGCGAGCCGTGGCCTTTGACGACGACCGGCGATATTGCAATCAGTGCATGAATCTGCGCCGCGACGTTTGCACTATTGCCGAGCCGAAAGCCGGTGCGCTGGTTGTGGCGAACCGTGGCTATCGCCCGGTGCGCGAACCACCCCGGCGTTGCGCGGGGTATGCGCCGGGGCCGGATGATCCTGATAGACGACCGGGGCGGGAGCGCTGGCCGGGACTAATTCAGAAAGGAAGCGATTATGAAAACGCTTGAAAACGATTCCGCCGTGATTTCATTTCCGGCGACCAAAGGTGACAGCCATGAGGCCGGGCGCTGCTATGCCACTCGGTGCAATTGCACCACGTTTTCACCCTTTACCAGCGCCTCGATTCTCCCCGCCCACGCCTTCAGCGCGGCTTCCCGCTGCGGTTCATAACTATTGTGGTTGTAATGCGCCAGCACGCCGGGCAGGACGTGATTGGCAATCTTGTGGCCGATGAAGAGTTCGAAGCCCAAATCAGGCAAGCGAGTAATCAGCGTGCGCCGGAGGTCATGCACATGGCAAGGCGTGACATTGGGGAGAGCGCCGCGTTTGAAGAGTGCAACCAAGGCATTGTTGACGGATCGGCCAAAGACGGCTTGACCCGGTTTCAGTGGTGAGGCAAAAACATGACGCTCCTTGCCGGTGATCGGTTTCAGCCCTTCCAGAATGGCAATAGCCAGAGGTGCGAGGTGAACAAGGTGGGCGCGGTCTTTCTTGGTTCGGGCTGCGGGGATTTTCCATAGACCGGCTTTCAGATCGAATTCCGACCACTCGGCATCGGTCACTTCACGCTCACGCTGGCCGGTCAGAATCAATATTTTCATGGCGGCGACGGTAACGGGATCAGACTTGCATCGTGCCGGGTCATCCAGCGCACGCCAGACTTCTGCCAGTTCATCGAGCCGTAGCGTGACTTCGCGCTTATTCGGCTTGGCATCAAAATCCTTGCGGGTGAGCTTTTCAATGCAGGAGGTTTCTATCCATTCCCGCGACTCGGCAAACCGCCATAAGCGCTTGGCCTGCGTGAGCACTTCCCCGGTCAACTGCTTGGCGGTTTGGCCTTCGCGCTGCCCGTCAGAGATTTTATCCAGCGCGGCGGTCACATCCTTGCGGGTGAGATCACGAATTTTCTTGCCGCCGATATGGGTAGCCAGTCTTTCCAGCCGGTAGCGAATGGCCGGTGCGCTTTTCTTTCCATCCATGTGCCGCGCCATGAAAATTTCAATGGCCTGGCTCACGGTGGGCTGGGCGGCTTCGGCTTCCTCGACGGCCTTGATGTCGGCTTCCGCTACGCGCTCCTGTGCCAGCAGGTTTTCCCATTCTGCCACCGGATCATGCCCGCCACGCCGCGCGACTTTCCAGCTACCCGCAATCGCACGCGCCTGTGTAAGCGACAGGCGGCCATAACGCAGCCATTCCGTTATACTTTCCCCAGGCGCACCCTCGCGGTCATAAGTTCCAACGCTGTATTTGGTGCGCGCGCCGTTGAAAATATACTCAATCAGCCAGGTTTTCGTGCCATGCGGACGCACCCGAAGAAACAGCCCATCGCCATCGCCCAGCAGTCGGTCACGGCTCTTATCGGGTTTCGCGGTTTCGCAAGTTACAGCAGCCAGCTTTCCCATGGCGGTCTCCTTGGGTGTGGTTTTGGGTGGGACTCTGGGTGGGATTGTATAGGTTCTGCTTGGATGTTACAAGACAATAGCAAACAAACAATCGCTTTATTATCAACGATTGAAGGGCGATTCAGGATGGCAAAGGAAGTTACATGCGTTACTGGCTGATGAAATCCGAACCCGGCGATTGCAGTGTTGACGACCTCGCCGCCATGCCCGGCCAGACCGTGGCATGGTACGGCGTGCGCAACTATCAGGCGCGCAA
>Ga0307376_10002842_pt1 | contig 16560 bp, 11 predicted proteins | sample TR2MG_FD_202536 | JGI IMG/M metagenome (GOLD analysis project Ga0307376, IMG submission 202536) | Soil microbial communities from Risofladan, Vaasa, Finland - TR-2 | ecosystem: Environmental > Terrestrial > Soil > Coastal area > Acid sulfate soil | place: Finland: Risofladan, Vaasa | collected...
GTGACAACCCTAGCGCGGTCTTCGACATCCTCGAAGGCGCGGTGCCACTGGACGATCTGCTCGCCGTGCTCCGGGTCAAGGATTGTCTGTGAAAGGTTCGACCGGTAGAGGCTCGAGGCGTCGATAATCAGCACCTTGTTCTTGCGCTCAGCGGGCTTCCTGCGGCGAAGGATTACGACGCAGCCTGCGAGACCGGTGCCGTAGAAGAGGTTCGGTGCCAACCCGATGACGGCCTCGATGAGGTCTTCCTCGAGCAGGGCTTCGCGGATCTTCCCTTCGGCGCCCTTGCGGAATAGGGCGCCCTGCGGAAGGACGACGGCCATGCGGCTGTTTCCGCCTTGGGCCATCGACGCGATCATGTGCTGGACGAAGGCGTAGTCGCCGTAGCTCTCAGGCGGCAGGCCGTAGCTCGCGCGACCCCACGGATCATTCTCCCAGATCTCGCGGCCCCATTCCTTCAGCGAGAAGGGCGGGTTGGCGATCACGCAGTCAAAGGTGGCAAGGCCGCCGGCACCGTCGGTGAAGGCGGGAACGCGGAGAGTGTCCTCGCGTGCGATCTGGAAGTCCTCGATACCATGGAGGACGAGATTCATCCGAGCGACTGAGGATGTCGTTAGGTTCTTCTCCTGGCCGTAGATCTTGCCGAAGAAGGTGCGCGGGTCGCCACCGTTGCGCTTCACGTGGTCGATGGCGGCGAGCAGCATTCCGCCGGTGCCGCAGGCAGGGTCGTAGATCGACTCGCCTTCCTGAGGATCGAGGATCTCGACCATCATGCGCACGACGCTACGTGGTGTGTAGAACTCGCCAGCCTTGTTGCGGCGGGTGACATCAGCAAACTTGCCGACGAGGTACTCGTAGGCGTCGCCGAGGATGTCGGTGCTAACTGCAGCGTTCCCGAGCGAGATTGCCGAGAAGCCTTCGATCAGGTCCTTGAGCAGCTCGTCGGTGAACTTCTCGCGGTTGCCCCAGTCGGCGGTCCCGAACACGCGGAAGAGCGTGTCGGGGTTGGCCCGCTCGATCTCCTGCATGGCGTGGGCGAGCGCGGTGCCGACGTTGGCCGGAGTCTCGCGGATGTCGCGCCAGTGGCAGCCTTCGGGCATCTGGAAGCGATGGACTTCGGGGAATAGCGACGGGTCGGCATCGCCGTAGATCTCAGTGGCCTCAGCGGTCTCCTCATCCCAGACGTCGGAGATCCGCTTGAAGAAGAGCAACGGCAGGATGTAGCCCTTCCAGTCTGTGCGATCGACAGCCGAGCCGCGTAGCGTGTTGGCGGCTTCCCAGAGCGTCGATTTTAGGCTGGCGGCATTCTTTGCCATCTAGGCCTAGTTCTACCTCAGTCAGGTCGTTCCAGGTGTCTTCAGTCTTGCGTCAACCTGGCCCGCCGCAAACTGACCTGAGTATTGTGGGGAGACGGAGAGCGAGGTCTGCGATTCCCCCTAGGTTGAGTTCTCCCCACCGCTGCGTGATCCTCCCGGCCCTGCTCTGCCTCACAACGCTGATGCTGTTCTCTCCCCTCTATCCGATGTTCCGGCTGTTGTCCCGCAGCGAACCTGCCCGCCTCGTGCCGGCGCTCCACCACCAAGTGCTGATTCTGCAGCGACAGCTCCCGACACAGCAGCCTGGCCACGGTGGCGACCACCGGCAGGCCCGCCCAGTCCAGTCCTCGTTCGACGGCATTCTCGATCCTCAATACCTCTCAACACAGGGGGTATGCACGAGGGAAGAGAATACCACGAGAGGGGCACCACGAGCGTCCTGCGTCCAGATGAGTTTCTGGACAGCACGGGCGAACTCGCGCTACGGTCTGCTGGGTGCTCCGGCTGTCAGAGATACCGGAGAGCAGAGAGCAGGCAGGCCGCGGCTGCCGTTCACGCCTCCTGCGCCCCGGGAGGTTCAGAACTGCTGCTGGACCGCCGACCAGATGACCTGATAGTTCCCGTCGACCAGTTGCAGGCCCGGGCGCCAGTCGCTACCGAACCTCAAGCTACAGAGCACGCCGCCGGTCTTGGTCCGCATCGCCAGGTGCAGCGCGCCTCCCGTGTCGATAGCGAACGTTGCCCGCTCCTGCCCCTCCCGGTCGTACAGGCTGAGTCCGGGCATCTCATCCTCGCGAAGCGCCAGCGTAGCACAGACTTTCCCTTCGGAGTCTACAAGCTCAAACCGCTTCGCCCTAACCACGTCCGCCACTGGTTCCGTCATGCTTCCCTCCGTCCCGTGCTAGCGTGGGGCCAAGCGGCCTTGACAGAGCAATGTCCGGCCGGTCCGCCAACTCACCTTGGCTCTCCATCGCATCCCCGCGATCAGCGCCCGGTGTTCAGCCTTCGTGCTCACCCGTCCATTCTACCCCCACCTCTGGGGAATGGGAAGGGCCCCGAGGCCGTCACGTCCAGCCCCCGCCTCTGCTCATCCCACCCCACCGGCATCCGATAGAGTGTTAGTCGGCGTGCAATAATGACCCACCTGAAGGGGTAATCGGCGTCGAAAAGTGACCCACCCCTGGCGCTGCTTCCATTCTGGGGAAAGACCCCTGGGATGACAGGTAGCGTAGCCTTGTGGATGCCAGTGCGATGGAGCGCGTGAACGCGTAAAGCGGGACATGAATACGGAACGGAACCGTCCGACAGGACCGAATGGGGTAACTGAGGCGCGACCCCACGCACTCCGTGCGCTCGGCTACATGAAGTGATTGCGGAGTAGTGCTATTGATGGCTCTCCACAACCATTCCCGCCCGGCCCCAGGCTCCGCCACGTCCAGCACATTCGCGCACAGGCACTTTCTGTGGAGCGTTTGTGTCACGGCCTGCTTTGGCGAATGATCGTGGGCCCTACTGGGGCCGTGCGCAGTGTTGCATACTGCGTGTTGAAGAGCGATTCGTCTCCGATGTCCGCCATCTTTCGCCACATGTGGGCGGCCATCTCGGTCAGCTTGTCGCGAAACGCCGGCAGCGCAGCGAGGTTACGTTCTTCATGCGGGTCCTGAGGAAGGTCGTAGAGCTCATCCACTCCGCCAGGCGAGAAGACGTACTTCCAATCATCGTGCCAGACGATCCGTTGCGTGTAGACGAACCGTTGGCCGAAGAACTCTGCATAGGCGTCTCGCCATTCAGATGGGTCGGAGGACCCGTCCAACACCGGTCGCAGGGAGCGGCCCTGACAGCGACCAAGCGCCTCGGCTCCACAGAGGTCGAGTATCGTCGGAGCGACGTCGACGAGGCAGACCTTGTGGTCGCCCTCCTCGCCACCTCTCAAACCGGGTGCGCGGATGATGAGCGGGATATTGTATACCTCCTCGTAGGGCGTACCTACCCCCTTCGTCGCCAGCCCATGTCCGCCCAGCATGTCCCCATGGTCAGATGTCACGATGATAATGGTGTTCTCGTAGGCGCCCGTCTCCTTCAGTGCTGTCATCAGTCTCCCCGACTCGCTGTCGAGGAAAGTCACTGTCGCGCAGTAGGCCGCCGTGATTCTCCGCCAGTCATCGTCCGTGAGCGCCGACCAGACCGCGCGCATGCGAGAAACGACCTCCGGCTTCCCGCTGGTGTTCGTCTCCCGCAGCGTTGGACTCAGGTGCACCGACGCCACGTCGTATTGGTCGAGGAAACTCTTCGGCGGCACGTACGGGTCGTGAGGCTCAGCCGTGGACACGAAGCAGCAGAAGGGCTGTTCCTGTCCTGCGTGTCGACGGACAAAGTCGATCCCTCGATCGAAGGCTGGATGCCGGGCCGGCTCATCCTCCCGACTCGCCGCGGCAAGTAAGTAGTCTCGGTAGCCTTCGTTTCTGACAACGATCTCAGTGTCCGGGATCGGGCTCCCGCGCCATGACTGCACCTCGCGGATGTCGTATTCGGCCCACCGGAAATCCTCCAGTCGCTCAGACTGCTCTACATGCCACTTTCCGAAGTAACCGTTGACATAGCCCACCTCCGCGAGGCGCTGGGACCAGTGCTCCAGCCCCTCCCTGATATCGACCCATTCTCGACGCTGGGTATGTGTGCAGTCCCACACGCCGTGGGTGGACGGGTAGGTGCCCGTCATCAGTGACGCTCGGGCTGGAGAGCAGATCGCGTTGGTCGTGTAGCAGTGCGCGAAACGGAGCCCCTCCCGCGCGAGTCGATCGAAGTGTGGTGTCAGGCACGGCCCACCCGGGGCCAGCGCCTGAGCGTTCGTGTGGTCGGACATCAACACGACAACATTCGGCCGCCTAGCCATGATCGCTCCCACTGCCGGAGATCGCCTGCACCTCGACACTATTGCCCCACTGCCCGGACCGCTCCTGCCGCCCACCGCCATGCTGGACTATTCTCCCGCTCCGCTGGCGACGCCTCCCCGGGCGAGTCTCTCCCGCGACGCCCCACCACCGCCGGGCGCGCGCGGCCGCGGGGCCCCACCAGTACCTCGCGCCCGTACTACGCCTTACCGCAGGCGCTCCCCGCGCCCCGCAGGCCCGGAGATTGTCAGACTGTCATCGACTCAGTACTCGTCGGCACCGATGTCCACAGCCCCGCCCTTGGGTCGGGACTCCCAGTCGATGTCATACGGCACGTCCGCGCTCGTGTCCGTCCCTTGGTCGATCGCGCTGGTGGCAGTCGAAACCAGGTGATAGTCTGCATTCGGCTGGTCGACGAAGTAGCTCGCGTCGGCGTTCCAGATGTTGGTCGCGAACGTCGCGGGCGCGCCGTCGCGGAGACGATATCCATCTGTGCAAAGGTTGTTGACGATATCGCCGTAGCTCAGGGTAAAGCGGATGTCCATGCTGGAGAAGCCGTTGACGGTCCACAACGTGTTGTTGTAGATCTTGAAGTCGGCCCCCTGATTGATGTAGATGGCGACGTCACCAGTCGTGGTATGCACAATGTTGTTGCGCATGATGCCACGATAGTGCTCGGCCGGGAGCTCATTGCGGTGGAGGTCGACCGGCGAGCCGCCACCACCCCAGGAGAACGAAACGTCGCAGTTCTCGACTACGGTGTCGATGGAGGCCGCCTTTGCAGAGCAGCCGCAGCCGGGCGCTGGCGACTTGATCACATTGCAGAACTCGGTCTTCCGAATCACCCATCCGAGGCTCGCAATCAGGTCTATTCCTTCGACCACGCTCCGCATACCCGTCGTGGTGAACCCGATAACACAGTGAGCCCGGAAGATCGCCCGGCAGATAGAAGAGCTCCCGCCCTGTGGGTGGTGTTTCACACAGTCCGTCGAGGCCGTGTGCAAGAACATAGGCGCTGGAGATACATGGGGACGGTGGGTGCCATGTGGATGCTACACGGTGGGGCCTCAGCGGCTGCAGTTGCTCGCTGGATATGCCGTGTGTCTGGACGGATGGCTGAAGAGGGTTCCCTCAGAGAGTCTGGGTGGCGGACTGCTGGAGCACGCGTTCGACGAACGCGATTGGGTGGCGATAGCGGCCAAGGTATGGGAGGGGCTCGGGCCGTCGAGCCCTGCGAAGGTGCTCCTGGTCCGAAGGCTTCTGGCACGTCTTCGTTTCTGGCTCCGCGCGCCCTTCGGCCCGCTCAAGCAAGATGACAACTGGCGCCTGGGCTATCTTTACGTCCACGCCATGGGTCGTTACGGAGGATGGGACTACTTCTCCTTCGAGAACTACGATCCTGATGTGGCGGAGCTCAATGAGCGTATTCGGCGCGAGATCAGCCATGCTGACCGCTGGCTAGAACTGATCGAATGCACATGGCCGTGCGCACCCAAGGTGTTCCGTTATGTGGAGCGAATCATCATCGCCATCGGAGGACTGATGAGAGGCGAAGATGTCTCGCCTGACGACCTCGCCGCTAGGACAGGTGAGTCGCTGCTTCAGATCGATGAGACCTACTTGAGCTCAGATGAGTCCCGCCGCGCCTTTCGCACCGCCATGTCGGCACTCGCCCAGTTCGTTGCTGAGGAGTTTCCTGTGACGGGCCTGACTCGGGAGAACATCGATGGTGGGTTCGCCTCCCGATTGCGGACCGCGCTGGGTGCCCCCTCTCCGGAGAGGACTTGGCTAGCGGCGCTCCTGCTGAAGAGGATCAAGCTCTTTGAAGACAGCTTCAAGTCGTTCCACTTCACACGGGGTCCGCAGCAAGCCTAGATGTGTCTCACGGTCTGCTGGACAGCCGTCCTGACCGATGCGGTCCTCTGTGGGTGTGACTCCCTCGCGAGACCTGCGTGGTTTCGATTCCCACTCCGTTGTTCGGGCGGCCCGCTGCGTCCTATTGTGAAACTGGTTGTGGGTGGCCGACGCCCCTAAGACCGCCCCGAGCGGGCCCATATGCGGGCGTCAGGCAGTGATCAGACCGTCTCAGCTGGAAACCCGAATGCGCGACACGAATGGACTGACGTCCTAGGCGCCGACTGCAGCGCGTCGCTGCTCATCCGAGGCGCTGCTGGAGCCGTGACGCCGGCCCAGCAACCTGATCCTCCTGGGAGGCGACTCCAATCTCAAGGGTGTCACAATCCCGCCGGGGCTACGAGCTGTCCGTGGCCCTCTGGTCTACCGGGCCGCAGAGCAGAGGGCCACGTTTCTCCGTTGGCACGGCACGCCGACTACGTCTGATCGCGGCGGCCCTGCGCGACGCTCGCTACAGGGCCCAGATCAGCTTGAGCACTACTCGCTCGGTGAAGCCGGTGAGGCGTGGATCGGGGTCGCCAACGATGACGTACGCGTCCATGCCCTTGCGGACAACCTGCCGGTAGGAGGCGTAGGCGCTGAATCCGGCGTCCCGCCAGATCGCCCGCGCGGCAAGGGTCTTCTCGGGTGTTATGTCATAGGAGCTGGTGAGGACGGCCTGGTACTGATCGGTCTCGGAGCCATCGGGCATGGCGAGGTGGATGTGCTCGCCACCGACGCGGACCGATAGGTGATCCGTAGGTCGGAGGCCCTGGTCCAGCTTGTAGTAGGTGAGATCGCCGCCACCGGCATTCCCCCGCACCACGGTGATTTCGCCGCGATGGTAGAGATCCGCGTCGTTCCAGGCATACACTGCAGTGATGCTGGAGTTGTCGTAGTCGAAGTAGCGGCCGTAGTCCACGATGAGTCCATATAGACGAGCACTCCGGGTGCGCACGAAGTAGCCCGGCGAGATGCTGGACGAGAAGATGCCGTCGCCTTCGAGGTATGGGTAGTACTGCATATTGAGCTGCCACTGGCGCGCCTCGATAGGGCCCGTCTCCAAGAAGTCTACCTGCTGGAGATTGAACTCTCCGCCGATGTTGTTGAGGTAGGGGTAGTAGCCCAGTGCAGGGTCAAAGTCCGGCGTCACTCTGCGCAGCATCCAGTCGTATTGGATGTTCCCGAAGCCGCGATTGTGGGAGCCGCCAACGGAGTAGGCGCTGCCCGATCCGGCCCCTTGAGTCTGGGACTCGTAGAGCACCAACCAGACGCCGTCAGTGCCGTCGGGATGGCGCCAGGTACGGCCTCCGGCCAGCTCGGAGGCGAAGCTGTCGGGGAGGTCCTCCTGCTGGTGCGAGACGGCAGCAATCCTTGTCCAGTTGTCCTCGTCGAACTGGTGCTTCCAGGCCGCGGCCAGGGCATTCTCTTCCCCGAAGCTGACGGCGTCCAAGATACCGATAGTCTCGTTGCCTACGGTGCCGAAGAGCTTGAGCCCGCCGTCGAAGTCCTGAATGCGGCGGGTGTAGAAGAGGTGCTCTCGGGGCAAGAAACCGCTCTGACCGGTGACGAAGAACGGCCTCGGGTCTGATAGATAACGCTCCGTGTAAGAGAACGAAATCGGCTCCACCACGTCCTCGATCTGCTTGAAGTCGGGGTTGATGACGCCCAGGATGGTGAGGCCGCTGGGAAGCTGATACTGGGCATCCAACCCGGTGTCGACCCCAGAGTCGTCAGTGTCGCCGACATCGACCGTCAGGTACGGCATGAAGATGCGACGGGGCGCTTCGGCACGAGGAAGCAGACCGATGACATCGGCACATAGGCTGAAGTCATTGGTGGGCCCCATGTCGGGCCAGATGCCGCTCACGCGCTCTCTGGCGAAATCCCGGCCGATTGCGAAGGAAAAGGTGGCCTGCCCCGGGGGACAGCGGAGAATGGAGAACGGGATGGCCACTTCGGCCTGCCAGCCAGTGGCCGTGCGCGCGGCTGCGGCAGTCCAGTCTCCCCGCCACTCGATCTTGGTGGCAGAGCCGCCAGGGATGTTCTCTGCCTGGGTCCCACGCGCATTGACATCAAAGGCGTAGTAGTCTCTATGCTGACGAGTGGGATCGAGCCAGATCCGGATGCCATCATCAGTAGACAGGTCCCCGTTGCGTCGGGTCTCGTCGGCGACGATGTCCTCCGGAGTGCTGTCGTTGCAGATCACAGCGATGTAGATGGCGTCGCCGTCAGCGCAGATCAGAGCGATCGTTTCCTCCGGGACCGGCGCATCCCACTCCGAGCAGTAGAAGCCCTCGACGCGGGTGGCCTCGGCCCAACAGGGATCATCCAACTGCCCGTCGATGGCCGGCGCGGTGTCCACGTAGACGGCCTCGATCGTTGGGCGTCCTGCCTCCGCTTCCGGGGCAGGCGCCGTGGAACCGACTTGGGCCGAGGTCGGTTCATCGGCGGCGAAGGCCGGCGGGCACCCTCCCGCCATCAGTGTCACGATCACCGTGAGACAACAGAAACACCACAGAGCTTGGTAGCCACGCAATGGAATCTCCTCCTCGCTGCTTGCTCTCGCGTCACTGTGGAGTACGGATGAGGAGGGTAGAAGGTTTCAGCCGGGATGTCTGCAGTTGCGAAACGGGGGTGGGGCACGGTGTCCATGTCAAGTGCGAATGGGACATGCCTCAGAGCCGCCAGAACGCCCAGATAGCATTTCTAGTGAGGACAGGGAACAGGAACCAGAATTCGGGGTTCAGAGCTACTCAGCTCAGACTTGCTGGGTGACCTGCTCCACCTCCCATGCCTCGTTCACCCACAGGCCGACAGCGCTAGTCTCAAGGCCCCAGGCTTGAAGCGCCTGCACGCCCTGCCGTATCTGCTCCCGGTGCTCTTCCGGCGAGCTCGCATTGGCGGCGCAGTCGTGGTGGCCGGCCAGAGCGATCACTCTTGAGCCGCGCTTCACCACGGATATCTCCGCCTTCGCCTTCAGTCTCGCCATGGGAGCGGGCGACGCGGTCGTCACGAGTAGAGCCGGGCCGGGCTCCGTGATCATGTGCACATAGGTGACGCTGAAGTTCTCCTTCAGCCACTTTGCCACCGGCTCCTGGACCCGGCCGTCCATGCAGTTGATGGCCGTGCCGAACGCGTGGGTAGCCATGTGATGTGCCTTCCTTTCTGCCCCGCGCGCAGTCGGGGGCAGTAACACCGTTAGTCTGTCTGGCGGCCCCTTCCGCTCGCGAGCACGAAGGTCTTTCCCGCGGGCGCGTGGCATCGACGCGGGGGGAAGGGGGTGTGGTACCGATGGACGAACACTCGCACACGGGCAGCACGGCACTGCGGTTGGCACAGCGGCCAGGTCGGCAAGTCATGTTCCACGCTGCCAACTCTGATCTTCGCGGAAGGAGCGGCAAGCAACTGCAATGACGGATGCCACGGCGCCGCGCGCTTTCCACATCATGGCCAAGCCGACGGGCGCGGTCTGTAACCTGGCCTGCGACTACTGCTTTTTCCTGGCGAAGGAGCGGTTGTATCCTGGCAGCCGTTTCCGCATGAGGGAGGAAGTCCTGGAAGCGTACGTTCGACAGGTCCTCGAAGCGCATCAGGTCCCGCAAGTCACCGTCGCCTGGCAGGGGGGCGAGCCCACGCTGATGGGCCTCGACTTCTTCCGGCGGGCCCAGGGGTACATCGCGAAGTACCGCAAGCCCAACACGACCGTCGAGCCCACCATCCAGACGAATGGCGTGTTGCTCGATGACGAATGGTGCGAGTTCCTCCACGAGCACAACTACCTCGTCGGGATTAGCGTCGACGGGCCGCGAGAGATGCACGACGCGTACCGCAAGGACAAGGCCGGCAGGCCCGTCTTTGACCGCGTGATGCGGGGCCTGCGTCTGCTCCAGAAGCACAAGGTCGAGTTCAACATCCTCGCCACGGTCCACGCGGCGAACGGCGACCATGGGCTGGAAGTGTACCGCTTCTTCCGCGATGAGGTCGGAGCCCGATATCTCCAGTTCATCCCCATCGTCGAGCGAGACAACGAGACCGGCTTCCAGGAGGGGAGTGCGCTCACAGATCGCTCGGTGCGCCCCGAGCAGTACGGGCGCTTCCTCATTGCGATCTTCGACGAGTGGGTCGAGCGGGATGTGGGGCAGATGTTCGTGCAGACCTTCGACAGTGTGCTCGCATCCTATGTGCGCGGGCGCTCCACGCTCTGCGTCTTCTCGCCGACGTGCGGCGAGGCAGCGGCGTTGGAACACAACGGGGACCTCTATTCCTGCGACCATTTCGTGGAGCCGAAGCACCTGGTGGGCAATATCCTCGAAACGCCACTGTCCGAGCTGATGGACTCGGCGAAGCAGCGCACATTCGGCCGGGACAAGCAGGACATGCTCACGCAGTACTGCCGCGATTGCCGGTGGCTGTTCACCTGCAACGGCGAGTGCCCCAAGAACCGAGTGGATGAGACGCCAGACGGCGAGCCAGGCCTCAACTACCTGTGCGAGGGGCTGAAGGCCTTCTTCGAGCACACCCAGCAGCCGATGCAGATCATGGCGCACCTCCTCCAACGAAACCGCCCGGCGGCCGACATCATGCCCATCATGGCGGCGGCGGAGAAGGAGATGGATTCCCGCTTCGCGAAGACCGGCCGGAACGACCCCTGTCCCTGCGGCAGCGGCAGGAAATTCAAGCGGTGTCACGGGAGGCCACCCGGACCCTCCGCGGAGCATACGCCGGACAAGAGGAGAGACGGGTGACGTACAGTAGGTTCCTTGCCTTGCTCATCGCGACTGGATCGATTGCCTGCTGGCGGGCCGGACCGGCTCGCGCGGCGCAGCCCCAGCCCGTGTACCCCCGAAAAACACTATCTGGGCGTTCTGAGGGCGTACCATATCACAAAGCGTCTGCGGCCGCGTGCAGTGGTCAGCTGCCCGTGAGAACGCCGTGAGCGCACTCTGGCGAGCGGATGAGTTCTTGGACTATCATAAGACGGTCTCCTCCTGCTAAGTGTTGAAGAGGTGCTCGAAGCACAAACACCAGAGCAAGGAGGAGACCAAGATGATCTGGGTTGGGCTGGACGTACACAAGCGGTTTTCGAGAATGGGGAGTTTCGATCCTGCCACGGGGGATCTCCAGGATCTGGGAGAGGTGAGCAATGACCGAGAGGTGCTCCAGGTGCGACTGGAGCAAGTGGCTTCCCCGAGGACAGTGGTGTTGGAGGCGGGGCGAAGCAGCTACCACATGGCTGGACTACTGGAGCCGCTGGCCGACGAGGTGTGGATCGTCAATCCCACGGAGTTGAGACGCCTCCAGCACCGGGTAGCGAAGACAGATCGCCGGGATGCCGCAGCCTTGGCCTGGTGGGCTGCAAAAGGGGCCTTGAAGCCACTATGGAGGCCGGACCGCCCGGTGCTGGAGCTCCGGGAACTGACCCGAGGTCGGACGACGCTGACCCGTCTTGCGACGCAGCTGCGCAACCTGATCCGCTCTTTGCTGGCCCGCCATGGCTACGAGTGTCCTCAGCGGGACCTGCTCTGCGCGCGGGGGAGAGCCTGGCTGGATACGGTAACGCTGGAGGGATACGCCGGGGAGATGCTCGCCGCGTTCAGAGCGCTCCTTTCCCTGATCCAGGAGAAAGCCGATGGTTTCGAACAGGAGGTAGAAGCGGCTGCGGCGGACTGCCCTGCCGCCCAGCGCCTCCGCACTATCCCTGGCATTGGCCCCGTCCTGGGCTTGAGCCTGGCCGTGGAGATTGGCGACATCAGTCGTTTCCCCTCCCCGGGCCATTTGCGGGGTTACTCTGGACTCGCTCCCGCGGTCTTTCAGAGCGGAGAGAAGGAGGCGCGGGGTCCGATCACCAAGCGCGGCAATAAGCGGCTCCGTCGTACGGCTGTGCTCGCCGCTCAACGAATGAGTCAGATGCATCATCCCGATCCCAGTATCAAGCGGACCTTCCTCTCGGTCGCCTTCCGACACGGACGCAATCCGGGGAAGGTCGCCGCCCGCCGTCTGCTTGATCTCAGCTATTATCTCCTCAAGAAGGAGGTAGACTACCAGGCGCCTCGCGCCCGTACTGCATCTGCAAGATGAATTCGGGGGCACTCTCCAGTAGCTGTCCTGGCCGACGTCAGCGCCCCTTTTGGACCTGAGAGGCCTCCAGATCCGACGATAGCATGCGCGTTGTCAGCGCCAATAGAGACGTGTCTGAATGGACCAATCATAGGATCTGGCCGTCGCCAACGCTTACAGGCGGTATTGACCGCCTGTCTTATAGAGACAGGACGGGGTGAGAACGACCCAAATGCCTCGTCCATCGGCGCTGTGAACCAGGTAGTCCAGGGGCCTCAAGTGCTCGTTGTCTACCAGGTTGCCCTCGGCGTCGGTCAGTTCGCGGTCCCAGAGGTGAAGTCTGAGCCCGTCGAAGCCAAGGCGCGCGAAGTGACCCATATCGGTGTCGGTGGTCCCTTCGCGAGACGACCCGACATGGCCAGAGCGCGGTACGTGCATGCGAACGGAGCGACGTAGTTCGCGCGGAAGAGAGAGACCTCCTCGTCAGAGTCGGTCCATCGCAAGACGCCCGACCGGTCCACTTCAGCGGGACGCCGAGAGGACGCGCCCACCGGGCTGGCGATGCTGCAAACCGCTCCAAACAGTGAGACCATGGCTAGGGCAGCCCTTTTCGTCACTCAAGCACTCTCCTCTCTGCACCTCGGTCGCCAGTCGTTCCGCTGTAAAACAACCGCGATAGACGGTGCTACCAGGCGTATTGCGCGGTCGCTACGAGGCTGAAGTACAGGGCCTCCGGCGGGAAGTTGTACCACGCTGTCGTGATGAGGCCTTTCCCGCTCGCCTCCGCACAGCGCTCGGCGAAGGCCCTTATGTTGTGCCCGTAGCGAGGGAAGTCGGGCAGGCCCAGCCACTCGCTGGTGTTGGAGGCGCCGGCTGGAGCTCCGATTACGCGGTGGCCGTGGGCCTGGTAGTACTCCAGATAGGGGAAAGCGCGCACGAACTTCGGCTGTTGGTCTCCGAGGTAGGGACTGAAGACCTGAGAGAACTCCCTGCCGAGCCTCTTCGTCAGGTCCACTGGCTGTGCAAAGGCAGCCAGAGTCCTCGCAGTCACGTCGGACAGCTCGGCTTTCCACTCGCCCTGCCAGCGCTCATCATACACCACCACTCCCGGCCCGCCCCCCGGGTTGTAGCGAGCTACCACGAGCTGACTCGGCGACTCGGTGGTCCAGTAGTCCCAGTACATGATCCAGGCATTGTCCCAGAGTTCATCGAGGATGCGCGGGTGTGCGCAAAGGATATCGTCCCAGAGAATCGGTATGATCCCCCGGTTGCTAAGCCAAGAGCAGACCTTGTTGGTATGGGTGATGTAGAGCGATCCCGTGCCGCTTTCTTCGGCCTGGCGGCGACAGCGCGGGCATACGCCGAGTCGTCGGGTCTCGTCGGCTCCGATATGCATGAAGCGAGTGTCGGGGAAGAAACTCAGGACCTCCTCGGCCAGCTCGGTGAAGATCCGGAAGGACTTCTCGTTGGTGGGACACAGCTGATCTCGGTGTTCGTCCTCCTCGCGGATGTCAGCGTACTCGTCGTGCCGGAGAACGTAGTTAAGGTGTCCCAATGACTGCAGCAGAGGAATGCACGTGATTCCTAGCGAGCGTGCGTGTTCCACAACCTGCCGCAGTTCAGAGCTGGTGAGCGCCGATGGCGAGCGTATGGCAGCATGGCGCTCGAACGGGAAGCGCGGACCGAACTCAAAGAGCATTGTGTTCAGCTTCAGCCTCGCGGCGGAACTGATCAGAGCGATGGCCTCGGGCGCGCCGATCTGGTGGATTGACTCGAACATCAGATGGAAGCCGCGCATCTCGAGTCGCGGGTAGTCTCTGATTCGCCCAACGGGAAGAACAGGGCCGTTGCGGAGCTGTCCGATAGTAGCCAGGGCGTGCAGAAAGCCATTCTCGCTCGAAGCGCAGACGGTCACCGCGTCTTCCGAGATCTCGAGCTGGTACTCCTCACGCTTGAGACCACCGTCTTGAACAAGTGCGAGGTTCGCTCTGTGCTTGCGCCGGCGGAGGTTCAGCATCTCGGCGTAGCGGTTCGCCAGACCTGGATGGGCTGCGCGATCCTCGATTCCCCAACTTGAGTCGAGAGTGACCACCTGTCCCGAGAGAGACATCTCCTTAGGTGTAGGTATGACATAGCCGGGCTGGTACGTGTCGAATCCCATCGCGGCGCCTCCGTTCGATCGGGTCAGGATGTCCTCTTCCTTCCCAAGCCCCGGCTCGGGAGCGGCCGGCGGCCCTGTCGCGTCTGCGCAACGCGGCAGCGAGAGAGCCACAGCCGCGGCGCTGATCTGCTTCAGGAAGTCGCGACGACTGATGCAATTGCGGTCTGCCCCCATGAGCAACACCTCATGCTGTGTTTGTCCCCTATGCCAGTGGGGATTCCTCGATGACGGCCAATTCAGGATGGAACTCGCTCATCCGGATACACCTCGTGCTTGTTCGGCATCCCACTGCCGGCTGCGTACCCAGCAGATCAGGACGCTCCGGGCCGACTGGGCAAGCCGGCCACAAGTTCGAGGCGGGACCTGACTGAGCTGGCGTGCAGGCCATACAAGCCGTCACGACGCGCCCCAGGAGAGCGCCTGTCGAAGCAGGTCTCTCGCCTCTTCCTCAGTTGCCGCGGTGGTATGCAGCAGAAGCCCATTCGGCCCCAGCTCCCGGACCAGCGGCTCGACATGCTGTATCGATACGCTAAGCTCGACGGACTTACCGGCGCTCAGTATCCTCCGATAGAGCGGGTACCACTCGGGCGATGCCTCGGGGAAGTCGCCGGCTCCGGGAACCCACTGGATGGCCCGCAGATTCGGCAGCTTCAGGATGCTGTCCAGGTGGCGGAGATTCTCCCTGCCGTCCAGGTGCCAGAGCACGTAGTCCAGTTGATTGCACTGCTGGACGAAGTACGGGAAGGCGAGCTGCTCGAAGTGTCGCGACGATATCATAACGCCGATGTCGCACTGGAGCTTCGCCATGCGCCCGGGTGCCCAGGCGCAGTGGTGGTGAAATCCCGATCCGACTGCTTGGCCATGCGTCATGTTGAACAGGCGGTTGTAGTACTCGAAGTAGATGGGCACAAGCTCTCGCTGCACATGGTGTACCGCTTCGGGCCTCTCCAGAGCATCCACCAGCAGCGCATCTGTTCCGCGCAGGGAAGCAAGAGTGTCGAGGTTCTCAATGAGGTCGGGCAGGACGATCAGATACCGATCACGGCCCTGCTCCACGCCGGCCGCAACCAGCTGCTGACACACGCCCCACCACTGATTCCTTGGGTCATAGGCGAGCGTCGTTGACTCTGACACCTCCCGGAAGACGGGGTCGAACCAGACGGTGTCGTCCATCCACGTGGGGAAGGCTCCGAGGAAGAGGGCGAGGGTGCCGGGCCCCATGCTTGGGTTCAGCCGCGGATAGGCCTCGCCGCCGAAGTATGTGCCGGTGCAGTAGGCCTCGGTGAGGTCGAGACGGTATTCAACGTCGGTCCAGAGGCGCTCCGGATCGGCGGGAGGCGGCCAAGGGCGCTCTGGCACCGGCTGGGATCGAGGCGCAGTCACCGCGATAGCCACGCGGTCTATCACCTCTCCGCTCCACCATGCTTCGATCCGCTTACGTGCTTCTGCCCAATCCGGCTTGTAGTACATGCTCTATCCAGACGAGTCTGTCCACCGCCTCCGAAACGGCCGGGGCCGATCGCGGGAGTGGTGCCGTTGGCTACCACCGCGTGCCGGTCGCGAGCGATATGAACCCCCAGGCGACCTCGTGCAGCAGATCCCCTATGACCAACCCGATTGCCGCGGGTACCAGCTTCCGGTAGAGTCTCAGGCCGCCGTAGCGAACGGTCAGCGTCTTCGCAAGCCATCCGACGAAGAAGGGCATGTAGTAGAGGTGCATGCCCCATGTGAATGCCGCGAGGTATCCGATCGGGTGAAAGGGCCACCACCAGAAACGGAGACGCATCAGTCCGAGGAACACGGCCACGACCGCACCCGCCCCAACTGCAGCTGTGCCCTGCAAATCGGGATTCCGAGGGCGGGTGATGTAGTCGTGGGCATACCAGCTGTACCAGTGGAGGATGGTCCGGTCCTGGCCAGCCTGCAGGGAGTAGAATCCGTAGTGGTAGATGCCGCTGAGCGTGATCCACACACCAAGGGGCAAGACGAGAAGGAAGCCAACGGCGCTGGCGATCAGGAGCTTGCGCGTGTTGATGTTCGCCGAATCGGCGATCTTCGTTGCTTCCAGCGCGTTCCCGGGAACGACCTCGAGGGTCCCCCCTCCTGCGAAGTAAGCCCAGTGAGGTGCGATCAGCGTCACGAACTCACGCGGCCTGAAGATCTTGCTGCCGAACGGGACCACTATGACCTCGTGTGGGAAGAAGGGAAACGGGAGAAACCCCAGGCCCGTCTCAGCGCG
>Ga0307376_10002843_pt1 | contig 16560 bp, 28 predicted proteins | sample TR2MG_FD_202536 | JGI IMG/M metagenome (GOLD analysis project Ga0307376, IMG submission 202536) | Soil microbial communities from Risofladan, Vaasa, Finland - TR-2 | ecosystem: Environmental > Terrestrial > Soil > Coastal area > Acid sulfate soil | place: Finland: Risofladan, Vaasa | collected...
TATGAAAAATAACCAATTAATTTATTAAAAAAAGAAAGTATGTTAAACACAAAAGACATGAGCGTAAGCTCAGGAAAAACAAGACCTTTATTAGGTCCAGGAAACAACCTAGTAAAAATCAATTCAATTACATTTGATCAAACTCCTTATGATAAAGAAGCATGGAATATTAATCTTCATGTAGAATCTTCACCAATAACAGGAGAATTTGAAGGATTTTTTAAAGATAAAGATAATGAATCTAAAGGTAGATACGAAGGTCAAGTTGGTAGAGTAAGAATTTCTCCATTTCCTTTTAAAAGTACTGTATTACCTAGTGGTAGAGAAATTAACAAAGATCAAGAAATTTTAAAATCTATGATATTATTAGCTGAAACATTAAATAAAAGAGATGATTTAGATGCTATAGAAGCCCAAACTATAGATGAATATATGAACGAATGTAATAAATTATTTTCTAATAGTGAATTTTTTAATGTTTGTTTAGCTAGTCGTGAATGGGAAAATAAAGAAGGATACACTAATGATGATTTATATTTACCTAAACTATCTAAAGATGGTATACCAATGGAATCATACAACAAACCTGATAGCAGATTGTTAAAGTTTGATTTATCTATTCATGTTAAAGCACTTACAAAAAAACAAGAAATTAATTCTTTTGAACCTCAAAAAAATAATTCATTAGAAGGAGATTTTGAATTATAAATAATTTAGATGGGGACTAGCATAAAGGCGCTTTTGCCAAATCAGTTAATACTAGTGTTAGTCCCTGTCTAATTTTTTGATATGATAAGTACAAAGAATTTTATAATAGATCAAAATTATATTGACAGTGCTTGGGTATTTGAATTTTATTTAGATTTACCAGAAAGATTATTAGGACAAGATTTACAAGTTAAATCAATTTTTAATCCTTCTGAAAAAACACCAAGTATGTTTATATACTATAATAAAGATAATCAAAATTATAAATATAAAGATTTTAGTTCAGGTAGTCAAGGTAGTGCAATAGATTTAGTTCAAAAAATTTATAAATTAAATTATTCTCAAGCTGTATTTTATATAATTGAAGATTATAATAATTATATTCTTAAACATGGAAAACATGATAAAATAGAATGTAAACCAATAACAAAGTATAAAATAGATTTTGTAAAAAAAAGAGGATGGTATGAAGAAGATGTAAAATTTTGGTTATCTTTTAACATTGGTACATCAATACTTAAAGAATTTAATGTTTATCCAATTGAGTATTATACTATGATAAAAGAAGAAGAAAATACATTTGATAAAATTACTATTAAAAATAAACAAATGTATGGTTATTTTGATAAATTTGGAAACATATATAAAATATATCAACCTATTCAAAAAAATTATAAGTTTATTAAAGTTACTTCATACATACAAGGTCTAGATCAACTTAAATATATTAAACCTAATTTAATTATATGTTCATCTTTAAAAGATGCAATGTGTTTAAAACATTTTAACTTTAATGTTGAAGTAATTGCCCCGGATAGTGAAAATACAATGATAAAACCCTATGTAATAAATAATTTAAAAGAAAAATTCTTAAAAATTATTACTTTATTTGATAATGATACTGCAGGACATAATGCAATAAAGAACTATAAGGATACTTATAATATTCATGGGATTTGTTTAGAAATTGAAAAAGATCTTTCTGATGCTGTAAAATTACACGGTATAGATAAAATAAAAAAAATCATAGCACCATTACTATCTAAAACATTAAAATTATGAAATGGTTTATTCCAGGAAATGTTCCAAGTTCAAAAAATAGTAGAAGGTGGACAGGTAAATTTTTTATAGCAAGTAAAACTACTATGAAATATAGAAAAGATACAGAAAGTATTTATAAACAATATTCAGCATCTTTTGTGAAAGAATTTACAAAATATAAATTACCAGTATATGTTTCTTTTAAATTTATACGTGGTTCACATCATAAATTTGATCATGTTAATCCTTTACAAACTGTACAGGATGATATGGTTAAACATGGATGGATTGAAGATGATAATGCAACTTTTATTATACCAGTAATAGAAGATTATAGTTATGATAAAATAAATCCAGGAGTATTAATAAAAATAGAAGAAAGTTATGAATCTAAGAATAGAAGAAAGACTAGCAATAGCAAAACTTAGAGATGCGGATGTTAATAAAATTCAAATACAATATTATGGAGGAGGTGATGATGGTAGTATAGAAAATATAGAAGCCTTTGATTATAATGGTGATGAACTTGATTCAGAGCAAGTAATTTTCAATTTAGAAAAATTAAATGATAAATTTTTTGAATTATTAATAGAAAATATTGAGTTTGATTGGATTAATAATGATGGAGGTTACGGTAATGCAATTTTTAATTTAAATTCTTTAGAATTTACAATTGAGCATTTCCAAAGAGTTGAAGAAAGTTTTGAATATAAAGAACAATTACATGGCCCACCCATTATTACATAGTAAATCCTCAGTAAGAAAATGGGGAGGTAAAGTTGAAGATTATATACATATACATGAATGGTTTGATGAAACTAAAGCATGGTTAGGTAATTCAAGTCATAGATTATGGAGACATCATTCTGAAGGTATTTTTGAATGTGAATCAAGATTTGGTAAATCATTTAAAAATTCAGATAACAAAACCATATATACAAGATATGTTGGAGAACAACATGTTAAAGAAGATTGTAACAATCATATTCCTACAGCAAAAGAATGGTTAGAAGCAATAAATTCTAAAAAAGCACCAATTTGGATGTTAAAAACAATTAAAATAGAAGACTAATGGAAAAAATGAATAATATATTTACAGTAGATACTGTAATAGAAGAAAATAGTTATATAAAAGTAACTGGAAAATATCTAATACCTAAAATAGTTGGAGGTTTACCATTTGAACGTGGTAATATACTTACTGAAGATAAATATAATGGTCATCAAATATATGTTGCTTTTGCAACTAAAGATGAAAATGGAAAGGATAGTTTAACTTTAGATACTAAGAGCATGCATCCTAGTATTAAAAAATCTTTAGATAAAGTTATTAGTGGATTACATTTATTAAAAATAGAAGATTAAATGAAAAAAACAAAAAAAATAGAATTGAATTATGAATCATTTTATAGACTAAAAGAAATGTTATCTAGTAAAGATATAGAAGATGTAAATCTTGCATTAAAAACATTATCTAATATGGATATAGATAATGTTTATATGGTTTTATTAGCAAAATCAATTAGTAAAGAAAATAGATCTTTATTACACAAAACTAAAAAATTTGCAAATAAATTTTATATAGATGGTGTTCTAATTGTTAATTATGAATGGAATAATTTATTTCCTTTATTAATTAAACAAATTAATTTTAATTCTGAAACAGGATTATTACAAAAAAAAATTCTAGAAGAATTATTTTCAAATCTAATTAAAAAACACTTATTATATGACGGTTATTATAATATAATAAAAAACATGACTTTAGAATTAAATTATGAATAATCAAATTGTTCAAGATAAACTTGCAAGAGCAAGTAAAACATTAATATTAACTGAGCCCTTTTACGGGCTTTTTTTAATTGGACTTAATAAAGTCTTTAGAGAAGATATACTAACAGCAGGTGTTAGTCCAAAAGGTATTGGTATACAATTATATATAAATCCAGAATTTTTTATAAATTTATCTGATAAGCATCAAATTGGGTTATTAAAACATGAATTATTACATGTATCTTTTGGTCATATGATAATGAAAGATAGATTTGAAAATTTTAAATTATTTAATATTGCAGCAGATATTGAGATTAACCAATATATAGATAAAGAATATTTACCAGAAGGTGGTTTAACATTAGATACATTTGAAATACTAAATCTTCCTACAAAAGCAGGTACTAAAATATATTATGATTTATTAAAACAAGCTTATGATGATAGTTCTTGTGATGCATTAAATAATGTTTTACAACAAATGGATGGAGATAGTCCATATGATCATCCAACATGGGAAGAATTTGATGATTTATCAGAAGCTAATAAAAAACTTGTTCAAAAACAAATAGAACATCAGCTTAAAGAAACTGCAGATGCTACTGAAAAAAGACAAGGAAATATACCTGGTGAATTAAAACAAATTATTAATAGATTAACAGTTATTGAACCTCCGTCTTTTGATTGGAAAAGTCATTTAAAAAGATTTGTTGGTAATTCTACTATCTCTTATACAAAAAAGCTTAAACGTAAATATAATAAAAGATATGTAGGAAATCCAGGTCTTAAGATTAAGTTTAAGAATCATATCTGTGTTGGTGTTGACACATCAGGATCTGTAAGTAATGATGAACTTAAAGAATTTATGAATGAATTATGTCATATGCATAAAACAGGTCATCAGATTACTGTAATACAATGTGATACACAAATAAATTCTATAGAAGTATTTAATCCTAAAAAAGATTGGGATATAAAAGGTAGAGGTGGTACATCATTTCAACCTGTAATAGATCATTATAATGAAAAATCAAGGTATACAGCCCTTATATATTTAACAGATGGTGAAGCATGTTCACCAGTAGACTGTCCAAAGAATGCGTTATGGGTACATAGTTCAAGATGTACAATTAATGAAATGTTACCAGGACAAAAAATACAATTAAATTAATCATGAAAATAGATTTAAATAAACACATTTGGGAAGGTTGGACGGTTCAAGACTTTATTGATGAATTAGAACCAACATTTAATATGATTGTATCAGGACAATCTTGGAAGAAACCATTTAAAAATGATGGAGAATTAAAAGAATGGTGTAAGGAAAATCAACCTCATTATAAAAAACATATACCGGGAGTATATAATTATTTTAAAAAACAATTAAACAATTAAACAAAAAAACAATTATGGCACAAGTAAATTTAAACATTGATGAAGTAAAACAATTTGTAAATCATATTATTAAAAATAATAGATTTATACAAACAAATGGTAAAAATCCTATAGCAATAGAAATTGTTGGTGAATCAGGTATTGGTAAAACTACAGCAGTTATACAATTAGCAAAAGAAAATAATTTAAATTTTGTTAAACTTAATCTTGCACAAATAGAAGAGTTAGGTGATTTAGTAGGATTTCCTGTTAGACAATTCCAAATGTATAAAGAAAAAATCCAAATAAACAATTTATATAAAGAAAAAATAGTTAAAGCAATTGATGAACAAGTATTAAATTATAATTCTAAAATTACAGCATCTGAAGATTCAGCTAATATGGCTACACCTGTTACTAAAAAAATTGGTCAATGGGTTGATGAATTAGCAGTTGAAGAATATCTTAGACAAGGATGGAAAGTTACGGGTAAAAATAGAATGTCTTATTGTGCACCAGAATGGATTGCTGATCAAAAAGATGGTGGAATACTTCTTCTTGATGATTGGAACCGTGCAGATATTAGATTTATACAAGCAGTTATGGAATTAGTTGATCGTCAAACATATATTTCTTGGTCTTTACCAAAAGACTGGCATATTATATTAACTTCAAATCCTGATAATGGTGATTATATGGTTAATAGTATTGACTCAGCACAAAAAACACGTTATATTACAGCTAATCTTAAATTTGATGTAGAAGTATGGGGACGTTGGGCTGAAGAAGAAAATATAGATACAAGATGTATTAACTTTTTACTTATGCATCCAGAACTTGTAACTCAAGAAACTAATGCTAGATCAATAACTACATTTTTTAATGCAATATCAAGTTTTGATGATTTTGAAAAAAATCTATCTTATATACAAATGATTGGTGAAGGTTCTGTTGGAGATACATTTGCTTCTATGTTTACTGTATTTATTAATAATAAACTTGACAAACTAGTAACACCTAAAGATTTATTGACTCATGATAATGAATCATATATTCTTGGTGAACTTGGAAGTTGTGTTGGAACAGGAGATACATATAGAGCAGATATTGCATCAACATTAGCTACAAGACTTGCTAATTATACTGTAATATATGCAAAAGATAATACTATATCACAAAAAATTACTGATAGATTAATTGCATTATGTACAAAAGATTATTTTACTAATGATCTTAAGTATTTAATTGTTAGAACAATCTTTAATGGTAACAAACAAAAGTTTAATAAATTAATGATGAACCCAGACATCATGAAAATGACTATAAAATAATGATAACAAAAGATGTATACCAATTATACAATACAGATGCTGTTTTACATTTTGGTATTGACTGTGATTCCTTTGGAATCATGGTCAGTACTACAAATGAAACAATAGAAACTGTATATGCTGATAACTCAGCTTATATTTATAAAAAAATAACAGAGATACTAAGTGATTGTAGTGATGAAACTTCAGCTCCTGATTTGACTAAATTAAAAAAAGCTTTTATATTTCCTAATGCAGATTTATCACAAGATAGAATAAAAATGGCATTAAAAGAACATAAAATTATAATAACAAATAATTATGAAGAAGCTGATTTGTATTTAACTCATAATAATATTGTTAAAACTTTTAAAAATGGTGAAACAATTAACGCAAGAACTTTATTACCTCAACTGTGGAATTATGATGCTGTTACAGGTGGTAATATAAATATTCATAATTATATAATAGAGCAAACCAATTTAAATATTAATAATAAAGACATAAAAGTAATTGAAGATTCTAAATTATTAAATTGCATAAATCGTTATGCTGCAAATTACGTAAGTTATTCTATGGATGTAGATACATGGTTATTAACTTCAATGGCGGTAAATTGTGCTTATAGAGTTGAACAAGGTCAAGCTGAAGTATGGAATATTGAAAAAATAATGAATCAATCTGCAACTAAAGTTGAACTTACTGAACAATTAATAAAAGATTTAATAACTTTAACTAATAGTAGTAATCAAGAAGATAGAAATATGATTTCTGCAATATTACCAACAATAAAATATAAAACAAATTATCATTTATTATGGCAATTAAGTCAAGATATAGGAAGTAGTATGCATTATTATTGCAGAAATAAAGACGTAAAATTTTGGGAAAATATGTCAGAAATAAATAAGTATTATATGATGGATGCTTTAGAAATGATACAATATTTAGAAGAAAAAGAAAAACTTAATCTTATAAATTTTAGATATTTAGAACCTATTGTTAGAAAACAAATATCAATAAATAATAGAGAGTTGTATACTTTTAAAGTTGAATTAAAACCTGAATATAAAAAATATTTAAAAAATGGATAAAATATATAACATAAAAATAACATGTTCTAATGTTTCACATCAAAATAGTACTGTTTTAGCAGATACTATTAAAATAAGTGAAATAGGACATTATATAGGTAGTTCAGAAAGATGGAATGATAAACCTGTTGATAAACAGAAAGAAATATTAGATATAATAAAATTTAACAATATAAGTAATATAAATAATAAAATATTTTTTAGATCTCCAAAAATATCATTACCTAGAGAAAAATTAAATCTTATTAACGAAAAATATAAATCTAAAACAACTAGAGATATAAATCAAGCTGATTATATAATTACAAGTGAAAAATATATTAATTCTTTATTTCAATTTACGTGGAATACAATATATGAATCAAATGATCTATTAACTTTTATTCCAACAATTAAAAATTTATTTGAAGATAGAGCATATACTATATTAATGGACAAATTAAAAAACTATCCAAATAATTATATTACATTTAATAATGATTATTATAGCAGTAATTATGGAAATATAACGTCATTGTCAAAAATAAAAGATAGTTTAAAAAAATTATCTAAAAAATCATCTGGTTATCAAATTTATATAAAGCCTTTAGACAAACCAATATGGGATGAAATATATAATAATAAACATAAAACTATTTTAGATGTTAAATTAGCTTCTTTAGCTACAGAAGATTCTTTAATCATAGATACAGAAGTATTTAATAGATTATCAGAAATGTTTAAAAGTAATGATTTAGATAATACTGTATTAGGTTTAGAAATGATGGCAAATTCTAATATTGAAAAATCAAAAGGATTTATAGCTTTATTATTTTTTATGTATGGAGATAACAAATTTAGATTTTCTAAATCTTGGAATCATGTTAATATAAAATCAATAAGAACTAGATTTGATAAATATAATTTAAATTATTCTAGACATCATGTTCAACCATATGATACATTTATTAAAAAATTAACAGAAGATAATGGTTTAAATAATTATGTTATGGAATCTATATTAGATACAATATATAATAATATTATTATAAATCAATTTGGATTTAATTCTAATGCATCATTTAAAATTGATAGATCAGCTTTAATACTCAAAAATGAATATAAACAAAAATGTATTGATACAGAACTAATAATATAAAATTATGAGAATAGATAAACAAAAAGAAAAAGAATTTATGGATTCAAAGTTTGATTTTAGTTATTCTTCTATAAATAGACTATTATTTTCACCTAAAATCTTCTATAAAGAATATATCTTAAAAGAAAAAGAAATTAAAACTGATTCACATTTAGTTGAAGGGAGAGTGATACACACTCTTCTTCTTCAACCAAATGATTTTGATAATATATTTACAGTATTACCTAATAAGATACCATCTGAAGCCACTAGAAATGTTTTAAATGAATTAAAAAAATATAATAATTCTGATATTTTTAAATTAAATAATGAAATTTTAAAAGCATTAGAAAATCAAAATTTATATCAATCTTTTAAAGATGATGCAAAAAAATTAAGTAAAATACAAACACCTGAAAATATTGAATATTTTAAATTTTTATTTATAGATAATAAAAGCATTATTGATCAAGAAACATTAAATCGTTGTAAAAACCGTGTTGAAATGTTAAAAAATAATAAAGACATAATTCCTTTATTTACAGATGAAGTTACTGATTTTGAAATGGATAATTTAGAAATATACAATGAAAAAATGTTAAATTGTGATCTTATTAAATATAAATTTGGATTAAAAGGTGCAATTGATAGATATGTTATAAATCATGAATTAAAAACAATTGATATAATTGATTTAAAAACTTCAAGTAAAACTATAACAGATTTTGCTGAAACTGTAAATTTTTACAATTATTCTTTACAAGCTGCAATTTATATTATATTAGTAGGAAAAAATGTTTCTGAAAAAATAGCAAGTAGTTATAAAATTTCTTTTAAATTTGTTGTTATAGATAAATATGATCAAACTTATGTTTTTGAAGTTAGTAGTAATACATTAAATGAATGGACAAATAATTTGCATAAAACATTAGAAATTATTAACTTTCATTATATAGAATGTAAATACAATTTACCATATCAATTTTTAAATAATAAAGTAATACTTTGAAAAAAATTAATATGATAATTTTAAAAATGTTTTTTGATTACAATGAACAAAATAATAACAAATTAAAAAAAAGAAATTTGAAAAATATATATAAAAAATATTTTCAAAAAAGTAAAATATTTCTTTATCCTCTTTTAGGTATTAAAAAAGGAATAACATTTGTACCTAACGAAACTTATATGAGTTGGGATAATTTATATACTATAAATGATAATAAATTAATATTATTATATAAAATTTCTATTGACAAACTTATTGATTACAACTTATTTGAAAAAAATCATTTAAAAAAAAATAAAAAATATATTGGAACAATTAATTTAAAAAAAACTAAAACTAAAATTGAGTTAGTAGTCATATTTAATTTAAATATGTTTAAAGTAGATATAAATAAATTAATTAATGGACAATACTCAAAAATGTCATTTAAATCAAAAGAAATAATTACAAAATTTTTTGGTGAAAATGATAAAATTGCAGAATATGTAGAAAGTTATTTACATCCTACATACTGGCATGAAGATTATGCAGAATTATTAGATGTAAATATTAATCATATAGAAAATGTACATGAATTATGTGATTTACCAGATTTAGAAAAAGAATGTTTTAAATATAAAATTAAAAATGTAGAAGAATTTAAAAAAAATTTTTTATCTTTGTCTGATTAACAAATAAAATTTAAATTATGACAAAAAAAGTAAAATCAATATCTCTTGATGTTGATAAAAACATGATGTTAGTTACATCAAATTGGGGTCCTTATAAATCATTTAAAGCAATTCCTCTTAATAATGATTGTCCATTTATGGAAGCAATCTTTGATCCTAGCAGTAAAATACTTGCAGTGATCTCTAAAAAATCTAAACAATCATATCATATGCTACCAAAGCTTGATGATAATGGTGATCCAGTTAGATTAAAAATAAGTAAACGTGAAAATGGTAAAGATTATAAAGAAGAAAGAAAACTTATTGATACTTATGCTGAATATTATATTTCAGAAAGAAATGAAATAGAAATGTTTTTAGATGCATTTTGTTTAAATGCAGATAATTATGATTATGTAGAATATCTTGATAAAGAATTATCAAATCAAATTTCAGCAGAAACATCTCCAATAATAGCTTCTCCTAATATGAAAATTATTTCAGCATAACCGTTAAATAAAATAATATAAAGGGACCTTAGTGTCCCTTTTTTTATTTTATTATAATTATGGAAGAAATTGATATTGAATTTTTACTTAAAAAAAATAAATGGATAAGTGTATATCCTTCAGATAATATTTGGAAAGCATGTATCTATAAAAAATTAAAAAATAAAAAATGGATACTAGAACATTCTAAAAAATACGAATCTCCAAAAGAATGTTGGGATTGGTTAGAAAAAAAATTTAGTAATAATTATATAGAAAAACATTAAAAATAACAATATGAATCACTGGGTAATGGATTATGAGACTTTAAAGAATTGTTTTGTAGGCGTATTTACACATTATAAAACTGATGAAACTAAAATCTTTATAATTTGTAAATTACAAAATGATTATGAAAAATTTATAAAATTCTTAAAAGAGAATATAAATAATAATGAATGGCACATATCATATAATGGTATAGCTTTTGATGCACAAGTTACACACAGTATAATAAAAAATAATAAGAATTTAAACTTAATGGATGGTGAAGCAATTGCTGAAGAAATCTATACATATGCACAAGAAACTATAAAAAGATCTAACAATCAAGAATTCCAAGAGTTTCCTGAATGGCAAATGAGTATTAAACAAATTGATGTATTTAAACTTAATCATTGGGATAATCCAGCAAAACGTTCTAGTCTCAAATGGATTGAATATACTATGGATTGGGATAATATCTTAGATATGCCTATTGATCATAAAACAAATATAGAAACACAAGATCAATTAAATCTTATTGTTGAATATTGTATTAATGATGTATTAGCAACTAAAGAAATATATAAAAAATCTAAACCTTTAATAGCATTAAGAAAAACTTTAACTGACCAATACAATATTAATCTTTACAGTGCATCTGAACCAAAGATTAGTAAAGAGTTATTTGCATATTATTTAAGTAAAGAACTTAAAATACCAAAACAAGAACTTAAAAAATTAAAAACATTTAGAAGTGTTATTAAATTTAAAGATCTTATACTTGACTATACTAACTTTGAAACACTTGAATTTAAAAATCTTTTAAATAGATTTAAAGCTGTTGAATTAAATCCACTTCATACTAAAGGTGGATTTAAATATTCTGTTAAATATAAAGGAATAAAAACTGATTTTGGTTTAGGTGGTGCACATGGTTGTATAAAACCTGGAATATATGAATCTGATAATGAAAATATTATAATGTCTTCTGATGTAACTAGTTTTTATCCTAATTTAGCAATTGTAAATAAAATTGCACCTGCACATTTAAATAAAAAAGCATTTTGTGAACTATATAAATGGTTTTTTACAGAAAGAAAAAAAATTCCTAAAGATAATCCTATGAACTATATATATAAAATTATATTAAATAGTACATATGGTTTATCTAATGATAAAAACTCTTTTCTGTATGATCCACAATTTACAATGTTTATTACTATAAACGGACAGCTTACACTAATGATGCTATATGAAATGATTATGGAAGCAATTCCTGAAGCTAAAGCATTATTACAAAATACAGATGGTATTGAGACAATAATACCTAGATCTAAAATTAACTTATATATGGAAATTTGTAAGAAATGGGAAAAAATAACTAATCTTAATCTTGAACATGACCAATATAAAAAAATAGTTCTTGCTGATGTAAATAATTATATTGCAATAAATAATGAAAATAAAACAAAATGTAAAGGGCGGTTTGAATTTGAGAATTTAGCTCTTCATAAAAACAAATCTAAACTTATTATACCAAAAGCTATTTATGCATATTTTGTTAATGGAGATTTACCTGAATATACACTAAAAAATAATAACAATATATTAGACTATTGTATAGGAGGAAAATCTAACGGTGATTGGAAACAAGTAGCACGATTTGTTAAAGATGGTAATGCTTATGAAGAAAAATTACAAAAAATTAATAGATATTTTATATCAAATAAAGGTGTTAAAATAATTAAAGTAAATAAAACTGATAAACGTGAAATACAATTAGAAGCAGGTCGTTGGATGCAAACATTATACAATAATGCAATTCCTATAGAATGGGAAAAATATGATATTAATGAAAAATATTATTTAGATACAATTGAAAAAGAAATAAATAACATTCTGGGAGTAAAAACAAATCAATTAAACTTGTTTTAATTAAATTAATTTATATATTTGTAAAAAATTAAATATGAGATATACAAAACCAACAACAATTACTGAGGTAGATTTATGCAATGCAGATCTACCTTTACATGGAAAAACTTATACAGTAATTCCTCATAAAAATATTATAGATCATACAGAAAATCTATTACGTGAAAACAATTTCATTATAAAGAAAAAAACATTTAAATCTAATCTTAAAGCCCGTGTTGCTCAAGGTATTTATCAAATAGTAAGTACTCATGATGATGATATGGGAATGATGTTTGCTTGGACAAACTCATATGATAAAAGCACAAGATTTCAATGTGGAATAGGAAGTTACGTATTTGTATGTAACAATGGTATGATCCATGGTGACATGGCTACATTTGCTAGAAAACATACAGGATTAGCTGATCTAGAAGTTCAAAGACAAATTTCATCACAAATTAAGTATGCACATAAACATTTTAATCAATTAATTCAAGATAAAAATCAATTTAAAAATCAACAACTTTCTAAAAAACAACAATCTGAATTAGTGGGTCGTTTGTTTATTGAAGAAGAACTTATTAATGCAACACAAGTATCAATTATTAAAAATGAAATAAAAAAACCTTCATTTAATTATAACTGTAATGTAGATAGTGCTTGGTCTTTTTATAATCATGTAACACATGCTCTTAAATTATCACATCCAAGATTGTGGATGACTACACAACAAAAATTTCATAAATTTATGACTACTGAATTATTAAGTCAATTAAATTTAAAAGAAAAAGATTGGGATCTTGATAAATTAAAAGAATTTTATACAACAGAACCTTTATATAACAATTATCAAAAAAATATATCTGAAATAACAGTTGATATTGAAATGCAAGAATTTGATACATTTAAAGATTTTAAAATTTAAATCACTGACATGATTGGAATTGAAAAGGAGGTTATTTTTATTCTATATAACCTCCTCTTCAATTTTTTGAAACTAATTAAAAATATATGAAACAATAATTATGAACTGTATTATATGTAATAATATTATAGATGGATATGGTAATAACCCTATGCCTGTTAAAAAAGTTTCTGAAGGTAAAGCCTGTAATAAATGTTATGTAGAAACAGTATTACCTGCAAGATTTGAATTGCCTGAATTTAAAACCGATCTTAAAAAAATAAAAAAATGACAACAGCAGAAAAAATAACAAAAACAATAAATAAAATAAATGATTTGTTATTAAAAAAAAACAAAAATTATGGTGATTCAGCTACAAATCCTAGAAATATATTTGCAAAAGGAAATGCAATAGAAAATATATGTGCTAGAATAGATGATAAATTAGCACGTATTGAAAATGCAGGTATAGGTCCTGAAACATATGACACAATTGACGACCTTATTGGTTATCTAATACTATTAAAAGTAGCATTAGATGACAAAAATTAAGTTCTATTTTATCTAGGTTTTATCATTGCACAAGTAGACTTAGGTTTACTTGTTTTTTTTATAGAACTTTTATCAGCCTTCCCTTTACTATTTGCATTTATAATTGCATTTAACTCATTATTTGCTATTGGTCTATTTACTCCCACCTTTTTTAAATAATTTTAAAGCTTGCATATAATTATCTTTTCCTATCTCAGTACCTGTTTGCTGAGCAGGTAAACGTGAGTCATCAGATGGAGAAACATTACTAGCAGGATCACGTACTGTATGTCCTGAAGATATATAACCTTCCATTGGAACTGTTTTTGATTTTGTAAGAAAATGATTTTGTTCGTTTATCACGTTTGGATCTATCATTACATTAGTCATTATCCTCTGCAATTCACGGCCGTGTTGATATTTTTTCTTTTTCATAATATTTTTATTTACTTTTAAAATTTCTTAAAGCTTGCATATAATTACTTTTTCCTATTTGACCTCCTGTTTTATATTTTGGTACACTAGGCATTTGTTTTTTTACAGCACCACCTGTTTTAAATTGTGGTTTTTTTACAGCACCACCTTTTTTAAATAATTGTCCACCTTTTTGTTTTGGAATATATTCTGCCATGTTATTCATTCCTTGCTTTCCAAGCTCCATTAGTTGTTGCAAATTATTAGAAAAACCTCCATATGGAGCTCCATTTCCATTTTCCTGAATTGCAATTTGTTCAAGTTGATCATTTGTGTAAGGTCCACCAGGACCACTTGACATTTGACCTAATACGTTTTGTATTGTAGACAGTATCTCTGGTGGTATACCACTAAGATTACCAGACATAACTTGTTCAATTAATGCTGGATCTAATCCCATTTTCATTAACATATCCATAGGATTTGGTCCACCTAAATTACTTCCTGGTTGTTGATTACTTCCTGGTTGTTGAGTGATTTGATGTTTTGTTAAATTTTTTTTGTTGTAATAGTTCATGATGTTTTAATTTTTTTAAGTTAATTTATTTTTTGTTAATAATTGTTGTACAAAGACCTTCACGGCAATAACCTAAACAGTTTTTGCCTTTTGTTAAATATTGTATTAATAAGCATATATGTCTCATCTTCCTTGGCCTCTATATTTTTTTACAGGAGGGTTATTCTTACTATGAACTCCTGGTCGTTTTTTATGTCTCTTTGGTACGAAAGTGTACACTTTTTGTTTTTTAGCTGCCATTACTTAGTTTTTTTTTTAGTTGCCATAATTAAATTTTAACAATTCCACTTTCTTAAAGCAAGTGCTTTTCTTGTTGGTTTTCCTTTCTCATCCTTCATAGGGCCTTTAACTCCACCCATTCTTGCACAAAAACTTTTACGTCTTTTAGCATCTTTGCTTCCAGCTTTAAGCTTAGAAGGTTTAGTAGTAACAGCAGTCTGTAATTTACTACCTGGATTTTCCTTACGGTATGAAGCTACACCTTTAGCATTAAGACCTCCTTTAGGATCTTTACCTGCTTTTCTAGTCCAAGCTGCAGTCTTTGCCATTATTTTTTTAGTTTACTTTCTAGAATTAAAGTTCTAATCTTTTGAGCTGTGTTTTTAACATTCTGCATTGATCTTCTAATACGGGTTCCCGCTACATTGTTTCCAGAAGAAAACTTAACGCTATCTTCATGAGTAGCATTTAATTCTTTTTGTATTGTACCTAATTCTTCTAACATTTTTTTTAATAATTCATTCATTTTATTTTTTTATTTTTTCAAATGAACGGCCTCCAAAATAAGCCCCTATCACTGTGATTAATACTATTTGTAATAAGTCTGTCCACTTCTGCTCTACATTAAAATTTATTGTACCTGCATCAATAAAAATCATTAATACAGTACATACTACTAAGAAGATAAGGACCATAGGTCTTACATTCTTACTTAGCCAAGAATCTGATTTCATATCTACATCCCAGCGAGCTGTAATGTTTTTCTCCATCTCAGTCTCGTAATTAGCTATGAGCTCCTTAACTTTAAGTTCTGCTGCTAACTTCTCTTCTTTAGATGTCGTTAGGTTATCTATAACCTCTCCTACACCTTTAACAAGGCCTTCAGCCCCGCTACTAAATATTTGTGATAATATACTCATAATCTTTATTTATTATAAAACATCTTTAGCAAATAATGTTAATACTACTAATATAATTAAGTAACCTACAAAAATTTTCCATGCTATGTATTCATTTTTTTCCATTACCAAAATAGTATTTTAGCTAACCAAGCAAGGACGGTTGCATATAGTCCCCATAAAGCTCTAGTTACATTAGACTTCCATTTTTTCATCTCACGAAAATCTTCAAGATCTTTCATCCATTCTGTCATAGATTTATCTCTAGCAT
>Ga0307376_10002844_pt1 | contig 16558 bp, 15 predicted proteins | sample TR2MG_FD_202536 | JGI IMG/M metagenome (GOLD analysis project Ga0307376, IMG submission 202536) | Soil microbial communities from Risofladan, Vaasa, Finland - TR-2 | ecosystem: Environmental > Terrestrial > Soil > Coastal area > Acid sulfate soil | place: Finland: Risofladan, Vaasa | collected...
CCCAATCAACCTTAACTATATCTATTGGAATTTTTTTAGCTTCTAAAATTCTAGAAATCTTTTTAAAATTAAAAAATATTTTGCTAAATTCTTCGATATCAAACTGATCTTTTATTAAATCAATTAATTTTTTTTTCACTGGTTTTACTTTCTCGTTTTCCGAAATCTTGATTTTTGATCCTGAAATAAAATTTAAAATCTCTTGAACTGAAAGGTCATCTAAATCTTCAAAGTTAAATTCAGTTTTGCCCATTAATTTTGTTTTTAAAAATTCTTCTACTGAATAAATTCCAAGCTTTTCCTGCTTCGAGATGTCTTTATAGAAGAAATTAAAATCCAGTTTATCTACCAATTCGTTAAATATTTCTGGGAGGTTAAATTTATCCCAACGAGAAGCATTTATATTGAATTTGTGGAATCCCCATATCATACCTACCCAAAAATGGCTGCAAAATCCTCCATCTTTAGCATATTCACAAGTACATTTATACTTGAATTTTAAAGGTTCAGTTCTTTTCTCTAAATTTAAAAATTGAATATTTGTATATATTTCCCACTTGAAACCTTTAAAGATTAACATTATTATATTATTTTTATCATCAAACTGTAAAGATTCGAGTTTAGTTGGATTTTCTTTTTTAAAATATTTTGGGACTAGTGAAATAATCGAATTTAACGATTTTTGCTCCAAATCCTTTAAAAAGGAGTGAAACATATTATTAGGAATTGATTTTAAAATAAGATTTATTATGTCATCTTTATTTAAGTTGGAAAAACCTTTAATTCTATATTTTTTACATATATCCTTTAAATCTTGAACTGTAAAGGCTAATAAATAGATTTTAGCTTGCTCTAATTTATCAAAATTCATAGTGCAAACATTTTAATTTTATTGAATTTAAAGACTTTGATTCTGATAATCTCATTTAAAGTTTAACTCTAAATGTATTAAATTTGAGGTTTTTTCTTCCCGTGTTGATATAAATTCTAACTCAAAATATTCGGATAAAAGATTTTTGTATAATAATGAAAAGTAATTTGAAAAGACTTCATCTAAGTCATGTAAACCTCTAAAGATAAAAGTATTATCTCGAATCTGAATATCGATATTATTAAACCATTTTAATCCATTTTTTCCATATAAATCAATTGAAAAAGCAGCGTAAGTCTTCAATGAATCGTCATTCATAGGTTTAGCTACCACAAATTTCATTAGGTCCGAATATAGGGAAGAAACTTCATTAGCTAAAATATTTAAATCTTCATTATTCACTTCAGATAAAAATTTAGAGAATGCGATTTTCGATATCATGATCAAGTTGTTATTTTGATTAAATAATTCCAGATTAAGCCATTGCTCAATAGCATTTTTCGCAACCAAACCACGCGTTTTATTGTTTTGTTTTGCAATAAGATCCAATTTATCGAGTACTTCTTCTGAAAGCCTAAAGCCAAGAAAATTATCTTTTTTCTTTATTGGTTTTTTTGCCATTTTAAGTTTTTCTCTCTGTTTTCTTTATTAGTGTCATCTTTAAGACTTATATAAATATAAAATGTTTTCATATGTATATAAAGTTGTTGATTGTGTTTTTTGTTTTCAAATGATAACATTTAAATATAATGTTATCATTATGATAAATTATCTATAATAGCTAGAAAAATTCGGAGGAAAATCACTTAAAATGAAAAGAGATCATAAAAAGAAGAAGAAATATGATGATGAATATGATAACGATGAAGAAAAGAATGGAGATTACGACGAAGATGATTCTGATGAGGAAGATGATGATAATGATAATGAAGATGAGGAGGAAGAGGAAGAGTTAGAGAATTCCGATGAAATTTATGGTTAGTTTAAATAGATCGTAAAAATTGTAAAATATTTTTTAAAAAGAAGTTGAAATCTAAGGTTAAAAACATAAATTAAATGATAAGAGTTGATTAATATGGAAGAAATTAAAAATGTTGAAAGATTAGCGGAAGAAAATTCTAATATAGCGGAAAGTGAAAAAGAATCTGCTAGTGAAATGAAGGAGTTAGCGAAATACTCCGTAAAAAGAGCTAAAGCTAGAGAAATGCTTGTTAGGAGTGAAATTGAGCTAGCGATAATACGGAAGAGATTAGCTGAGAAGAGCCAGAAATTAGTTGAAAGAAAAGAAAAAGCAAAAGTGCTTTTGAAATTTGCTGATGATAGTATAAAAGCGGAGAAAAATCAAGCGGTTTACAATAGTAAAGTTGCTGAAGTTCAAACAAAGATTGCTGAAATTCAGCGTAAGATTGCACATGTTGAAGCTGAAATTGGTGAAGTAGAGGTAAAACTTGCTAATAAGAAACTTTATGAAGCTAAAGAAAGAGGTAACCTAGCAAAAAAACAATTAGCTTATGTAAAATTAGCAAATATTAATGCTCCTGGTGAGAAGATTTCTAAAGCAGAGGAAGCATATCTTAAAATTCAGATAGGATTAACTAAGCTTGAAACGGATGCGATGGAATTAAATAAAGGGATGTTTGTAAAACAGAATAAATTAGCTGATCTTAAGAGGGAACTCTCAGAAAAATTATCAGAAAGAGAAAAAATCAGATCTGCTTAAAGTAGTTCCAAAAGATTTATTTAAAATAAAGAGTAAAAATCTAATAACTAATTTTTTTTTACATAAATAATATTTTTATAAAAGTTTAAATTTAAATTAGAGTTTTTAGAATGATTGAAAGAAAATAGGAAAGAGATTGCTACTAAAATAAAAACCACATTTCCTAAAATAATAATCCCGATGTGTATCTAGAAAATTAACAATAATAGATTGAAATAATTATCAATTAAAGATATTAGAATACTATATATTTAAAATTATCAGGAAATTATAATTCCCGACGGGTAAAATCATTAAATCGTTCAAGTTTTTTATTTGAATATTTAGTTATTAGGGTTTTTATATTTTCTATGTGATTTGAGTCTAATTTTAAACATTTAATTACCCCCGCATCAATAACTTTTCTCAAGATTTTTTTTCCCTTATCGTTTCGGGTTATTACTGTAGTATGTTTCTCAGGTGAACCCAAACCTCCAAAAGAAATATCTGCATAAATATTTGTAAAATCTCTACAAGAGTTACAAGAGGGACGCATATATTCTGTTAATCGATCAAATGGTATTGATATAATTTTTTCGCCTGGAGTTGTTTCCTTCAACTTTATCATAAGCTTTTCTTTAATATTTATCTTCTCTATATCATTAAATTTTATTTTAAAATCCTTTTCAAATTGTTTTATTTTATTCTCGTTAAAAGAAAAACTTTCATAACAAAATAAGCCCAGGCATAGTTCTATATTTTCAGATGGAACAATTCCTAAGTCTTGCATACACCTAATAGTATAAATTTGACAAGGAGTTCCTACAAAAGCAAGTTTCTTAGATTTATAACGCGTTAATTTAGAGATGGATCTTGTATATGTGCTTATTTTCTGAGCTTCTTTTAATTGTTGAGAAATGTCCAATTTGATTCCTGTTGCGTTAATTAGGTCTTGTTTAGTATATGCAATAGTTGATTCTCTGGAGAACGGAGCATTTCTTTGTGCAACAATAGCTCCATCAATAATTTTTTTTTGAATTAAAAAATTTATAATTGAATTTACAACACCTCCATCAATCCCAAATTTTAGAAATTCTGCATCAGTTGATTGACATGAACGGATTTCCTCTACAAAACCTAAAGGCATTGAAATAAAATCGGAAAACTTATATAATTTATTTATATTTTCATCCAAAACATGTGTCTGAGGGCAAATATAATAGCAAATTCCACATTTAAGACAATTTTCTTCATCTATATAATGTGGAGGAGAATTAGTATCAGAAAAATCAATTATATTATACTCCGCTGAAGAGCAAAAGCTTACGCAGCCCCCACACAATTGGCAAATACCCTTATTATGAACCTCTTTTATTAGATCAGAAAATGTCTTTAATTCTATGAGAAAACAACCTAATTTTTATAATGTTTAGAAAAAAGTTAGATTTTTTTTAAGATTATCTTTTTATCTCTAATTACAAAGATATAAGATATTTCTTATTAAAATAAAAAAAATTCATTATTTAAAATTCATCCTGTAGTTAGCAGTGGTTCTAATGAAATAAGCCCATATTTTTTCAGATTTTCGCTAGAGGCAAATTGTCGAATCATATCCTCTTTAAGATCTATTTTTTGCTTAACTCTCCTTCTTACTCTATGAATTGAAAGCCCATAGACATCTTCTGCAGCCTCTAAAACCATTTCAGACAAAGTAGGATGACTATGAACAGTGTTAGTTATATCATTAATACTTAGCCCGTTCTTCATTGCCAGAGCGATTTCTGCGATTAATTCGGATGCTGAAATACCAATACAAGAAGCCCCTAAGATATCATCTGTTTCCTCATCAGTAATAATCATTAAAAAGCCTTCTTCTTCACCCATACATTTCGCTTTTCCTAATGAAGCATATCCAAATCGACCTGTTCTTATTTTAACTCCACGATCTTCGAGATATTTTGATTTGTATCCAACAGATCCGATTTCAAATGCAGTAAAGATTGAAGCCGGGATTACCGTATAATCTGTAACTACGGGAAAAGTATCAAACCCTCCAATACTGCTAAGGGCATTAAATACTGCGATATTTCCCTCATAACTTGCCACATGCGCTAACAAAATTCCTCCAGTAACATCCCCTACAGCATAAATTCCATTCTCATTAGTTTCTAAGGTATTTGGGTTCACGACTATTTTTCCTTCATTAAGTTCAATTTTAGTATTTTCTAGCCCTAACCCTTCAATACATGGTTTTCGTCCTATTGACACAAGACAAAGATCCGCTTCATGAAAAGATTTCTCAGCAGAATCAATTTGGTCTTTAGGAACCTTTGAATCACAAGTTGTTGCGATAACTTTTGAATTAACCTTTTCTATTTTTAGTATATTACGATTTTCATAGATTTCAATACCCATGATATTAAATTTCTTTTTTAATTCCCGAACGACCAATTGTTCTTCATTGGCGATGATTGAGGGTAGATAGTCAAAAATTTTTACTTTCGACCCAAATCTACTGAAGATATTTGCGAATTCACAACCAATCACTCCACCACCTACAATCAATATAGATTCTGGGACTTTATTGAAATCTTTAGCTAAGATGTCATCACTTGTAAGTATAAATTTATGATCAATATTAAATGAGGGGACTAAAGTTGGTTTTGCTCCAGTTGCAATTATTAAACGTTTTCCTTTTATCTGTTTTGTATTCTTACCTTCAATATTAATTGTTATTCCATAATCCAAGGACGCTTCAAGAATCCTGGCAGCTCCATAATATAAATCAATTTTTCTTTGTTTAATTAAAGTCTCAATGCCACTTATTAATTCAGTCACAATTAAGTTCTTACGATTTACGGCATTCTTAAAGTTAGGTCTTACTTCTCCAATTATATCCACTCCAAAGTCCTTTGCGCTCTTTTCAATTTTTTCAATTAATTTTGCTGAGCTAAAAAGTGCTTTTGTTGGAATACATCCAATATTTAAACAAGTTCCCCCAACATTACCTTTTTCAATAAGAGCAACTTTTGCGTCATATTGCGCAGCCCTAACAGCTGCATGATAACCTCCTGGTCCCGCACCAATTATTATAAGATCATAGTTCATTTCAAATTTCACCTAAATCTTTTTTATAATTTATTTAATCAAATATTTTCTTTCCATAAATTTCATAGGAAGAAGTATAGTTATCATCTTCATTAACTTTAACTCTTCTATCCGTCTTAAATTTTTCTTTTTAACAATTTCCATTTCATAATCTCATATCATTCTCATCTCCATAAGCTATCTTGAAAGATTCACCATCAAAGCCATTCTCACACCCGTATCGAGTAAAAGGGCAATACGAGTACCCAAAAGCAGTTACATATTAATAACATCTTTTTTCTATACAGAATAGACAAAATATATGTTTTTTTTATGACAAATAAGTAATCTTTGTGTTTTAAAATTTCAAAATGGTTAGATTCTTTACTCATACCTCAAAAAAGCATGTTAACTATATTACTATGATTTAAAATTCCAGTATTATATCTTTTTTTAGTTCTATCATTGTTAGATTCCTAAAGGAGATAAGTCAAAAGTTATTAAATTACGAAAAAATAATATAATAATCATGGTAGATTATAAATTCTGGCTCATTAAAATCGAAGATCACATATTTTGGCTCTACCTTAATAACCCTAATAAAAAAAACGCATTTGATATCGCTGTTGTTAATGAATTGGAACAAATTTTAGAAGATGAGATTATACAAAACAACAATATCCGAGTATTAGTAATCACTACTTCTTTAGACGATATTTTTACCGTTGGACTTGATATTAAATGGCTCGTAACTCTAGACGAATCTAAAACAACAGATATGACAAGAAATTTACAGAAAATCTTTAGTAAATTTGAGGTTTTACCGATTCCTGTCATCGCTGCAATAAAGGGATTGAATCTTACAGCGGGATTCGAGCTTATGTTATGTGCGGACATCATAATCGCTGCCGATAACGCGAAATTTGGACAAGTTGAGACGAAATGGGGGATGACGCCTGCTGCTGGAGCTACTCAAAGATTAACTCGCTTAATCGGTCCAATGAAAGCAAAAGAGCTTATATACACTTCACGGATAATTAATGCTCAAGAAGCTATAAAAATTGGTTTAATCAATGAAATCGTTCCGCTGGCCGAACTTGAAAATCGAGTTAAAGATTTGGCCAAGACTATCATTAAAAATTCAGCTAGAGCAATTGAATTATCCAAGCAGTTAATACAAATGGGAATCTATAACAATGAGGACGGCTTTCAAATGGAAGGACAAGCTTTTCAAGAACGCTTTTCTTCAGGAGAACCAAAAAGAAAATTGAAAGAATTCTTAGAAAGATCGTAAATATTTGTTAGAGAAAGCTTTAAAAATACTCTAAAACACGGATGAATTTATCTTATAGGATAATTTAAATTATAGTATATATTTTAAAAATAAAAAGTAAAAGACTTAGAGTTGATTTTATGGAATTTTCGCTTACTGAAAAACAGCAAATGTTAAAAAAAATTACTAGACAGTTTGCTGAAGAATATATTGTACCTATCGCTCGAGAGAGCGATGAAAAGCAAGAATTGGACGATAATGTCTTTCAAAAAATGAAAGAAATGAATTTTTTTGGTGGTTGTATACCAGAGGAATATGGAGGAGCAGGACTACATAATGATACAATAGGGTTTAGCATCATTATAGAAGAAATCTCGCGCGGAGACGCTGCTTGGGGAATTACAACAGCGGTACACAATGGTGTTGCTGCGTACCCTATTTATAAATATGGTACGGAAGAACAAAAACAAAAATTTTTAATTGATCTCGCAAAGGGTAATAAAGTTGGAGCTTTCTGCCTTACGGAGGCTAATGCTGGAAGCGACGCAGGTGGCGTTCAATTAACAGCTGTTAAGGATGGAGATGAATACATTCTAAATGGTACTAAGATATTTGCAACATCCGGTGGTATTGCGGGGACACTACTTGTAGTAGCTAAAACTGGTGAGAAAGATAGTAGGAAACAAATGACCATTTTTATTGTAGATTCTAACACACCAGGCTATTCTGTGGGCGTTAAAGAGGATAAAATGGGAGTTCGAGCTTCGAACACATCTGAGCTTGTGTTTCAAGATGTTAGAGTGCCCCAGGAAGACATTTTAGGTAATCTTGGTGAGGGCTTCAAGATGGCCATGAAAATCTTAGACTTTGGTAGAATAGGTATTGCCGCTCAATGTGTAGGATTAGGACAAGCAGCTTTAGAAGCTTCAATTAAATATGCAAATGAAAGAGTCCAGTTCAACCAACCTATCGGAAGATTTCAAGCTATCCAATGGAAAATCGCTGATATGTCGTGTGCTATTGAATCAGCTCGGCTATTTACATATAAAGCTGCTTATTTGCATGATATTGGGTCGGAATTCGGTCTGGCAAGTTCTATGGCGAAATTAGTTGCATCTGAAGCGGCAATGCAAGCTGCTCATGGTGCGGTTCAAATACACGGAGGTTACGGATTAATGAAAGCATACCCAGTAGAACGATATTTCAGAGATGCAAAGATGGGTGAAATTTACGAGGGAACAAGTGAAATTCAAAGATTAGTAATTGCAGCTAATTTACTTAGAAAAGGAGCGTAGCTGATTTAAATGAGATTTATTATTATAAAATAGCTAATTTTTCTTTCATATTTTTGTTTTAATATCGGAAAATTTATTTTTCTTGAATAAATTATTCGTTTTAACAAAAAATTGATAATTTTTAATCTAAAGAGAGCTAAATAAATAGGGATTTCGATTTGAAAATATTTGTTTGCGTAAAACAAGTACCAGGCGTATCAGAGGTAAAAATAGACCCCAAAACCAATACGCTTGTAAGAGAGGGGATTTTATCTATAATCAACCCTAACGATCGAAATGCTATTGAATTGGCTTTAACTTTAAAAGAAAAACATGGTGCTGAAGTTTTAGTTCTCAGTATGGGACCTCCTCAGGCAGAAGAAATACTGCGTGAAGCGTTAGCGATGGGGGCAGATAAAGGATTTTTGCTAACAGATAGAGCTTTCGCTGGAGCAGATACGCTTGCTACATCGTATACTTTAGCATTAGCAATCAAAAAAATCTTGAATGAATACGACTCCGAAGAAAAGTATCTTGTTATTTGTGGTGCTCAAGCAATAGATGGAGATACTGGACAGGTTCCCCCAGAATTAGCAGAAGAGTTAGGAATTCCACAAATTGCGTATGTTTTAAGTATAGAATTAAATGGGGATAAAATCGTTGCTGAAAGAAAATTTAGAGCTGTTGAGATAGTAGTAATTGAAACGAAATTACCCGCATTAATATCTGTTTTAACCGATATCAATAAACCCAGGTATCCAAGTATGATTGGAATTATGAAAGCACACGATGATTCCAAAATTACATATTTTGATGCCGACGCTTTAAATGCTGATAAATCGAAAATAGGATTAAATGGTTCTAGTACTGAGGTGTGGAAAATTTTTGCTCCCGAAAGAAAGGGTAATCGCGTTATATTAAGAGGAACACTTGAAGAAATTGTTCAGCAATTATGTCAAAATTTAAGGGACGATAAAATCATTTAGGAGGATGCTTTAATTGAGTATTATCATTGACGATGAACTATGTACAGGGTGTGGAAGTTGTGTAGACAGTTGTCCCTTTGGAGCAATTGAATTAGAGAACGATAAAGCAAAAGTATTACCAGCTTGTAATTTATGCGGAGCTTGTGTAGAGATTTGTCCTGTAGAGGCAATAAAGCTAGAACGCGATGGAAATAAATCAAAAAAAATTGACATTTCTCAGTTTAAAGGCGTTTGGGTTATTGCTGAACATTATAAAAGTAAGATTCTTAATGTAGCGTTCCAATTATTAGGAAAAGGACGAGAATTATCAGATTCATTAGGCGTGAATCTAACACTCGTTATTTTAGGAGCTAACTTCGATGAGAAATTAGGAGATTTTAGTCAATATGGGATGGATGAGATAATTTATGTGGAATCGCCAGTATTGAAAGATTACTATTCAGATTTATATGTTAAGGTAATTTCAGAGCTAATTGTTGAGCATAAACCAGAAATAATATTAATCGGAGCCACTCCTACAGGAAGAGATTTCGCTCCAAGAATAGCTAAAAAACTTAATGCTGGTTTAACTGCAGACTGTACCGGTTTAGATATAAATCCTGAGACGAAAAATTTACTTCAAACACGCCCAACTTTTGGCGGAAACATTATGGCTACCATTAGAACTCCTTCGAGTAGACCTCAAATGGCTACAGTAAGACCTGGGATTTTTAAAGCGCCTATACCAGTAGAAAAAGAAGTATCCATTAGGAAAATTGAATATTCATTTAAAGAGAAAGATACTGTTTCAAAAATAGTAAAAATTATCAATACAAGTAAAATAACAGTAAATCTCGAGGACGCAAAAATCATAGTAGCAGGTGGACGAGGAGTTGGTTCAAAAGATAACTTTAAACTTATTGAGGATTTGGCAAATGTATTAGGGGCAGAATTAGGTGGGTCAAGAATAACCGTTGAGTTAAATTGGCTTGATCCAGACAGACAAATTGGTCAAACAGGTGTAACAGTTTCTCCAAAGTTATATATTGCTTGTGGTATTTCCGGAGCGATCCAACATATTGTTGGTATGGAAAACTCACATATTATCGTAGCAATTAATAAGGATCCAGATGCTCCTATCTTTAATTTTGCTCACTATGGGATTATAGGGAATCTCCATGAAGTTATTCCTATGCTGATTGAAGAAATAAAGAGAATTAACCTAAATAAAGAATGAAAAAAAATGAAAAAAAAAATTTAAAACTCGGTTGCCATTTAAAAATATTTGATTTCTTTATCCGATGTTGAATACCTTCTTCTATAAATACTATAAAAATATTATTGACAAACAATTTTTCAAAAAATGCAGTCTAAAATTGAATAGAAGATAGATAAAATAAAAAAAAAAGTAATGGAATGCAAATTCATTTAGCAGGAAAAACTCATTCGTGGAGGAATAAATTACGGGCCAAAATCGAAACATTCCACTACAAGATAGAAAATCGAAATTTTCTAACATAATATAGATCTTTTGCATTTTTAAATTTAACGAAAAATTCGTTAATTTTACAAACGCTCTATTTGAATATTCAATAAAATTACATGATAGTAGCATATTTGAAATAACATATACCTTATTTTAATTGTATAATCGTAAATTTAGAAATAACTGCTAATATAATTCATAATTTTAATTTAAAAAAAAAAGAATTCTCGTATTTCTGCAGTTAAAAATCGTTTTATTTGAAAAATATTGCTCAAATTGATGTGTAAAATTTTAAATTGATATGCAAAAACAAGTTCAAAATCTATTTTTATTAAAAACTTAATAAGCAAAAAGTCTACATCTAATGACATGTACAACGCTAATCTTCACTAAATAGAACTAAATTTAAAATTTCATAGCCTATCTTAAATATTACTATACAAATCTAAATAGATTTTCGAAGATTTTTGTAATATCCTTTTTTCTTTGCTTCTCTGCTCCAATCATAATTTTAATTGTGATAAATTACATATCATTGAATGGACTTCACTTAAAAGTAATCCTAAGCTCAGAAAATTTTATTATTCTAATGTTATTTACCCATCCTTAAATTCGAAAGGTTTACCCATTCATTTCCCATTATCCAACTTAACAAATAATTTAATTAAATTAAAGTTACTAATTAAAACAAGAGAAGATAGATAACGCTTAATTTTAGATGCGAGCTAATTATGGAAGTGAAGAGTTATAATTTATTGAATGTAGGAGTAGGAGGTCAAGGTGTAATTCTTGCTACCCAAATTCTCTCCTACGCAGCATTATTAGATGATTATAAAGTTAGAACAGCTGAAACTCATGGTATGGCACAAAGGGGAGGTTCAGTTGCAACTTATCTTCGTTTTGGAACTGAAGTAGAAGGACCATTAATTCCTCGGGGGAAAACAAACACAATTTTAGCTTTTGAAGCTAGCGAAGCTGTTAGAATTTTTAATTATGCTGGACCAGAAACTGTGTTTCTGATAAATGAAAACATAATAATTCCACCAATGATTCATCAAATGGGAATGGACTATCCAAAGTTAACAGAGATACGCGATTTTTTGAAAGAAGTGTCAGAACATATATATTTTATTGAAGGTGTAAAGATTGCTACAAGTCTGGGGAATGTTCGAACTATGAATGTTGTAATGTTGGGAGCCTTAATAGGATTAGATATAATACCGCTTAAGAAAGAAACTCTTGAGAAAGCTATCTTAAGTTATCTACCTTCAAAGTTGCATGATATAAACAAGAAAGCATTTGAAATTGGATTTGAAAAAGGTATAGAATTAAGTGGGGGTTCCAATGATTAGACCAGAATTTGCTGAGGAGAATCCAGGAAAAAAAATAATAATGTTGGGAAATGAGGCAATTGCCAGAGGAATTCTAGAAGCGGGAGCTGTAATTGGTGCGGGTTACCCCGGCACACCTTCATCAGAAATATTACCGACTTTAGCGGAAATGCAAAAGTTTTATCCCCATCTCAAATTAGAATGGAGTGTAAATGAAAAAGTAGGCTTTGAGGTAGCGTACGGCGGTTCGATGTCGAACGTACGTTCAGTTGCAGTTATGAAGCATGTTGGAGTCAATGTTGCATCAGATGCCTTCATGACAGCATGTTATGCAGGCGCAAGAGGTGGAATGGTTTTGATCTCGGCAGATGATCCTAATTGTTACTCCTCTCAAAATGAACAGGATAACAGATATTTTGGATTACATGCTCTTGTGCCTGTCTTTGAACCTTCAACTCCACAGGAAGCAAAAGACATGATAAAGTACGCATTTGATTTCTCAGAAGAATATCAATCCTTAGTGTTGTTCCGCACTACAACCAGGTTAAATCACGGGAGAGCAGATGTAATACTTGGAGAAGTGAAGGTTATAGATCGTGATTATGGGTTTGATTGGGACCGCTCCAGATGGGTTTGTTTACCTTCTCACTCGCGAGTATTGCGTCTGAGGCTGTTGGAAAGATTAGAAGAAATTTCCAATGATGCCGATGAGTTTCCGTTTAATTCACTAAAATTATCGGGAGAAAAGATTAACGGTATAAGATATGGATTTGTTGCAGCGGGAGTTCCATATTCTCAATTGTTAGATACCCTTAATTACTACGGTATTGCTGATAAAGTTTCAATTTTAAAGCTTGGATTAGTATATCCTCCACCTAAAAAGTTAATAAAGAAATTATTTGCTTCCTCGGACGAAATCATAGTAGTTGAAGAACTTGAACCTTTCCTTGAAAATATCATGAAGCAAATTGCGTTTGAAGAAGGCTACTCAAAAAACTTAACCATTCATGGCAAAGATATTTTCCCTCAAAATGGAGAATTTTTTGGAGAGATTTATTTAGAAAATATTGCTCGGTTGATTGGGTTATCTTATAAGAAAGTTCCTGTTCCTGAAAACATTTTAATCATCCCTCCAAGGCTTCCCATTTTATGTCCGGGTTGTGGGCATCGATCAACATTCTATGCGATTAAACAAGTAGAAAAAAAGATGAAGACGAAATTTGTGAACTCATCTGACATTGGTTGTTATACTCTCGCAGTTTACAAACCGTTAGAGGGAATAGACACAGAAGTGTGTATGGGAGGCTCAATTGGTTTAGCAAACGGAATTGCAAAAGTTCAAAGTTCAGATAATCCAGTTTTGGCAATTTTAGGTGATTCTACATTTTTCCATTCAGGGATTCCAGCTTTGATTAATGCGGTATTTAACAAAAATAATATGTTAGTCGTTATTTTGGATAATAGATCAACAAGTATGACGGGTTTTCAAGATAACCCAGGTACAGGCATTACCATCACTAACGAACCCGGTACGCAGGTTGTCCTAGAAGATCTTGTGAAAGGTTGTGGCGTCTCTCCCGAAAAGATCTGGGTTGAAGATGCTTATAAATTGAACGAGACAATTGAAAAGCTTGAAGAAGCAATCAAGGCAGAAGGAGTTCGAGTTTTCATTTCTCGACATTTGTGTTCCTTAGTAGAGTCTAATCAGTTTCGAGCTCAACAAATAATACCTCCCTCCATAATGGTAGATCAAGAAAAATGCATCGGTTGTTTGACATGTGTTAATAATTTTGGGTGTCAAGCGTTAAATTTTAATGAGGCTGAAAAAAAAGTTTCAATTGAGAGTTCTGTTTGTAGGGGGTGCAAAGTTTGTATAGACATTTGTCCTCAAGATGCGATATATGAGGAGATTGAATAAAAATATGATATCTCTTTTTTTTTCTCCCAAAACTATTGCTGTCATCGGAGCGACTGCTAATCCAAAAAAGTTTGGAAATGCTGTTACCATAAATATCCTTCGAAACAAAGACCTTACTAGTGAATTATATCTTATAACTCAAAATAATAAGGAAATTCTGGGAATTAAATGCTATAAAAGCATATTAGATGTTCATAAAGACATCGATCTTGCGATAATTTTAGTTCCTGCTAAAGCGGTAGATGGTGTAATTGATGAGTGCATTGAAAAGCTTGTAAAATGTGTAATAATAATAACTGCAGGGTTTGGAGAAATTAATCAAGAAGGTAAGAGAGCTGAAGAATTAATTGCACAAAAATGCAAAAAAGCGGGAATTCGAGTTATGGGACCAAATTGCGTTGGAATACAAAATCTTGATATCGGACTCAACGCTTCTTTTATACAAGCAGCTCCATACGGGAATATTAGCATGATTAGTCAATCAGGTTCATTTAGCTGTGCTAGTTTTTATGCTATGGATCGAGAAAATATTGGTTGCTCTAAATTTGCAAATATCGGGAATAATATTGATGTTTCATTTGATGATATTCTTAAGTTTTATAAAGAGGATGCGAACACAAAAATTATATGCATCTACATGGAAACAGTTGAAGGAGGAAGGAGGCTATTAAATGCACTAAAAACTATTATTCCTATTAAACCAGTTATCATTTTAAAGGGAGGGAGAACTTCATCTGGAATGAAAGCTGCAAGTAGTCACACAGGTTCAATAGCCACAAACTATAAAATGTTGAAAACTTCTATACAACAAGCAGGAGCAACATTGTGTGAAAATGCCACTGATTTTATTACCGCCTTAAAAGCGTTTTCATTTTTACCCAACGCTACGGGTGAAAGAATAGGAGTTTTGACGAATAGTGGTGGAAGCTCTGTTTTGTTCAGCGATAAGGTAGAAGAGTATAATTTGACATTAGCTGAGTTTTCCGATGCTCTTATAGAAAAAATTCAACCCTATTTGATTTCGCTAGTTAAATTTCAGAATCCTCTTGACATGATAGGCGTAGCTGCTGAGCTACAGTATTATGAGATAACAAAAGCCATGTTGGAAGATTCAGGTATAGATATAGTTGTCCCATGTTTGGTTATTCCCCCATTCTTAGAAATGAAATCTGATGAACACTTTAGGGGAATGATAAGAGCTTGGAATGACACGGGAAGATTAAAACCATTGGTGCCTTTAGTTTTTTTTGGAGAAAATTTCATTGATCTAAAGGAAATTGCTGAAAAAGAGGAAGCACCCGTGTTTTATACTCCAACGGATGCAGCTTATGCGATAAAAGTGATATTAGATCGAATGAAATTGAAAAAATAGGATTTAAATTTAAAAAGTGGTAATTTTTATATCTTAACTTATTTTAAATCTTCCACCACTTCAAAATCATGCTCTTTTAAAACATTTATTCCTTTTTCGTTATCATCTAGTCTTAGAACTGTCATTGTACTTATTTCTGAAGACTTTTCTGCAAAAGTATACATATATTCGATATTTACATTGTGATTTCCAAGGGTTTTAGCGATATTATACAATTGAGTGATGTTATCTGATAACTTTACGGCGATAACTTCCGTTACTGAATGTAAATAATCTTTATCTTCTAATAATTCAATACATTTCTTATAGGGTTTGACTAGGAGTAATAATAATCCATAATCTTCTGTTTCAGCAACAGTTAATGATCTTATATATATTTTATTACTCATTAGAAATTCAAAGAAATTCGCTAGTTGTCCGGGTTTATTTGGGAGAAAAACAGATATTTGTTTTAACAGCATTTTTTGTTCGCGTGGATTGTATCTTGTTTAGTATTTCTATCTTAAAATGATATTTTTACTTAAATTATTTGAAATTTAGATTGTTTAAAAATGATTCTGAATGAAATTATAAAAAAGAGGAAAGTATTGCTAATTATTTATCTGCATATTCTTTTTTCATTTCTTCAAATAACTTCTTATATTCTTCGATATACTTTTCATCGTTAGTTTCTTCAATCTTCTTGAGGAGTTCGACAGATTTATTTAATGTGGTAGAAGTTTTCTTAATCTTATCGAAATATATTTGTTTAATTTGTTGAGATTTAGCACCTCTCAAAGAATTTTTGTATCCCTTAATAGAACTTTCAATTTCTTTTTGAGATTCCTTAACTGAATCTGCAAGTTGCTTTTTTCGCTGTTCTAACCTAATACAGTTATCACATACCAAATTATCGGATTTTTTTTGTCCCTTTTTTATCATAAAAGCATTTCCACACCGAGAACATACAACGAGGGAAACAATCAGCTTATCTTCGTTAGAGTTGGGCATAAATGATAACTATTTTATTTTAAAATAATATATTTACTAATCTAATAACTTTTTTATAATTTAATAATTGATTTTTCTTTCAATTTTGTGATAAAGATTCTCTTTCTTATTTTTAAAAATATTTATGATGAATGTGTGATTTACTTGCCTATGGAATTGTCCTTCTCACTAATTTCTTTGTTACTTATACTGGGATTATTATCTGGTGCTATTTCTGCTATTGCGGGTATCGGAGGAGGAGTATTCTTTGTATCAATAATGACACTTCTTTTTTTTATCCCTATTAATATCG
>Ga0307376_10002845_pt1 | contig 16553 bp, 12 predicted proteins | sample TR2MG_FD_202536 | JGI IMG/M metagenome (GOLD analysis project Ga0307376, IMG submission 202536) | Soil microbial communities from Risofladan, Vaasa, Finland - TR-2 | ecosystem: Environmental > Terrestrial > Soil > Coastal area > Acid sulfate soil | place: Finland: Risofladan, Vaasa | collected...
ATGAGCTTTCGAGACGCTCACAGCCGTTCTCATCCAATTACACAACACTACGGCTCTGGTTCGCATGATAGCGCATCGTCAAAGGTCTGGCTGCGCCTGACGACGTCCCTTCAGAAGAGCCACACCCTTCGATGACTGTATTGACGACGACGTCATAGAAAAAATATTGCGGAACGTACAATTGTCTCTTAATCATAATACCGATATATTCGACATGTTGCGGTGTTTTTCAATGGGGTCCTGGAGAGACAACAAGGAATTTCTCGCCGTGTGTCGAATCCTGCGTTAATGCAGCCATTGCAGAAGGAGTTCTGCATGCGGCACTGCAAATGTCTGTTCTGGCGACTGTGCTGGGTACCATGCATTTTATGTAGAGGCTAATGTCTATTATCGGAAGTTTAAATCTGTTCATGCTTTCCCTCGCCGGGATCGCTAACCAGTGTCAGCTCGCTGATCAACAAGGAGAAGCTATCCGATGAGCAGAAGGAACGGCTACGGTTTCTGCCGGCGCAGGGCCTAAGCGTTATCAGCGTGATTGTTTTAAGCATGCTTACCTTCGTCAATTACACCATCCTGCAAGCGGAGACATCTGGTCATGGTCAATTCTTCGGAGGTTGATGGTCGATATGTACGGTGAAATGAAGAAGGTTATGGCAGTTCTGACAACAGTCGCTTTTGTCTCAGCCATAGAGTTTGCTGATTTATGGCGGCCACATGCTTACGGTGACCTTAGAATCCACTCGCTTATAGTGGCAGGCATAGGTATATGTTTTGCCTGTATTCCCCTTAGACTGTACCTAAAGTTCCGTAACCCGTATTTTGTCTTTATTATAGCCGTGGTTAGTATTGCATTGCTTCCGGATCTCCCAATAATGCTGACTGATCCCCAGTATATCACACCGCTCGGTATGTCATTGATCAGTTGTTTTTCCTGGTTATCTCTAACATTACCGGTTTGTTTCCTGGTCTACGCTTCAATATTGTACAGGGAAAGCTGGGAGGGTGAACGACAAACCTCAAGGTTTAAAGAATTTATGGTCCTTGTGCCCTATTCGCGGAACTACAAGTTTTGGGTCGCATTGGCTGGTGTAGCACTTATCATTAAGGTAACCATTATGTTGACAACTGTTCGCTACTTCCATATAACCAACACAATTCTGCTTTATATTGTTATTAGATCATCCGTAATGGTTGCGCAAATTGTTTTGTCCATTATTTATTTATCACTATTCCGAATCTATAAAACAAAGTTCTTTAAATGTTTATTTGTAGCATCCCTACTTCCTTTCGCTCTTGCATTGTTGACACTTGCCAGTTTGTTGTATTTCCACTTGACAGCACCAAGTTTTCCTTATACAAACTACTCCTGGGACCTGGTTGTCACGACCGTCTACTACGCCATCATTTCCGCGTTAATAGTCTATGCGTTCGTTACCTATCGCGAGTCCCCGGGGAAGAACTCCGATGAGTCGTCATCTAGTTTTAAGCCATGCTGAACAGAGTATTTAATACATTAAACCATATGATAGAGCAATTGAAAAATATACTTGACAAATTCAACTATGCACATACGTATAAAATGCTATCTGAGCTAATTAATAAGGTGAACAAGCCGGAGGTATGCAAAAACTGTCGTGTAGTGTAATACCTAGGAATATGATCGAGATTACTTACCTATTGCAGTAATCAGAGTGACAAAATGCTAAATGAGATGTGGAATTTGCATGTGACTGTGAAAACCAATAATATAGAATACTGCCCGGCTCTTTCACAAAGACACAATCGGCATGTTTTCGTGAAAAACCAGGTACCTTAAGGTTAATCAACTTCCAGTTATCCATAGATTCAGAATGCAAATTGTCCGGGTGACTGTACAAGGGGCCTTCGGCAGCCGGAAGGCCCTGGTGAAATACATCGTATCTTAAATATCTATCCAGCGATCTACTTTAAACAAGTGAATGCGCGTCTGCCAAAATAGTGCATAGTCCCGGAGAGGGGACATTTTTTAAACGGATAACACAAGACGGGGAGCCACCTGTTAGGCGTGAGTATTCAAAAAAGGAAAGGGACGCGAAAGATATGGGCAAGACAATGGGGAAGTATTTATTTATGATGCTTTTGACGGCACTACTTACACTTTTTGTGGTGCTTTGCCATAAGACAAATAATACTGAAAATGTAATTTATTTCACGGGCCAGAGCGATAATTGGAAAGCTGTTATCGTCTACACATATCAGGAATCATGGTCAATAGGCAAAAACAATACGTGGCAGTATCACAGTGTCGACCAGGAGAGGCCCCTTTTAAAATACAAGAATGCCGGTAACAGGGAAATCGGGCAACTTGAGTGGGAGTATAGCAGCCAAGTAGAAAGTGAGTCTGCTACGGATAATGACCCGAAGGTGGACCGGTTTGGCCATATTTTCTTCCCTGGCTACTCCGGAGGCAACGGTGCGTTGATGAGAGCAGACGGTTATTACACAATGACAGTTCAATGGGACGGCGGCAAGAAGGAGACCTTTAAGCTAGTCGCTTCCGAGAAGTAATTAAAACATAGATTTGTCCCGAGAAAATGAAGATACATTAAGCCTGTCATTACTCGGTACCCATTTTACGGGTTAATATTCACCTGCGCAACATACTGCTACATTGGACTTCCAGTTATCCATATGATGGCACATACCTATAAGGCTGCCTTAGGCTAAGTAATAACTCCACTTATCAGCGGAAACGACGCTGCTTTTTCTTATCCGGCCAGCCCCACTGGCCCATATGTTCACTGTCACGCCGCTATCCCTGATCTGCTCCGCCAGCCAGTCCCTGTTAAGTAAGTCTCGATGATACTCGCCTTTTTAGCGTCCTCGTCCCAGTCGAAGGCTATGATGACCTCATGATCCTGCCCGTAGTACAGCAGATACCAGACCGGCCCCAGCGTCGCCCGCCAGTGGCCACGTCGCAAACACCGATCATTACAGCCCCAGCTTTTCCGTGACCGCGCCTGGAAGCCAGGCCCGCCGGTTATATGGAAAACAAATCCCTGGGAGTTACGGACAGTATTTCAGCGCCGTTTTCCTTAACCAAAACAACGTCCTCTAATTTTACCGCGCCGTGTTGCGAGTGGGTCAAATGAATTTCCACGGTCAGGACGAAATTACTGCGCAAGATGAAACTCGAATCTTGAAACAACACGGGCGGCTCGTTGGCATCCAAACCAATGCCGTGACCGACGAAGTTGGCCTTTCTAGGTGGCAAGCCCAAGAAATACTCTGCGACGCCCAGTTTTTGCGCGTGGGCATAGGCTGCGTCAAATATCTCGCCGCATGTTACTCCATCCCGGAGCGAAGCGATGACCGTATCGGAAATCTCTCTAAGGGCCTCGAACAAGTCGGCCACCGGGGGATTGGCCGGACCCAGGACATAAGTACGGGTCTCATCGCAATGGTAGCCATGATAGCACGTAGGGATATCCACGACAACCAGATCGCCCCACTTAATCTTCCGTCCGGACGGCCCGGCGGGTACGGCCGGACTGAGACCGGTGCCGGTGATTGTGTTGGTAAACCCGCTTACCTTGAACAGGTTTTCTCCAGACGAGAGCGGTCCACGGCTGATGTAAAAATCGAAATTTCTAAAGGACAAAATCCCTTCGTGGCCGGCCTTACGATGGGCGAACTCCACTTCGGCGGCCAGGTCCAGCTCGGTCAGGCCTTCGGACAGTACTTCCAAAACCCGGTCGTGACCTGCTTTCATGATCCGGCAGGCCGTTCTAACGAGGTCGACCTCCCCGGGATCCTTTTGCATCCTCTGGGCCATGATCGCCCCGGAGACGTCGACGGGCTGGAAACCGCCAAATATCCCCGTTATTTTCAAGAATAGCTCGGTGGGAACAATGTCCATCTCCAATCCCAGGCGTTCATGGTTAATCCCTATGGCATTTAACCTTCCCCGGGCTTCCTTGAAGCTGCCGTTCCCGATGATCTTGCTGTTCTCCAGCCAGGTCTCGTTCAAGACAAAATCCAGTGCCCGCCTGACGATGAGAAAGTAATCGCTGGGAGTTACCACCAGAATACAGGGCTGGGCCGTACCGGCATAGTAATATACGTCCCGGGAATGAATCAATAAAGCGGCGTCTATGTCCGATTCCAGCAGCCGGCGCTGCAAGTTTTTCACTCTGGCCCCTTTATCCACAAGCGCTCATCTTCTTGGCTTTTTTCCGGCCGGTCGACGGCTCAGTCCTCTCGGTAATGGGCTCCCGGCTGGCCGGGCGCTCCCTGGCCGCCTGTGCGACCAGACCCGCAGTGGTCAGCATCAGCCGGACATGGTGGTAGGCCAGAAGTCCGGCATAATCGTCAACGGCACATGCGTTCAGGCAGCCGGCCAGCTTTCGCAGGGTGTCCCGGGTGCGGGCCAGGCAGGGGATGGTGGTGCGGCCCCAGTTATCGATGACGGTGCCGCCCATCATGAAATATGGCTACCCTATAGCTCAGCAAACGTAACCGGCTCGGCAGATGCGCATGCATTCAGCAGGCGGTTAAATAGCTCCGCCTCCCATCGCCTTCTATTAAATCGGTAGCAGAATTCGTTAGTATCCACAGCCTTTCCTGCCAGCGTGTCACCCGGTGATAAACTAAGCCGGCATGGCATGTCGGGTTATGGACTTGGATGGGCAGCATCCGCTGACCATCCGCTCTTCCTCAAAAGCCGAGAGAAGCCCACGTCGTTGCCAGCTATGTGGCATCAGAGCTGTCCACGGTCCCCGGGATTCGACAATGCTTTTGCCTCGACCGGAAACCCGGCTGCGGTTTCCCGGCACGCGGCCAAATGACTGACCAAAGGAGGAAAATGTTTACTTGTGGCGAAAGGGCTCATAGGTTGATCGGATTGGGGAAGGTGGCTTTCCCGGATAAGCTGAGGTTTCCTTTTCAGGAACAGTATCACACCCCGGCGAGGCCTTGTCCAGAGAGTTTGGGGAACCACGGATGCCCTATCCCTATGGTTGACGGATAAAAAGGCGTTGCGGTTTATCATCTGATCACTCGTAGCGGATGTGCATGGTTTTAAAGTTTCAGCTATCTTATTAGCTTAATGGCCAAACGGATATGGCGTAAAATGTCTATAACGGGAAGTTCCTGCTTGGGTTATCTGTCGAGTAACATAGCAAACACAGCCATAACATGCTTTATCGGAGGACCGATGCCGAATGAATGATAAGATTAAACGCTTTATCGGGGGTCTTGTTTATATTCTCATAGTAATGCTTCTATTATTTTATGGCTTTAAACAGAAAACCTATCACGCATATTTCCTCTTTCCCTACTATGTGGTAATCTCAATTTTGGTGGGCATAGGCGGTGCCGTCCCACACCTTATCAACGAATTTGAAAAAGATGGTACATGGTTTTTCGATTGGGTATATTTTATTGCCATAGGCGTTCCCGCGTTATATGTTGCCGTATCGCCGATTCTATATTTTTCGCCGCTTGGCAAATATTTACCAAAATTCGGGGCAATAATGCTTACCGATTCAGCCACTCCCCACTTTATATGCGGAATAATATTCGGATACATATTGCTATCGATATTTAACAAACGGACTACAACTGAATATCTGGCTGATCGGTAGTACCCAAATAACCAGGTAATGTCTATAACGGGAAGTCATGCCAATTAGTCTGAAATCCATTAACCCCAAAAGGTGATTTTAATATGAGTGATACTCTTTGGAGCAGACGTTTAGATTTCTTGAAAGCCATCCGTACTGGCTGCTGTAATGATGACTATATCGAATTTTTGGTAGAAAAGGTTTGGATAATTAAGAATCCAGTCAATATCATTGACTTTGGGTGTGGCTTTGGCTATGTTGGATTGCTATTATTACCGATGTTGCCGAAGGGAAGTACATATACAGGAATTGATATCAGTAATATACTTTTGGATGAAGCAAAGAGTCTATTTGCAAGCTCAGGCTATTCAACGAACTTTGTAAAGGCAGACCTAAATGAGTATATACCAAATGAAAGTTATGACATTGCCATATCGCACGCAGTATTAAGACATATCCCCAAGGCTAGAAACATCCTTGAAAAAAATGATACACTCCGTTTAAAGTGGTGGTTTGGTTATCTGTATGGAACCAGACCTAGAAATGGAAAAGGCAGGACTTTATTTTAGCGGTTTAGATTATACTGAACTTGATATGACTATTTTGCATCGAAAAATGTATAGAAAAGAATTTGCAGACGGCGGGAGGGATTACAGATTTGGCATAAAAATCCCCATGCTCATGCAAGAGTTAGGATTGTGTAATGTTGGAATCAGAATGAATGATAGCGTTAAGTTTATTAATCCATATGGAAATGAAGAGGAACATTCCAAACAATTAGCCGCAATTACTACTGCGTGGGGATGGGCAAACAATTACCACACTGAATACGAAGATTGATTTGAAAAGTAAACTCGTAAACAGGGGTTTGAGTGAGCAAGAGGCCGAAATGTTTGTAAGTGGTGAATCGGGAATAAGATGCTGACCGGATCTCCCCTGGGCGGGGGTCCGTGATGAGGGTGAAGGAGTGCAATGCTTCGAGGCTTAGGCATACTCCACTCCGGTTTCTTGTTTCGTTGCTTTGCACATGCCCTGCTCCTCCCCCGATTTGTTGGACACAGAGTCAAGGCTATATAATTAGATCGGGGAGGCGCTGTGTTCCATGGAAGCTAGGCAAGCAGGGTATTCACTGCGGCAAGAAGATAGTCGAGCGAGTCATGAGAGAAGCCTGGATCCAGTGCATCTACAAACGCAAATTCAAGGTGGCCACCGACTCCAACCATCCCTCGCGCGCCGTGCCGCCTCACTCCACTTGCTAGTAATCCATCTGGCAAGCCTTCCATTGCGTTACGAGGCAACGCGGCTTTGTTCGCAGAGCGGATGGACATTAGAAAAACACACCTATCTTTGACCCATACCGATGAAAACGCTATGACGGTGGCAGTTTAGGAAGGAGGCGAGGAAAGTGTTTTTTGAACGTATCCGTGTAATTACGGGTTCTGGCAACAGTAAATTTCCGGCATGTACATCGCTGTTTCTGGACGGTGGAGACGTTGCCGCCGTGTTGGATACCGGCGCCGGGCCAGATGCTTTAGTCAAGGCCAAGGCCGAAAGAAGAGTAGATATCGTTGTCAATACCCACTATCATTTTGATCACATCTGTGGGAACTATTTATTTCCGGACGCGGTTTTCTATTTGAATCAGTTAGAAGTGAAATGTTTTGCCGATTTGAGCCAGGTTGGGAATTGGTTGGGAATTAGAGAGATATACGGGAACAAAGGAGTTGAAGCGTGGCTGGAGAAGGTAGCAACCCCCGGCTATAGCCAGTGCTCTTACACACCTGCCCATCGCCATGAATGGTGGATGTCTTCCAGGGTGCCGGCAATAGCCTACGATTATGACCAGGACTGGCAGATAGGAAACGTCAGAGTAAGGATGATTCACGCGCCGGGGCACACCAGAGGATTCTGCTGCCCGTTCTTCCCGGATGAAGGACTGGTATATACTGGGGATATCGATTTAACGGATTTCGGCCCCTGGTATTTTGGCAGCGATGGCAATATCAAGGATTTTATCGCCTCTGCCCATCGTATCGCCCAACTGGATGTCGCTTGGTTTCTGACCGGACATCAGGTAGGAATGTGTTCGCGTACCCATTTTCTTCTTAAATTGGATGAATATCTGGCTAAAATTTATAAGCGCCAAGAGCGATTGCTTGATTTGCTCAATAGTGGAATCAGCCCGGAAGAAATCCCCGCGCACGGTTTGCTTTACCCGCCAAAGTTCCAGTCGGATCCGTGGATTGCCATGTGGGAGCGCATAGGCGTCAGGAAGCATCTGGAGTGGCTAAGGGAAGAACAACCCCGTAATGTTGACGGAGGTTTACTTGTCCGACCGATGCTCAATGGCTCGATGGAAAGCGTATAAAAGGTAGTCTTGATCGGGTAGTTTGCAAGTCAATGTTGAGTATGTTTCAATATAGCCCTGCAATCAAGGATTTCAGTGTAAGTACTGGAGGGTGTTTATATGTATCCAGGACAATTGCCCCTCCCCCGATTTGTTGGACACAGAGTCTACGGGTTGAATGCTCGCCTGGGCCGCAGGTAAGCCTTACAGGTGATCAGCCGGCCGAGACGGCAGCGGCGCGCATACAGTTCAACCGGCTGTGGTAAACGATGTCGTGCACTCCAGGCAGGGCCAGAGTCGCTACCAGGCGGTTCATGTCATCGTTATCCAGTCGGTCAAACATGCGGCGCAGTGACAAGTTGTCCAGCAGCTTTCTTCTAAGTGTCGCCACCCTCGGCTTGGGAGAATGGCTTCCCGCCGGCGATGGCCCGGGCGACCACTACGCCGATGAGCACATAGGTCGTTGGAGTAATTCTGTTATCTTGGCCGGAAATGAAGGAAAGATGTGGAATCCTTAGATGGGAATTATATTTGGGGTTTTCGACAATTCCCTACATAGACCAGTTGAATTTGCCTTTTGCTAAGTAGCAAATGTCTATAATTGGAAGTCTATGAGTTGTTCTGGCAAGAATGAAGTTATAACATTTAACGCGATAAGCTTGCCTATTGTAGCGCATGATGAAGACTTTAAGGAGCATTAGAAGAAAGCATGACTATATATTACAAAGCAGGTAGTAATGCAATAATGTACAACTAAGACCACTGCCAAATGGGAAGCATACACTAGCAACCCCCTACTACAGGGGTACCAGTCATAAAATATCTGAATATAATGCACACGCATCGAAGACCCTGTTATTGATGTGAGAATGAATGTGATGGCACGTTAATATGTGGCGCATGCCAGAGTCAGCATTGCAAGAATCTATACGTGACAATCGAAAGAAAGGTTGATTGCTTCGTTCTGTTGGATAAAAGAATAATAAGCTGGATGTACATTCGTGGTAATTTCTATTTTAGGAAAACATAGCTCAAGCTGATAACTATGAAAGGATTTACTTTGTATGAATTGGGGGCTTAACATATGAATGCCACAATTGAGATGACGTGGTCGAGAGAATTGCATATGGGAATCGAGTGGCTCGAAACTGATCTGCGGGCCGTATTAGGCAAAGCGAGAGATACTGATTCCCGATTGACTGACTGGGTCGAAGAGTTCTATATGTTAAATCAAGTTGGTAGTGCCGTGGTTGGGGATTGGTTAATGGCCATTAGGGATGAGGATCTTCCAGATGATGACTTAATAGTGGATAATCCACACCTGCTGTATTATCTCTACAAAATGGGACTAGGCGACTGCGACAACTTTCGGCAGGCATACAATCAATGGGTCAAGGGCTGGCAAATGACTACAGGATATATGATGTCGAATAGGCTTGACCATACTGGGGCAATGCGTGTACTATTAAATGTAGATCCTGGGACCGTAGCGGCACAGAACGCTATTAATTATTTCCTTGCCAATTATGAACGCTTTGATGACGATGCATTGGCAGTTGGAATTATTGCTCTTTTTGAGTACGACTATTTCAGATATGAGGCTCCTCGATAGAACGAATGGTAAGCAGGTAGTCAACCTCTAAATACGGCCGGGTTCCTGGGCATAAGCCTGGTATAGTCGAGACAATCAAATTAACCCGTGCTTACCTACGCCTGATCCCTCTGGTACTCGTATAGATGATAGTTTCCTTATTCTGTATCGTGGTATAATTAGTGAAGGGCATCTACGATTTATGGTAATATCCGGCTATGACCAAGAGACTCGAGAACCCCCTATGCTTTTTATCAGAGCTGAGGTATTCTTCTTGGTCCGGCCAGCCGAAAGGCGTCTATTGACGGCTGCCAAGGGCAAAATGGTAACATGAGTACGCGCGAGGCGAGGTCATTCACCCATGCTTCCCACCGTCGCCTCGGCGTAGAGGCTGGGACCATTTTGTCCGCAGCAGTCAATAGGGCTGGACACGGATCTTGATCTTCCGCGAAACTATCTATCTACTACCACCACATACTGGAGGTTGACCACTTTGAAGAACAACCCGCAGGATCCTCGGCTGGTTAACAAGGAACCATTTACATTGGCTCTGGACTTGCCGCCTGAGTGGCACATGGTTCGTACAGAGATCAACAAAAAAGAGTTACGACTAGATGTATTTCTTGCGCCAACCAGCGACCGGCTTCCCTGTCCGGAATGCCTTCAACTTGCTCCGCGATACGATTCGAATAAGGAACGTGAATGGCGCCATATTCCGTTTTGGCAGTACCATACCTATATACATGCTTCTCTGCCCAGGGTTAAGTGCCCAGAACATGGTGTTCTGCAAGTAGCCATACCATGGGCCAGGCCAAAAGCAACTTTTACCTTGCTGTTTGAAGGAATAGCTTTGTCTCTTATTAAGGAAATGCCCGTCCTGTCCGTCGCCAGGCACTTGGGGGTTACGGACCATCGCCTGCACAGGATGGTCGGCTATTATATGTCCCAGGCCCGCAAGGGGCTTTCCTTATCGACCGTGAGGCGGGTTGGAATAGACGAAACCGCATCGAGACGTGGACACCACTACGTCTCCATCTTTGTCGACCTGGATTCAAGGAACGTCATTTACTGTACAACCGGCAGAAGCCACGAAACGCTGGGTCTGTTTGCAGAAGAGTTAAAACGTTGCGGTGGCGATCCAGCCAATATCACCGAGATATCCATCGATATGTCAAACGCCTACATCAAAGGTGCCGAGATGTTCTTCCCTAATGCTGCTGTCGCCTTCGACAAATTCCACGTCATGCAGATGATGAATAAGGCTGTAGACGAAGTGCGACGCGACGAATCATCTGAACACAAGGAACTCCTCGCTAAAACGCGCTTTCTCTGGCTCAAAAACCGCGTTGACCTTCACACTCAGCAGAAACAGGTTCTTGATAACTTGCTAAAGCACCCACTGAAGACCGGTAGGGCTTACATGCTAAAAGTCAGCCTCCAGCAATTCTATCGCCAACCAAAAGTTATGTTGGAACCATACCTGAAGAAATGGTACTTCTGGGCTACCCACTGCCGCATAATCCCGGTGATTGATGTAGCTGCAACTATCAAAAACCACTGGAAGGGCATTATCAACGCAGCCACCACCGGGACCACTAACGGCATCCTTGAAGGATACAACAGCCTTGTCCAAGCCGCTAAGGCCAAAGCCAGAGGTTACAGAAATGCCCAGAGTTTTATAAACGTCATCTACCTGATCGGTGGGGGGCTTGATTTCCTCCGCCCCACTCATTCCGTCGAATAGCCAGGATTTTGCCGTTTCGCGTCGATAGCGGCATAACAGCCGGCGTTCCCTGCACCGATAATCAATATATCAGTATCGTGATACACCAGCTCAATATCCTCGATCTTAGCCGATATTTTTCCTGACAACATCTAAACCCTCCTATTCTATCTCCGTTTCCCAACAACCGGGCCCGGTCATTTCCAGGTCATGAAGCCTCCCCAGAGAGGCAGTCCGTTCAAGGCATACCAGGGCAACATAATGACGATGAAGTAAATCAGGGTTGCTATCATGATCGGTATGCCCACCCTGGCATACGTCTTCATGTCGAAAGAACCGGTTCCATAGGCTATGACGCACGCAGTCACCTGCGTGGGGATAATGAACGAGAAACTGTCGAAGTTGCCCACCAGGAGAGTGAAGGCGACCGGGTTCAAATTCAGGATCTGGGCCAGGGATATGAGCACCGGTGCCAACATGGCCACCGCGGCCACGTTGCTGAGCATGAATATCCTGATCAGGGCCGTTAGGACAATGGTCCCTACCAGAATGAACAGGAAAAACTGCCCCTTGAACAACTGGGCGGCAAAACCGGCGACCCACTCGGCGAGACCGGTACTGCTGATGGCGGTGGCCAGCGACAGGGCGCCCGCCAGGAGAAGCCAGGTGCCCCACATCGTTTTTCCCTGGACCGTGCGCCAGGGTGTGGGCAGCAGGCCCGGTATGAAGAAGACGCCGACCACGATCAAGGTGGCGAGGCCGGTGTTGATCTTGGTGTAGGGTTGGGCTATCCAGAGCACCACGGCAATGGTGAAAACACCCAGCACCAGCCACTCCAGACTGGTCATCCGCCCCATGGTCTTTTTTTCCAGGCCTATGAATTCCGTTCCGCCGGGCACGGAAATGTCGCCCAGGTTCATCGTCCGCTTGACGATCAGGAAAATCAGGGGCAGCAGGCCCAACAGGGGCCACTGTAACACGAACCACTTGACGTAGCTTATCTGGTAGCCCAGGACCTTGTCGAAGAGACCGGCCATGATTACGTTGGGCATGTGCGAAGTGAGGAGCACTATGCCGCTGACCATGGGGAAATAGCAGAGACCGGTCATGGCCAGGGCCCCTCTCGCCCTGCTCCCCTCCGGGGTATCGTCAAACAAGTCCATGATACCCTTGACGATGGGCAGGTTGACCGCCGACCTGGTTACCGCCGCCGGTATGATTACCCCGAGGGCCAGATTTACGCCCATCAATCCCTTGATTATCTGGTCTACTTTGGGTCTTACCCGGCTGAGTATGCCCAGGGCGATTCGTCTGTCCAGGCCGACACTTTGCATGATGGCCGCAAAAATGAAAGAACCCAGGACCAAAAAGGCGTTCTTGTTGGTAAAGCCGCTAAATGCCAGAGGCATTTGGGTTTGGGCGCTGGTAAGAACCAGGAGAAGTGGAATCAGAAGGCCCGACACCCCCACCGGTATGGCTTCCGTTATCCACATGATTACGGCCCAGATGGCCACGGCCGCCGCATCCTGTCCCTGGGGCTTCAAGCCCGCCAGGGGAGGCATGTTAAGGACGACGAAGAAAGCGATCCAGGCCAGGACAAAGCCGGGAAAAGCCGTATTGGGGTTCAATCCCGCCTTTCTGGCGTTCTCGACCATCGTCTGGGGCAGGTAACGCAAATACCGCTTGTTGCTACAGTCGTGCATTTAAGTCTTTCTTACCCTCCCTCCGTGATTCGGGTGAAACCTGATTTCCTGTTTTGCCAGAGGTTGGCCCTCCTTTCGGTACTACGTTCTTGTGTGTACAATAACAAACATAAGCCCCTGAATTCAGTAATCCGCTAACCGGTTTTTTGTATTCTTGCTGACAAAAAAAGCCCGGCCAGGCCGGGCTTAAACCTCTTAAATCCACGATTTCAATCTGTCCGTTTGGAGGATCTTGATATATTTCCCTTGCCACGTGATCGCCCCTTCCTTCTGGAAATCATTGAGTGTCGCCGTGATCGTGGGCCGGGAGCTGCCGACCATGCACGCTATCTCTTCGTGGGTCAAGGGCAGGTCCAGGCGGATGCCATCCGTCTCGTGAATTCCGCAACGTGCGGCCAGCTTCAACAGCAAAAGAGCCAACCGACCCGGCACGTAACGGCAGGCCAACTCGTAAATCGTGTCCTGGGCTTCCCGCAGGCGAAAACCCAGAATCCTGGAGATCTTTAGATTCAATTCAGGCTGATTGAGCAATAATTCCAGAAAGTCGGCACACTTGAACATCACCAGGTCCACATTGGCCATGGCCTGGGCAAAACAAGTCCTTTGACCGCCGTACAGGACCTCGGCCAAACCGATCAATTCTCCCGGATAACGTAAGGCCACCGTTGCCCGGTCCCCGTCTTCCGTCAACCGGTAGATTTTGACCTGTCCCTTTTCCAGGAGGTAAATCCGGTCGGCCGCCTCGCCGGCGGAAAAGATAACATGACCGCGCCTGTATTGAACAGGCAGGCCAATCGCAAGTAAAATACTTTTTTCCTGATCGTGCAGGGCGTAATTGGCCACTTTCCTGCCTCCGGTAAAGAATTTGCGTGCAACAGTATTGTTGATGGATCTGCTTTGCCTTCCCCAAAACCGGGGGTAATCTTCCCGGTCCACGGGGGGGACCGTACAGCCGGCACCGTTACGGCTGGGCGGCCCGGCTGCAACGGTGGATTAGGTCTTCCGGTGGGATTTTGGGCGACAAGCAACTACTGCCGCCCGGGTGTTGTCCTCCTATCCGGCGGCGTGGGGGATCAGAAAAACGGGCGCTCGGCTTCGACCGCATAGTACGCTGCCCGGTCCGACTGATTCCTGCCGGCCATTTCAGGGAGACGCGTCGGACGCATGGGGATGGTCAAGGGACCCGAACGGGCGAGTTCGCGTTCAAGTGTCGCTGAAAAGATGACCTCCGCCACCATGCCCCGACTGATTACTATTTCATTATTCTGCACTGGTGGAGTCACATGAAATCAGACCGTTGCAGGTCAGTCCGTGCGCTTACGGGAGTGTCCCTAGCCAGTGAAACCAGGAACACCGGGTAATTTGCCGGAATGGAAACAACTAACGACGCCCCGCAAACCGCGGCGTTGTATACGGCAAAACCAGGCAACTTGCCGCTCCTGAAGCATGGCGTCCGGAAGACGGGTCATCTTTGCACCTTGTGGCGGAAGGCGAGACCGGGTTGGTGGGTGGATTCCCCCGTCCGCCGGGCGTGCCAAAAGGCATGATAGCTTGCCTGCCCGTTCCGGCCACAGCGCGGCAACGTCGAAGTCGGCAAAACGCGCTTCAAGGATTTCGGTGCTACCGGCTATTTTCCGGTGCCGACCGAAAAGGTGGTCGGGTGTCGCGGGTGCGGCTTGCCGGAATCTTTACCACCGCCCGGAACCAGTATTGGCAGGACGGATTCCGGCTTCCCGCGATCGGAAGCATCTACAGTAAGAATTATATATTCCGCATCGCTTACCGTCAACTGGCTCGGAAGGACCAAGGCAGATGAAAGAAGTGCCTGAGAAATACTGTGCCAAATCTCCGGGTGATGGGCATGTCGGGAGGAAGCGACAGGGGGTACCTGCCCCAAACCGCTCAAACACCGCTTTTGACTCCCCAGTAATACCTGCCGGCAGTGCCGGTCCCCATCCAAACCTTATCCTTCGTGGTCTTTTTCCTCAACTTCCCTGTTCCTGGCTGTTTTGCTCCGTGCGTACGTCACCGGCGTCCAGGCCGCACTATTGAAAGAGGTTTTTGCACAAAAGCGGCTGTTAGGCGGGCCAGGTCCCCCGACGGGGCCGTTGTATGCCGGATGCAAGCGTATGCCCGGCGACCATCGCCTTATTAAGAAACCTTGAAGTTTTCAGGCCAAACAAAAGCAAGCCGCCTGCAAGAGGCGGCTTGCCGGGAGACAGGTTGAGCGGAACTCCTTATACTACCACTCCAGAGGCATGGACTCGACCGCGTGCTGCTGGCCCTTGTTCGTCAGGTTGCGCATGATGCTGACCAGGGCGGCCCCGACGCCTATGACCACCATGCCCCAGAAGCTCCAGTCGAAAGCCATAATCCGGTCATAAAGAATATGGTGGATGAGCAGGCTGAAATGGCTGTAGAAGGTGCCGAAGAGGGTGCCGGCAATGGCCACGCCCAGACTCATACCGAGAGACCGCGACATGTTGAGGATGCCGCCGGCCACGCCCAGGTTTTCGGCCGGGGCGCTGCCCATCACGGAACTGTTGTTGGGTGGGGTGAAGATACCCAATCCCGCCCCGATCAGGACCAGACCGACAATATATACATAGTAAGGTGTGTTCTGGGACAGGGTGGCCAGGAGCACCGCACCCGCCGAAGCTATGGCCATCCCCGCGGTGGTTAGGGCCCGGGAGCCCATTCGGTCAGCCATGGAGCCCGAGAGCGGCGCCATAACGACCATGGCCAGCGGCACCGGCGTGAGCAGAAAGCCGGTAGTCGCCGGTGGAACCTTCAGTACCCACTCCAGGTAAAAGGGCATCAGGAACAGGACACCGTACATCAGGGAATAGGACAGCATGCCGGAAATATTGCCGCCCGTGAAGGCCGGGATCTTCAAGAGGTCCAGGTTAACCATGGGATTGGGGTGTCTTTTCTCCCAGAGGCCGAACAGCACAAACAGAACCAGCGCGATGCCGAACTCGCCCAGAATGGCCGGGGACGCCCAGCCCAGATTGTAGCCGTCTTTTAGGGCCATCATCAGGGATACCAGGGCTGGAGCAAAGACAACCGCCCCCACATAGTCGAAGCGCTTGGCCAGCCGGTTGGGTATGTCTTTGGGCAGGATCATGGCCGCCAGGAGCGTACCGATGATGCCGACGGGAACGTTGACGTAGAAGATGGAACGCCAGCCCATGCTCGCGATGAGGAGTCCGCCCGCGGCCGGACCGATGGCAAGCCCGATAGCCTGGGCCGATCCCTGGATACCGATGGCCTTGCCCCGGCTGACCGGTGGTATGGCCGCCGTGATGATGGCCACCGAGTTGGCCTGCAGCATGGCGGCGCCGATGGCCTGCAGAACGCGGGATATGATCAGGTACAGCATGGAGGTGGCCGCGCCGCAAAGGGCGGAACCGATGATGAACACACCGAAGCCGAGGGTGTAAAACGTCCGGCGTCCCAGGCGGTCGGCCAGGCTGCCCAGCATGGTCAGGAGTGAGGTAAGGGTCAGGAGGTAGGCGATGGACACCCACTCCACCGTGTTCATCCCGCCGGCAAAGGTTTTGGTCAGGGTGGGCATAGCCACGTT
>Ga0307376_10002846_pt1 | contig 16546 bp, 12 predicted proteins | sample TR2MG_FD_202536 | JGI IMG/M metagenome (GOLD analysis project Ga0307376, IMG submission 202536) | Soil microbial communities from Risofladan, Vaasa, Finland - TR-2 | ecosystem: Environmental > Terrestrial > Soil > Coastal area > Acid sulfate soil | place: Finland: Risofladan, Vaasa | collected...
AAAATTAACTGAGTTTCAACGTACCTCTTTGATAGCGTGTAAAGACCAAGTATTTTTAAATTATCAATTAGTGAATTTGCGTGATGATTTGAACCTGGAGATTATGGTGGGGGAACCAAATGCTCTGGCTTTGGTTCCCCTTTTAAATAAATATGAAATTAATTCTATAAAAGCCCAGTCATATGTTGAGATTTTTATAGACGAACCGTCTTTCACCACAAGGAAAGCTCCGGCACTCGTTGTGAGTTTTCCTTCTCTCTTTGAGGAGAATAAAATTTAATGGCTAAATTATCGCTGATAGAGTTACAATTTCCTGCACATGTCAAAGAGAGCGTTATATAAAAGAAATATTTGAAAAAATAAGACCTGATATAGAGTACGCATTAATTCAACAAGGATTATTATAATGAAATCTAGTTCTTTCTTAAAGAGGATGGATACTTCTGAGATGGAGGCTCGTTTTTCAAATGAGCACGCTATTAAGTATGAGGAGCTAAAAGATTTTTCCATTTCTTATGATGAAATTCGGCCGTTTCTATACCGCCTGCCCCCGCGAGAAATTGATTTGATTGAGTTATATTATACTGAGCACAAAAATCAGAAAGATATCGCAAAAATATTTGGTGTTACTCAGGGAGCTATATCCAGCAGACTTACTCGAGCAAAAAAGCGCCTCAAGTTTCTGAGGAATCTTCCAAAAATAACTGATGATGAAATAGACGGGCAGCTAGGGCCTTTTTTTGAGCCCCTTGAACTAGAGATAATAAAATACATGATGAAGACAACATGCCAGAGCAAGACTGCTCAATTAATAAATGAGAAGTTCAGCTTTACTGAAGAAAAAAAGAAAATGACTCAGGTTAAAGTAAGGCACCGTTTTGAGAAGTGTCTTATTAAGATAAAGTCAGAGATGGAGGAAAAAACAGATTTGAAAAAATTCCATACACTTCTTAGCATTATTAAAAACAATCTTTATTTACTGCATGAAGTGAAACTGCCGCATTTTGACCGCGGCAATTGTGCTTTATTTAGTTTATATGTTTGAGTATGTGGAAGATAAAGGATATTTTAAAATGAGGGCACTTATAACTCATCCGGGTAAATTTTGAGATTTAATATACGCTCTACCTGCTGTTATAGAGCTCCAGAAATTCTTCAATTGTGAAGCCCATTTCCAAATCTCTGAGTATTGCCGGCCTTTAAAAAAGTTACTCGAAGTACAGCCATATATCAAGGAAGTCTTTATTAGTGAAGATTATAAAGTTGCGAATTTTGATAAAGGTTGTCAACCATGGGAGATGCCTGAACCGGAGGGGTATGATAAAATATTTCATCTGGGGATCCGGCCAGACCGGGAGATAAACCATCTAATTGAGACTCCTTTTGAAATATTAAGAGAAGAATATAATGTTGAATTACCGGTAAATAAAGATCAGAAATACCTGTTTCTGGAAAAACGGCCTCCCCATTCTGTCAATGCCCTGCATAAAGATTGTGTAGTTTTTAATATGTTCGGAGAATCTTTTGTTCCTTTAAATAATTATTCCCTTCATCTTCTGGATGATTTATGGCAGGATATATTAAAGGTTGTCGATGAGGAATGTATTGCTGTCTCTGGTCAAAGAGAGAGCTTTCAGTATAAGAATTATGATGTAGGCTTAATATGTCCAATTGATTTTTATGAGACAGCCTGTATGATAAATTATTCCCGTTGTTTCGTAGGTGTTCAGAGTGCCTGCGCTGCTATTGCTAATGGGTTGAAAGTACCGAGAATTATTTTATGTGGTTATACTAATGCTATACCAACTGGGGATAATTTTAAAACTATTGAACTTGTGGAACCCATAGGAGAAGTTACTAAGAAATTAAGGGAATTTGTGAAGATAAAATCTAATGTGTTCATTCTGAAGGGGTTAGCGAAAGAGTATAAAAAATAATTTTTTATACTTGACATTTATGGTTTTTTATTTTATCTTAAATTTAATCAGCTGATAAAACCGAGCATGCAGGTTTAAAAGCATGTATGGGCGGGCCGCCATTCGAGAAGCCCAAAACAGGTGACTGTGACAGGTTGCCAAAACGAAAGGAAGCATATCATGGCTTCAAATCCATCTTTTAAAGACCGCGTTACAAAATCAGCAGAACTCCTTTCTGTTGAGAAAAAATTCCTCGAAGAAGACCTGAAAAAAGCTGGAATCGATAATGATTCTACAGGTGTCTCTTTACTGGACTCCGAGACAACCACAATAGAGGATCTCGTCGGTATAATTGAGACTGGTTGTGGAACCGGTATACCAAATCTTAAATTGAAGGCTGCTGCGTCTATTCTCAAAGGTAATACTTTGACAAGGACTACTACGCCGACCGATAATAAGATGCAGGTAGTTAATGCTGATACTCAAAACCAGACGATTGCTGACGTTCTTAAAGCTAACCGTCCTATTGAGCAGTGGCAGGATAGGGAACTTCTGGAGAGATTTGCGAAAGATAAGGAGTATAAAATAGAGCAGGAACTTCATAAACGGGCAAAGCAACAGAATTTTATTGTTTTGATTCCGTCAAAAGAGAAGTATGAGCCTGGTAAGGAATCAATTGACATTGAAGCAACTCTTGAACTTCTGAAGTCCGCTCGGAAAAGAACCAATCCTTCTATGCTCCCTGTAGAAGGAAAAGTTTTACCGGTCTATAAGATCACTGAGCTGAATCCTGAAGACCGCATTATTGAACTGTGTCCTTTTTGTGGCGAGACATTGTACAAAGGGTACTGTGAAAAATGTCAGTCCAATTTTTCCGGTATAGGTGATGATGAACGGGCGTATGTGAAACTTATCTCTGATACTAAGAATTTTGATGTAACCAGTTTCTCAGATAGAAAAGCAGTCGCTGCCAGTGCAAAGAAAGGCCTGGACGATCTTAAAGAAACTTGGCCGAGTCTTGTGCAGGTGTTTGATGAGTTGAAAGTTACTAATAGCTTGCCTAAACTCCGTGTAATAATGAATCGTCCCTCTATAGCCGATCCTTATTTTCAGGACGGTAATAGATCCTTTGGACAGAAAAAATTCTAATTGTTCATAAGATGGGAGAGGTGGTTCGACTCCCATCATTTAAAGGAGATAGTTAAAATGAAGATGAGAAATACAATGGAATATAAAGGATTTAGTGCTGAGATCATGGAGGCCCACCGTCTCGTAGGAGATCAAATTTTCGATCTTCCTCAAGGTAAAGCTCTTCAAGTCTATTATGCGGATGAGTTTCTTCAACCACCGGAGAATTGGATGAAAGGGCAGGGAGTCTTTGTAGTGCCAGTGAGACCTGATAAAGGTTTGTGGTTTGATTGGAGGAGAAATGATCAATATAATACAGCTATATTACCAACTGTTAAAGGGTGTAACCCTATTACAGGTTTACAGACTTCAGGTTTTCATATGGAAACTTATAGTGAGAAGTGCCCTAAGCATGGGTGTGGTTTTATAGCCGAAAGATTTTGTACAGAGTGTGGTTATAAATGGCCCCCACAGAATTACATGAGTCCAGGTAATATTTTTTGGTGGGATGGCTTTCGTGCTGACGATGGTACAGTTCGACAATTCTTTTTCAGTGAGGAAGAACTGAGAGACATAGCTTCTCATATGATAGGAAAGGAGAATACTGTACCCGCATTCGGCTTCACTTTTTTTACTCCTAAGGAGAGGCGTGAGCACTCAAAGGTAGAGCCTTCCAGAGGATTTAATACAATTATTACTTTTCCGAACTGGTGGGATAAAAAAGGATCGTCAGAGAATTTAGGTGGAGGCGGTTACGGCACTGGTAGTGTAAATCTTTTTCATAGCTCTACCACATACTCTGCTGAGAATAAGACAAGTAGTGAGAGTAAGACAAGTGGTAGTCTTTCTTGTAATTCTGCTCTACCGGCAGCAGCGCATGCAGGTTCCCCAATGTCATTAAATGCGGATGACGGTGTCTCTAAAAAGATATCAAAATCTCCTCTAACAAAGTGCGGGTCTGCTCATCGTTTCGGTACTCTGAAAAAGAAATCTTTCAGCGGAGGTATTATTACCCCTGATAGTGCACAGGTTAATATGGTGCGCACTATGAGAAGTGCCGCTCCAAAGAAAGATGTAGAAGTTTCAATAGGTGCCGGTGCGAGAATAAGACAATCTTTAAATAGAGATACTTATCCGCTCGAATCCTGGAAAGAAGTCCCTGATGCATCTATGACCATTTATTTCATTTTTCATGAGAAATTTGAAGAATTGAAGTCAAAAGGAATGCGTGATATTAGTAGTGCTAAAGAAGGAATGCTTCAAGGTTTGCCTGTTGGTTAATACTTAATTCTGCAGATTATTACCTCAAAAGCCCTGCTCTATGCGGGGCTTTTTTTATTTAACGTCAGAGTCCCCAAATATTTAAGATTTTTTGATAATCTTTTAATATACAGTTCTTCATTAATCTGGTCTATTCTAGTAAATAGGGGATAATGTGCCAAAAAAGACATCTGACCATGTTTTTCATCCACCTTCTGGCAGTAGTCTTCCAGGCTCTCCAGATGCTAATCCCTATGTTTTTTATCCGCCAGACGATATTCGAGATATTATTAAAACTGAAAAGGATGAGGACGAATTGGCAAAGATGAAAAGTGCTTTAAAACAGTGGGAAAGAATTTATACCTTTCCAGGGTACCCCTATCGCAGGGCTGCAGCTGAAATTCGCGCAGTTGCTACCAAACTTTTACGGTATGCAGAAAAAACACCCGTACCAAGACAGCAAACTTACTACAATGATTCCGAGGTGCCTCAAGGTCGGGGAGAGATCATGGAGTCTTTAGAGGGCCTTTATGATAACCAGAATAATATACGTTTTGATTATAATCGACAGGGTGAGAGACCTGTAGTAGATACTGAGATGAGTAAAGGGGATTTTAGTTCCCCGAGTGAGCCGCCTATTGGTGATTCAGTTAAAGAAAGAGGCAGTGGTCCGGATCCAGAAGACATGGATGCTGTAGAGCCCCCAACTGGCGGTAATATCGACGGGTTTCCATCAAACATTGGATAACAGGAGTTTTTCATGAATAATGATGACATTTATCAAAATCTTTTAAAAGATGTGGGCTCTTTGAAAGATGCTGAAGTAGCTGATGTATGTGGTATGGACCAATTCATAAACCCGCCCGAGCGGTTACCAGACCAAATAAAGGTAGGATCTATTGGTGATCTTCGAGATTTTCTTCGGATCGGGAATGATACGCTTGTCCATAAAGCTGAGAAGGATTTGTGGCGTATAAATGAAGATAAAACAGGCCAAGTAATCATTGAGCGCCTTTTTGATCCGGACACTAAAGAACCTATTAGAGTGTAAGGTGGTGTAATATGCGTGAGAGATTTACGGATAACCCAGAGCGGTATATAACAGCCGCAAGTGTAAGACGGGAGATTCCAGACGATTTTAAATATAATCCCAAGAAATTAAAACACCTTAAGAAAATTCTCCATAACGTGACAATTTCTCTTGGGACTTTGACATCTTCTCTTTATGAATTATCCAGATTAAAAGGACCAGAAGTTAGCCCCGACGGCCTTTTAGGAGGAGTGGGTTATATCATTCCTCTTAAGGATATAAAGGAGTCGCTTAATGGCGCAGTACGCGGTTTAAGCGATGTTGCTGACTGTCTCGCTGATGAGTTAACCAATCCTCGCTGGGATGTAAAAGACGATAAAGATGTGAAGAAACTTATCAAGGAGAAAGAAGAAGTCCTTGAAAAAGTTGAAGAAGTGGATGATAGCATAAATCCTGATGATTTAGTGACCGTTGAAGAATTAAAGGAAGATGGGGAAGAGGAAGACGGGGAAGAATCGGAACCAATTTCTGATCCTGATCCTGATAATAAGGAAAAAGAGGAAAGCCGCGAACTGAAAACCGCGAATATTAAAGGTGAAAATAAATTCGCATCGGCTGTATGTGAATCCCTTGTAAATTTTTTTCAAAATAAATAAAGGAGAAGAATATGTTAGGTGACCTCCCTCAAGAAATTTTAGGCGCCGATCCTAAGTATCCTCCGATAAATAATCTCGATTATCTCTCGGTAGATACAAAAAATTATGATAATTATCCGTCTGATAATAATTCGGTACGTATTCAGCCTAAGCTGGCTGATCTATGGAATCATAATAGAGAACAAACCGGAATTAATCTCATACCTAATCAGACTGCATGTCCTATGAGAAGTGCGGATGAGGACCCGGTAGTAGTGGACGATATTATCCGTGAGGCTAAAAAAGCCATGATGTCTGGGTTAAAAGGAAGTGAACTGGCTGGACATCTTCGGGCCCGTTTCCCTTCAGAAGCTATAGTTTCTGCAAAAGATGCTATGCTGAAACTTTCTGAAGAACAGGGTCTTTTGGGTAATGTGTATATCGATGCTTCAGCTTTTGCTAATGCAAAAGAAGCTGAGAGTTTTCTGGCTGCTCACCGTAATCGTCTCGCTCAGGATATAGTGGTTAATGATAGTAAAGTCAGTCCTGGGGTTATAGGGTACCTGGCGAATAAGTTCCACAGAAACGTGGTTGCTAAGATTTCTTATGATGAAAAAACTCTCAAGAAGTATAAGACATATCTTGTGGGTGCCGGCAAAATTAAAAATGATTTTGTGGTGGATTCAAAAGAAACACTGCGTAAAGCTTTTCTTGCAAAACCAATACCGGAAAAGAGAGCTGTTATTGCCAGTACCAAGAAAAAGATTTCAAAGGAAGTGGCCCTGAAAGAAATGATTCAAATGGGAGAAAATAAACGGACATTAAAGGAAGCAGCTGAGGATGATTTCACTTTCCGGAGAATCTATCCTATTCTTGAATTTGCCCGTGAAAATCTTTCTAAGGGAAAAACTGGAAGTAATCTCAAAGAAATGCTCCGAGGAAAATATGCTTCAATAGATCTTAATGATGCTGCAAGATATATGGCCGTTGTTCTTTCCAGCCGCGTGACTCCCGATCATGTTGATAAGCTGGTGGCGATGAGCAAAGTTTCCAAGATGGTTGGAAATGATTTGAAAAAATTGATTAAAGCTCATCCTCTGAAAGTAGCACAGTTTAAAGAAGAGAAACATGAAAGACAAATAGGCGTCCCGGGATATTACCATGTCTTGGAAGGTAAGAAATCTTCAAACTCAGAGCATCTTGAATCGTCTGTTAAAGCTCTGCGAAAGGGTTTTAGTTTGGAGCAGGTTAAAGAAAAACTTCTGGAGAAGAAACTGTCTAATAAAGAAGCAGAGAGAATTCTTCTTAGTGCAGTGAAAGATTTCAATGAAGCACCCGTTGGTGTGAAAGCAAATACTTTCAAGGCTCAGCCGAAAAAGAAGGTCGTGGCTGATCTTCCGGTGGAAAAGACTTTACCTGATCCTGAAACGATCCTTTCAGAGACACAGGAATATATTGATTTCTTTAAAGGCGGTGGCATGACTATTGAAATTGATGACGCTCCCGATATAAGTCTTTTGGAAATAGAAGGTCTGGATAGTAAATCCGGCATAGACGGTGTTTTATAGGAGCCTGACATAGCCCTGTAAAGATTAATCCGCACCTATGGACTCGGAAACTCTGGTTTATTTGTCATTAATTGGATAAAACGAAACTACCGAGGAAGAAGTAGGAATTTCAGAGTGCTCTTTAATGAACACTTAGAAAGTAGCAATTGATGCCTGAAAAAAGTCATGGAAATATGGATCTTGAGAGTGCCATACAAGGTCCTCAAGATTCAGATTTAATTCAAGCTAGTCTCGTTGAAGTCACGGTAACCCAACCGCTCGAGTTGGATGATGATGAGATCTGTCTTGCAATTAAAGAGGACGAAGTACCTGAGGCCGTGTTAAAAGCGGTTATTCTTGGACTTGCAGAAGAACAGAATTCTTTAAAAATATTACGTATAAAGAAGCAAGGTGAAGGTCAAGATAGCTCATTTATCTCTTTAAAACGTGGAACATTGTTGAAATACATGTCTGAGACATTACTTCAACGACAAGTTTTGACAGGGTACACGGGAGAGATGGATTTAAGAGGCCCAAGATTTCGGGAAGTGTTTAAAATGCTCCTGAATATCGTGGCGGATACTTTTGATGAAATAAAAGCTCCTGCCGAGTATAAAGAGATGTTTTTTCATGCATTATCAAAAAACCTGGAAGGCTGGGAAGAACGCGCAGAAAAATTAATTAAAGCTATGACACCTAAAGCGAGATAATAATGAGCTTATCAGAGCTTTGCACGAACTACATTGGTTCCACGAAATTAAAAGATGAAACCGAACGAAATATCATTGAATTTGCCGAAGCGCCCTGGGGTCTGGGGCTTGGCACAGTCAAAGGCATGCCCCCGCTTTTTCCCGTTCAGAAGTTCATTTTCAAATGTTATTATAACATTCCTCTTTCAGGTGGTGAACGCAAGATAATCGTTAAAGATAAGTTTTGCGAGAAAGACCGCTACCGCTTTAATGAGATCGAATACCTTAATTTTTTATTTAATGAAGGCCGTATTAATGTAAAAGAGATTACTGGCAATTCCGATGATACCCGATCTAACTTGCTGCTGGTAATCGGACGAAGAGGATTGAAAACCAGTAGTATCGCAGTCCTAGTTGCATTTGAAACTTATAAATTACTTAAAAAAGTCAGTCCGCAGGAATATTACAACATAATGCCCGATGATGAAATCCGGGTTTCATGTATTGCCACAAACCAGGAACAGGCCAGCGAACTTTTCCGGAGAATTGGCGGTCATCTGGAGCGTTCTGAATATTTTAAGAAATACCGCGAAAAGCCCACTCTTACTTATATGAAACTGAGCACGCAGCGAGATTTAGAATCCTATGGAGCAGGTAACCGCGCATCACTTCGTATTGTTGCTTCACCGTGTACCGGCCGTGGTCTTCGTAGTCATAACAATATCATCGCTGTGTTGGATGAGATGGCTCACTTTTTTGAATCCGAGACTGCCGGCGATAAATCAGACAGGGTTATTTATGAGGCTGTAACTCCTTCAGTCGCAAGATTTAATTCACCTGAAAGAGATCTCCATGGAAAAGTGATTTGTATTTCATCTCCTAATGACCGTAGCGGGAAATTTTTTGAGTTATACCAGCGTTCTATGGAACACGACTGTGAAGATCTGCTAATGATTCAGGCTCCTTCATGGGAAGTAGACCACACCCTTTCTCCTAAATACTTGAGGTCAAAGTACATAGAGAACCCAATCTCTTATATGAGTGAGTTTGGAGCTCAATTTAGTGATAGGGTTTCTGCCTGGATTGAAAATGAACAGATGTTGAGAATAAACATCATTCCCGGGCTCAAACTGAAGAAGATGAGCTATGAGCGCACTCCTCATTTTATGGGTATTGATGTTGGGTTAAAGAATGATGGAACAGCGATTGCTATTTGTCATATCGTGAAAGAAGAGATAGACGGATTACAGAGAGATTTAATACAGCTTGATACTATCGACGTCCGTTATGCAAAAGATGAGGATAAGGAATATTTCCATCCGGAAGAAATAGCGGAATGGATTGCTTCCTATTCAGATAAATTTTACATAGTGAAGGGGATAATGGATCAATATTACGGTATGGCTATTGTTCCTATGCTACATGAAAAAGGTTTTAAACAAATACAAGCTGTTCATGTCAGCCGTGATTTCAGTTCAAAAGTTTATCAGAATCTTATGGCGAAGATGCTTGACGCTTCATTGAGAATTCCTGAAGGTGAAGAACGAATTGATGATGGAAAAAAGACAAAGGATCTGACTCTTATTACTGAAATGCTGAGATTACGAGCTATCTCTCATTCTAAATATCTAATCACAGTAAAAGCCCCCGATGTGAAAGGCATGCATGATGATGAATCTGATGCTTTTGGCCGTGCAGTTTATCTGGCAAGTGAGTACATGGCTTCAGGGGGAGGTATAGTAAAGAATAATCGTTTAGAAACAACAGGGGGTGGAGCTACTTATAAACAGTATTATATGAAACAAAAAAGAAATGTAAACCACACAAAGCGCCCGTCTTCTGCTCTTCAAATGGAAATGTCCCAAAACAGAACTTATAACTCATTAGGCATGAACACATTGGGCGGCTTAACTAGAGGGTCGAGGAGGTAGGAAAATGTCGGAAATTTATAGAGGGGATTATGCTCCCGATTTATATAATGAAGATAAGCGCTATTATTTACTGCAGGCACAACAATTAGCTAATCTTACTGACGCAGAATTACGTGATCTTCATGATATATCGAATACCTATACCCGGCGTACTATACACTCCCAGATAGGTGATACCGCAATACGTGATGGTTTTAAAATTGCTTATAACGTATCTGACTCATCAAATAATTTTCTCATAACGGGTGGCGACGGTACTCTTGATAATCCTGGTGAATACTATCTTAGAGGTTATCGCCTTTTTCTTAAAGGAGATATTTCCTATAAAGATCAGACAAATACCGGCAGTATAACTGATGATGGTTATACTGAAACAACTCTACCTGCTCTTACCACTCCGACAGGAACAACAAATTCTCTTAATGATATCGATTTAAAAAGCCCCTCAATAGTCAGCTGCGGTGATTCCAGTACAACTTTAAGTTCATCTGATTGGGGAAGGAACTGGGTTCTCGCTGATTCCCAGACAACCTCAGACCTGCAAGGCATGTCTTTTGGAGATGCAACGGTTGGTTATGCCGTAGGAGATCTAGGTGCGGTTATCAGAACTTACGATAGTGGCGGCAACTGGCAGAATATCCGTACCAGTTTGCCCTTGAGTTATCAGAATGTTCATTTTTATGGGGCATCCTTTTTAAGCTCTTCTCTTGGTTGGATCGTAGGAGAAACCGGCGCCATTCTTAAAACAGTAAATGATGGAAGTAGTTGGACAGCCCAAGGAGCGGCTATAACAGTTTCTGATTTGAGCGGCGTGCATGCCGTTAATTACTCAGATATATGGGCTGTTGGAAGTGGTGGAGTAGTTGTTAATTCAAGTGACGGTACTAATTGGACGACGCAGGATACCACGGGTATTACAGCGAACCTCTCTCGGGTTTACGGTCATGATGCGACAGTAGTTTATGCTGTGGGAGACAGCGGTACTGTAATAAAAACCGCTAATGGCGGTACAAGTTGGTCTTCGCAGACTTCCGACACGACTGAAAATCTTAATGACGTCTATTTTGCTGATAGGCTCGTTGGTTGGGCTGTAGGCGCCAATGGTGTGGTAACTCATACCAATGATGGTGTGACCTGGGATGCTTCAACAATAGCTGCAGGGATTGAATTAAGAGCAATTGATTTTAGTGATACAACGGGTTTTATTGTGGGAGCAAGCGGTAAAATTTATCGCACATTGGACGGGACAAACTGGATTCCCTATAGAACTGACTATGTATATATAGACACCCATCTGGCTGAGGTTTCTGCTGATGCTACTGGAGGCAGCGAATACATAGATACAAGTTTATTAGATGTTACAGTAGGTTCTCCGAGTGCTAACCGGTTGAGACTAGTCTCTGATGTAAAAGTTTCTGAAGGTTGGCCTACTCCTGCAGATTATGTTGAATCTGATTCGACTCTTCAACATTATATTGCACCTCTTGCCACATTAGCACGTTCTACTGGTATACACACAATTGATCAGTCCAGTATTACCGATATAAGAGCAGTGGTCCGGACTATTGAGGAAATTGATCAATCTTTGAAAGACGGCAGTATAGGGAGTTCTGCAATAGCTGATGGCTCTATAACGCCTCAGAAATTGGATATGTCCGGTGATTATACCATGGGAACGCTCTACGTTTCCGGTGATACCTCTGTTGGTGGTGATGTAACTATTGACGGCATCTTGAGAGTCAATGACACACGGACCAGTATTATTACAGACAATCTTCTTGTGCATGGCTCAACTCAACTCGGTGATACTACAAGTCCCTATGATGATACTGTGGGGATTCATGGCCGTATCATACAAGAACACGGAGCTGTTTCACCTGCTTATAACCTGTTAGTTAAATCTTCAGCGGGAGATTCGTCAGTATTTAATATCATATCAGACGGTACCGGGAGCATTTTTCATATTGAGAGTAATTCTGATACAACTAAGAGTCTTTTTGATTCTACAAGTTACAACAAAGGGTATGAATTTTCTATCTCTCATCTATCCTATGAGGGTGGTATCATGAAGGTGAGAGACGACGCCTCTGGTGATTCTTTTTTAATTGCCAAGACGGCGCCAGGATTCACAGGTTCTGTTTTTAACATCACAAGTAATAGTGATGACCCTCTTTTCAATATACGTAATACAGCACTTTCTATGTCCACCACTCTGAGAATTGATCAGACACATGGTAACATAATTTCATTGAGTACCTCTGGAGATGCCTCAGGTATTCAAATTGTATCTCGGGGTACCGGAGACAGTATCCATATTGACCATTCCGGTAATCTGGGCATTGCTATTGATGTTACCAGTACGAGCACACAGGAAGCGCTGAGAATTATTAATTCCGGTGGTGAAGTTGTAAAAATAACTCAGAATGCAAATGAAGCTCTCATGATTCTGAATAAGGATTCTACAGGACAGGGAAGAGCATTAGAGATAAATAACCGAGGCGATGATGTAGGTCTCGGTGTATATAACACAGGATCGGGTATTGGTCATCATATCTCTCATGTAGGAGATTCTACTCACCCAGCTTTGAATATTTTTATTGCCGGCACAGAAAGTGGGCCCGGTCTACGAATAAATAAAGCGAACGATGAAACTGGTGAAGTAGTAAGAATATGGAACCAGGGTTATGGTGAATCTTTGATATTGGACCATGACCGGACAGACTCTTCTGCTACAGTGATATTGATTGATAACCAGGGGACCGGTTATGATGCCAGTTCAAATAATTGGACCATAGATAGTTCGGGTAATTTTCATAGTGTAGGTTCAATAATATCCGATTCTACTGTCATGGCCCCAAGAATAGCGTTTGATGCTACTCACTTTTTGACATCTGCTTCAATGTTATTTGATTCTAGTAATTTTGATTCTTCTAATCCTGGAACGGCCGGCTCTGTTTACCGGGATACCGGTTTTCTTAGAATGAGTGATGGCACGTCTGCTCAGCCAATACCTTCGTGGGGAGCTACGGGTCCCACAGGAGCTACAGGGCCAACTGGTTCAACGGGACCAACAGGGGCAGGAGAAACTGGAGCTACAGGGCCAACAGGTGTTCAAGGTGAGACGGGGATTCAGGGGCAACAGGGGGATACAGGAACTGGGATTCAAGGAACAACAGGTTTACAAGGTGCAGACGGTGATACCGGTTTGCAAGGATTAACAGGCCCTTCAGGTGGACAGCAAGGCGAAACTGGTTTGCAAGGATTAACTGGCCCTACAGGGGGACAGCAAGGTGAGACCGGTGTTGAGGGTGTCGCTGGAATTACTGGTGTCCAGGGTATTCAGGGAGAAACAGGTGTAGCTGGTGTTCAAGGTGAGACCGGTGTTGATGGTGTTCAGGGAGAAACAGGAGTAGCAGGGGTCGCCGGTGAGACAGGAGCAGGAATTCAAGGTGAGACTGGTGTCCAGGGAACACAGGGAGATACAGGTACTGTAGGGGTCGCCGGTGAGACAGGAGCAGGAATTCAGGGAGAGACTGGTGTTGAAGGTACACAGGGCGAGACTGGTATATCAGCTGGGGCCACGGGCATCCAAGGAGAACAAGGGGACACCGGTATTCAGGGAAACACAGGAGCTGGGATCCAAGGTGAAACAGGAGCAGGCATTCAAGGTGAAACCGGTGTTGAGGGTGTTCAGGGAGAAACGGGAATAGGCGGCGTAGCTCAGATAATAAACTTTAACACTATAAGTAGATATCAAGTTATTGATGATAGTAATGAAGAAGTATGGATCGTATCTAGTTCGGCTGTTTATTTATTATTATCTTGGTCAAGAACTAGTACAAATTTAACTATTACTAGGACAGGACATGGTCATGTTACAGGTAATAGAGTTATTATTAGAAATACTAATGTTGATTATCAGTCTACAATTATAACTTCATATACTGCTAATAATTTCACTGTAACTACGGCAGATTCTGGAACAACCTCAGGAAATTCAGCGGCTTATTTATTAGGTTTTACTTATAGTCAGACGGGTGCGGGCGGGAATCTAAGTGCCCCTGTAGGAGACCATGCAGACGTGCAGTTATTGTCTATGAGAATTCGTACCGGACCAAGATCAGGCACAACTTATGATTTAGTCGTTCCAGCAAGTTCTATTAATGGCGCGGGAGATAATACATCTCTTGCAGATAGTTACATACCTGATTTTAATGTCAGAACTGATTCTGATACCTTAGCTGCTATAGCTGCTACTATAGCCACAAATATTAGTGGCTCTTTTACAACGTTTAGGCTTGGTAATCTAGGAAGTACATTATCGAGATTTATAATACTCCATTTTTAATGGCTGGGAAAAATGTTAAGAATAGTTAATGGTTCTTTATATGTTGAACAGTATAATGCTACTGTAAATCCCGGAGAATATACCTTTGTTGATGCCACGTTTAATAACCAATCTGATGCTTTTGGTGAAGGTTCATTAGCTATTAGTCCTGGTTTTATAATGTTTACTCCTTCTATAGATTCTACTGCTTTAACTCCTGTTCCTGGTGTTGCACATAGATACAGAATTACAACAGTATCCGCTGCTGATGGAATCCATTTATCGGCTACTATTTTATGGGATGAAGACAATAATGAAGTTGATTTACCTCAAGATCAAGCATGGGCTATTTTGACGGAAAATACAACAAATCTTAACTATGGTTTACCTGTATCTAATGGAGTTTATAGTAATCTTGCTGCAGGTTTAATGGAAGCAGCTTATAATGCAGATATAAGACATATTACGGATAAATTAAGTGGGATCCAAGGAGTTACCGGTGTTCAAGGAGAGACTGGGTCAGCTGGTATCGGAGTTACGGGTATTCAGGGCGAAACCGGAACTGGCGGTGGTGGTGATACGGGTATTCAGGGTGAAACTGGCGTAGCAGGTACTCAGGGCGAAACCGGAACTGGCGGTGGTGGTACGGGTATTCAGGGCGAAACTGGCGTAGCAGGTACTCAGGGCGAAACCGGTGCTGGCGGTGGTGAAACGGGTGTCCAGGGCATTCAGGGTGAAACAGGAGTTACCGGTGTTCAAGGAGAGACTGGAGCCAGTATTCAGGGAGAAACTGGTATAGGTGTTCAAGGAGCCACTGGTGTTCAGGGCATTCAAGGCGAAACTGGTGTGGCAGGAACACAGGGTGAGACTGGAACGGGTATTCAGGGTGAAACAGGTATACAGGGAACACAGGGGGACACTGGTGTTCAGGGCGTTGCCGGTGAGACAGGAGCAGGAATCCAAGGTGAGACAGGTGTTGAAGGTACACAGGGCGAGACTGGTATATCAGCTGGGGCCACCGGTGTTCAGGGTATTCAAGGACAAACAGGTGTCCAAGGAGCACAGGGAGACACAGGCGTAGCAGGAGAAATTGGTGAAACAGGAGTTCAGGGAACACAGGGAGACACAGGCGTAGCAGGTATTGCCGGTGAGACAGGGATACAGGGCATTCAGGGAGAAACAGGAGTAGCCGGAGTTGCCGGGGAAACGGGAGCGGGTATTCAGGGTGAAACTGGTCTTCAAGGAATTCAAGGTCAAACGGGAGCAGGAATCCAAGGTGAAACTGGTGTAGCTGGTATTCAGGGAGAAACAGGTGCTGGGATTCAAGGAGAAACAGGAGTAGCAGGGATTCAGGGAGACACAGGTGTTCAAGGAATCCAAGGGTATACTGGTACTCAAGGTACTCAAGGAGACACTGGTACCCAAGGTACTCAAGGAGACACTGGTGTCCAAGGAACACAGGGTGACACAGGAGTAGTTGGTGTTCAAGGTGAAACCGGAGTCCAAGGGATACAAGGCGATACAGGTGTTCAAGGAACACAGGGAGACACAGGTGCTGGAGTTCAGGGAGACACTGGTGTTCAGGGCACTCAGGGAGAGACAGGAGTAGCAGGGATTCAGGGTGAGACGGGTATAGGTACTGATAGTACCAATACTGTTTATAATTTTTCCGGAGTTGATTCTACAGATTTGAATTTTGCTATGTTTGATGGAACAACAGGATTTAGAATTCAGGACAACGGTTATACCCCTTTAGAACAATATGTAACCTATCTACCTCTTCCAGATACTACAGGAATAAAAGGACAGAAATATTATGAGGATTCCAGTGGTTATATGTATGAATGTATTTCTACTGATACATGGAGACGTTTTGTAGTTGTTAGAGATTGGTCTTAAAAAGGGAGTAATAGTGGAGAATTAGAAAAGTTTATGCAGTTTTAAATACTCCTCCTGCTTCTCTTTTGTAAAGGAAATTAAGATGGCAAATGAAATTTGGCTCACTGAAGAGCCGAGGGTAGGAATACCAGACGAGCTAAGATTACAGGAAGTTCCGAGAGATTTTAATTATAACAATTATGAT
>Ga0307376_10002847_pt1 | contig 16543 bp, 14 predicted proteins | sample TR2MG_FD_202536 | JGI IMG/M metagenome (GOLD analysis project Ga0307376, IMG submission 202536) | Soil microbial communities from Risofladan, Vaasa, Finland - TR-2 | ecosystem: Environmental > Terrestrial > Soil > Coastal area > Acid sulfate soil | place: Finland: Risofladan, Vaasa | collected...
CTGGGTATGGCCGGCATACCGCAGCCGAAGGCCGGAGCGGTCACCAGGGCTCACGGCGGCCTTCTCTTCATCGACGAGATAGGTGAACTCCACCGCATCCAGCTCAACAAGCTGCTGAAAGTGATGGAAGACCGCAAAGTGCTTCTGGAAAGCGCGTACTATAGTGCCGAGGATCCCAACATACCCAGCCATATCCATGACATTTTCCAAAACGGGCTGCCGGCCGACTTCCGGATGGTGGGCGCCACCACTCGGTCACCGGACAGCATCTCTCCGGCTATCCGTTCGCGGTGCCTGGAGATCTTTTTCCGGCCGCTGGCTCCCACGGAAATTGAGGTTATATCGGCCAATGCAGGCCGCAAGATCAATTATCCGCTGGAGCCCCGGGTCCTGGCCGTCATAAGCCGCTTTGCCGCCAACGGACGGGAGGCCGTCAACATCGTCCAGATCGCCGTAGGCATTGCCATAACCGAGAACCGGCACGAGGTAACGGTAGCGGATATCGAATGGGTTATCCAGAGTGGTCAGTATTCCCCGCGCCTCGACCGGAAGGTGCCCCCGCAGCCGCAGGTGGGCGTGGTCAATGCCCTCGCCGTCGCCGGACCGAACACCGGCCTGCTCCTCGAGTTGGAAGTCGATGCCCTGGGCGTGGCCCGGGGCACGGGCCGGGTCACCGTTACCGGCGTGGTGGAGGAGGAGGAAATGGGGGGCGGCGGCAAGACCGTACGCCGCAAGGGCATGGCCAAAAGCGCTGTGGAGAATGTGCTCACGGTACTCCGGGGAACCATGGACGTCGATCCGCGAGACTATGACATCCACATCAACTTTCCAGGGGGCGTACCGATTGACGGGCCGTCGGCAGGGGTGGCGGTAGCCACGGCCGTCTACTCGGCCATTACCGGCGTTCCGGTGGATAATCGGGTGGCTATGACCGGCGAGGTATCCATCCGGGGTCTGGTGATGCCGGTCGGCGGCATCGTGGCCAAGGTGGAGGCGGCGCGGGCCGCCGGGGCCCGCCTGGTATACATCCCGGCGGAAAACAACCAGGAGTTGTTCCGGGAGATCGCCGGTCTGGAGGTCGTGCCGGTAACCCACCTGCGGGAAGTCATCGCCGGCAGCCTCGTACAACCCAAGCCGGTGGGGAAGAGGACGGCCATCAACCCGCCGCTTGACGTCCTGGGATCACCTACTCTGATGGCCTGACGGGGTACGGGGAAAGAAAACTCCCCACCGGGGACCGTGGGGTTCCCGGTGGGGAGCACCGTAAGTTCGGGCTCATTTGAAGGCCAGCCTCAATATGGCGACGGTGATGGCAACAAGTACTGTTAATACAGTTCCCATCAGCCACCGGAAGTCGTTCTTCAGCTCATTGTGCACTTTGGCGAACTCTTCTCTCGTTTCCTGGTGCAAGGTATCGATCTTAACCGTCAATTGCTGGCGTAGAATATCGGTCTTACTGTCGGTCCGGTCCCGATCGGCGCGCAAGTCCTGGCGGAGTCCCCGGACTTCCTGGCATAGGTGCCAGGCCGCAAAGCCGTTAAATTCCTCCTCGGGTCCGGACGCTGCTCCCATCCGGGCGTTTTCCGCAGCCATCGGCCTTTCTCCGGTACCGGGGTTTTCCCGTCCTGCCAAAAGTCTGGGGCGACGAAAGCCCCCATTTTCATGTTCAGGTGCCTTATAATATGCCCAACATTTGGCAAGGGTTCAGGAAGAAGGTTTTCCGCCTTTTGCCGGAGGCCGGGGCCAACCGGTCAAGATTAATAAAATTTTACCAAGGGGCTATGTACTTTTCAACCGAACATATATACGCTCCATCCTGGACCGGAAGCGCGTACGGAAGGCCGGGAGCGGTTTCCGGCCCTGCTTGACACCCCCAAACGGAAGGATTAGAATAATTTTACCCAGGAAGGAAAAGGAAGTGTTGCCCGTCAATAAATCACCTGTTGCTTGCACGAACTCGATATAAGGAATAGAAACTGCTACTCCGTGGGAAAAACAATAGGTGTTCGAATATACGGGTGTTGGAGGTTAGGTGCATGATGATCGAGGACAAGCTGAAGCAGATGGGTCTTTCCCTGCCGGCGGCACCCGCTCCGCTGGCCAGTTACGTGCCGGCGGTGGTGGCCGGGCAACTGGTTTTTACTTCGGGGCAAGTGCCCTTGGTAAACGGGCAACTGGGTTGGAAAGGCAAGGTGGGCCGGGAGGTCGACGTGGAAGGAGGATACCAGGCGGCGCGCCAGTGCGCCCTCAACTGTCTGGCCGTGGTCAAAGGGGCATGCGGCAGCTTGGACCGCATAGGGAGAATTGTCAAGGTTACCGGGTTTGTCAGTAGCGCGCCTGGTTTTAATGATCAGGCAAAGGTGGTCAACGGAGCCTCCGACTTCCTGCTCGATCTTCTCGGTGACGCCGGCCGCCACGCCCGCGCGGCTGTAGGCGTAAGCGAACTGCCCCTTGACGCTCCGGTCGAGGTGGAAATGGTGGTACAATTGCGGGATTAAGGTTTTGAACCAAGCCGGCTAGTGGCAGGAGCGCACATCTTTTTCCAAGGACCCCGGGGCGAGCAGGTTACCTACTGGAACCACCTGTCCCATATATAGGGCGAGGAAAGGTGGTTTTTCATCAATATGAATAGGCTGACAATTAGGAGCCGGAAAAATGCGGTTCAGTTTGTGTAATGGCTCTTTGAGTTTAGAGATTTATTCACGCCGGTAAACAAATAAATAACAAATATTTGTTACAGACATGGTCGAGAATTTATGATAGAATTAACTAACGCCAGTTAACTGGCGAACTGTGGTTTGTATGTATAGTTTTCCTTCTTATGGAGGAGAGGTGCAGAGTAATGAAGGCGGTTAAGCGGGTTTTACCCCTGTTGCCCTTGAGAGGTATTCTGGTTTTCCCGTATACGGTCATCCACCTGGATGTAGGCAGGGAAAAGTCTATTCAGGCTGTGGAAGAAGCCATGTTGAAAGAACACATGATCTTTCTGTCCAGCCAGAAAGAAGCCCAGACGGATGATCCGGGTGTGGAGGATATCTACCAGATCGGCACGGTAGCCGAGGTAAAGCAACTGTTGAAGTTGCCCGGCGGGACCATCCGGGTGCTGGTGGAAGGCATTGCCAGGGCGCGAATAAGGGAATACCGCAACTTCGAACCATTTATGCTGGTCGAGGTGGAGCAGTACTCGGAAGAGTTCGCCAAGACCACCGAAGTGGAGGCGTTGATGCGCCACTTGGTTTACCAGTTCGAGCAATATGTGAAACTGTCCAAGCGGGTCCCGCCGGAAACGGTGGTTTCCGTCATCAACCTGGAAGAGCCGGGACGTCTGGCTGACATTGTGGCGTCGCAACTCCCCCTGCGCATAGAGGACAAGGAAAGCGTTCTCGAGGCAGTGGATATTGTTGAACGATTGGAGAAACTGTGCGCCATCGTAACCAGGGAACTGGAGATAGTTGAACTGGAACGGAAAATCAATATCCGCGTCCGTAAACAGATGGAGAAAACCCAGAAGGAATATTATCTACGTGAGCAGATAAAAGCCATTCAGAAGGAACTGGGTGAAAAGGACGAGCGGATGGCCGAGGGGGAGGAACTGAGAGAAAAGATCGCCCAGGCCAAGCTGCCCAAGGAAGTAGAGGAAAAGGCCCTCAAGGAAGTGGAACGGCTGGAGAAGATGCCGCCCATGGCGGCGGAGGCCACCGTTGTGCGCAATTATCTGGATCTGATCATTGCCCTGCCCTGGACCAAGAACACCAGGGACAGGTTGGATATCAACCTGGCGGAGAAAATCCTGGAAGAGGACCACTACGGCTTGAGCAAGGTCAAGGAGCGGATCCTGGAATATCTGGCTATCCGTAAGCTGAATAAGAAAATGAAGGGACCCATTTTATGCTTTGTCGGTCCGCCCGGCGTCGGCAAGACTTCACTCGGCAAGTCCATAGCCCGGGCCCTGGAGCGCAAGTTCGTCCGCATGTCCTTGGGCGGCGTGCGTGACGAGGCGGAGATCCGCGGGCACCGCCGTACCTACGTGGGGGCCCTGCCTGGGCGGGTCATTCAGGGCATGCGCAATGCCGGGTCCAAAAATCCGGTATTTCTGCTGGACGAAGTAGACAAGATGAACGCCGATTTCCGTGGCGACCCGTCTTCGGCCCTGTTAGAGGTGCTCGATCCGGAGCAGAACAACAGCTTTTCCGATCACTACCTGGAGATTCCTTACGATCTGTCCAACGTCATGTTCATAACCACGGCCAACGTGCAGCACTCCATTCCGCGGCCTTTGTTGGACCGGATGGAAGTGATAAATATCTCCGGTTACACGGAAGAGGAAAAAATGCAAATCGCCATGCGCCACCTCTTGCCCAAACAGCTTAAAGAACACGGGTTGACCGGAGATAACCTGAACATTTCGGAAAACACCATGCTCAAATTGGTCAGGGAATATACGCGGGAGTCCGGTGTGCGCAACCTGGAGCGCGAGCTTGCCTCCGTGTGCCGCAAGACAGCCAAGCAGATCGTCTCCGGCAAGGGGGACCGGACGCGGGTAACGCCACAGAATCTGGAGCAGTACCTGGGAACGCCTCGCTACCGTTACGGTCTGGTGGAAGAGGAGGACCAGGTCGGTGTGGTCACCGGTCTGGCCTGGACGGAAACCGGCGGTGACACCCTGGCGATCGAAGTAACCGTTTACCCGGGGACGGGTAAGCTGAACCTTACCGGCAAACTGGGCGACGTGATGAAGGAGTCGGCCCAGGCAGGCTATAGCTACATGCGCAGCCGGACCTGCCAGTTGGGGGTCGATGCCGGCGTGTATGACAAGCGTGACATCCACGTGCACATTCCGGAAGGAGCCATTCCCAAGGATGGACCTTCGGCCGGCATTACCATGGCTACCGCCCTGGCCTCGGCCCTTACCAACCGCAAGGTGAGGCGGGAGGTTGCCTTGACCGGGGAGATAACCTTGCGGGGAAGGGTGCTGCCTGTAGGCGGCATCAAGGAAAAGGTCCTGGCGGCCCGGCGGGCCGGTATCAAAACGATTATCCTGCCGCGGGACAACAAAAAGGACCTGGATGAGATTCCGGTGAAAGTAAAAGGCAAAATGCAATTCATCCTCGTTGACCATATGGATGAAGTACTGGCCGCGGCCCTCCTGGAAAAAACGTTCGAACTCGGTGATGTCGGCGAACTGCCGGAAATGTTACCCCAAGCGTTTACAGAGCTGTGCCCGGAGGAAATACCTGCGTTGTAGACCAATAGAAATTAGCAAAAAAAGGGCTACGGCCCTTTTTTTGTATTCCGGCCATGTTGAAGGGCCGGTCTCCCCGCGAAGGAAGTGCATGAAATGAAGGATAACCACAGGTCAACCTGCTGAGGGCCTTCTGACGGTGTTGGTCAACACCGTGAGGAGAATCTGGAAAACTGCCTGGTATGCGGCCAAGAACTCGTGTATTTGGAGAAAGGCCGAAAGTTGGAGTGCCTGTTCTGTGGACAGGCCCAAACAGGTCACGTTTACTGCCCCAATGGGCACTACGTTTGTGACCGTTGTCATGGGCAGGACACTTTCACCCTTATCCGGGGACTTTTGCTTGCCGCCGGGGGTACCGATCCCGTCGCCGTCGCGGAGGGGATAATGCAGGCGGCACCCTTGCCCATGCTGGGCTGTGAGCATGCCTGGATTGCCGCCGGCGCTCTTTTGGTGGCCATGAAGAATAACGGCGTAATTGAGGTCGCCGGTGAGCAGATTGATGAGGCCCTGGACCGGACCAGGCAACAGGCCATAGGGGCTTATTGCGGTTTGACAGGCGTCTGCGGCGTGGCTGTCGGGGTCGGCGCCGCCTTTAGCGTCCTTCTGGGTGCCGCCTGCCCGAAGGATGAGCCGACTAAAGCGGTGATGCAGGTGGTGGCACGTGTCGTGGAAGCCATAGCCCGCGAGGCCGGTCCGTGTTGCTGCAAGAATTTTGTCCGGACGGCCCTGACCTTGAGCCGAGAAATGGCGAAGGACTATCTGGGCGTCGGCCTGGCTTGCGCCGGGCCGGTCCTTTGTGTGGATAGCCATCGTCACCCGCACGGGTGTCGGAAGACCAGGTGCCGGTATTATCCCGGGGCCGGCTAGTCCGGGCAACAGGTACCTGGAACCGGGCGAAAACCGGCCGTGGCCACTCCATTTTGCCGGTTCCGGATACGGGAGGGACTAAGCTGGAGGATAAGGTGCGCATCACGGCCGCAGGGGGCGTCAGCCTGACCGATTCCCCCAAGTATTGACCGCCCGGGCTAGGCCACCGTGATCACTTTGCCGGCCCGGTGCAGGCGCTCCTTGATCTCCAGCATGTTGCTGATTCTTCCCAGGACGAGTTTTTCCTTGAGCTGGTAATATTCCAGGCAGGTGCCGCAGCAAAGGATCTCGGCCCCTTTGTCCCGGAGGGCCTCCAGTTGGGGCAGCACCGCTGAGCCGGCGGCGGCCAGGAAAACTCCCGTGTTGAGAAAGACCAAGGTGGCGGGAAGGTCCGGACCTTCTGCCAGGGCAACGAAAAGGCTCTTGATGAGGACCTCCCCCAGTTCCGGGGAGCCCTGGCCGAACTGGTTGGAAGTCACGAGATATGTCAGGCTTCCCCCGGGTGGTGGCACTTCGGCGGGAGTAGGTGCGGGGGCGGTTTGCCCGCCTTTTTTTTGCACCCGGATCTCCCAGTGGCCGCCCTGTTCCGTGACCTCGACACCGAACCCGCTGTTGCGGGCAAAGAGGGACACATTTTCCCGGGCGGCCGAATTGTCCACCAGGGTGACCACGGTCGACACGGCGGGATCCTCCAGAGCCTTTTTCGTCTGAATGACGGGGTGCGGGCAGGCCAGCCCGCGGCAGTCCAACTTCTTTTCACTCATTTGGGCCATCCCTCTTATTCCTCGATGGTGATTAAAACAGGTCCCTGCTCGACCACATGCCCCACCACCCGGGCGGCGTCCACGCCCCGGGAGTGCAGGTGCGCCAAAAACTCACCGGCCCGGTCCGGAGGCACGGCAATTAACAGGCCGCCCGAGGTCTGCGGGTCGAAAAGAATCAGTTCCCGGGCCTGGTCCAGGCCGGCGGCGAAGGCGATTTGTCCCTCCAGGTAGTTGCGGTTGTTGTACGCCCCCGCCGGAATGATGCCCATCCGAGCCAGTTCCTCCACCCGGGGCAGCAGCGGTAGTGCCCCGTACTGTAGAACCAGACTAACGATGCTGGCCTTGGCCATTTCGGCGGCGTGACCCAAAAGCCCGAAGCCGGTTATATCCGTGCAGGCCTTCACCCCAAAGCGGGTCATGGCTTCGCCGGCTTCCCGGTTCAGGGTCCGCATGCTCTCCACCGCCCGGTCCAGGGTGTCTTCATCCAAGAGCTCTCCCTTGACGCCGGCCACGAGAACGCCGGTGCCCAGGGGTTTGGTCAGTACCAGGACATCCCCCGGGCGGGCCCCGGCATTGGTTATGACGCCGGAGACGGGTGCCAGTCCGGTCACGGCCAGCCCGTACTTGGGCTCGTCGTCGGTTACGGTGTGCCCGCCGGCGATGACCGCGCCTGCTTCCAAAACCTTATCAGCACCGCCCCGCAGAATGTCGCCCATCACGTCCGGCGACAGGCAGTTCGGGAAGCACATGATGTTGAGGGCAAAGACCGGCCGGCCGCCCATGGCGTAGATGTCGCTCAGGGCGTTAGCTGCGGCGATCTGTCCGAAAAGATACGGGTCGTCCACCACGGGAGTGAAAAAGTCCACCGTGGCCAAAAGGGCCAGGTCGTCGGTCAGCCGGTACACGGCGGTGTCGTCCGACGTACCCAGGCCAACCAGCAGGTTTTCATCTTTCATGGGAGGCAGTTGGCGCAGGACCTGCGCCAGGGTGGCCGGACCCACCTTGGCCGCTCACCCGGAGGCCGTGGTATAACTTGTGAGACGTATTTTCGGTTCGGACACGGGACCACCTTCCCATTGCCGGTTCTACTTATAGTCTAGTGTTTCGGCCCGGGGAATGCATATCCTTTATCGGGCTAATACAAATAAGTTATTAACAATGTTGGTTTAAAAGAAAATCCTTATTACCCATAGTCTTTCCCATAGGCGGGATTGTCTTTCCGGGGTTGTGCCGGTGGCTATTTCAGCTGTTCAGAACCGGCCAGATCCAGTGCTTGTACGAAGGGCCATAATGCACCTTTTGCACGGCCTGTTGGGCCGGGGCAGGGTCGACAACCTGGTCGAAGGGGGCGGGACGGGCCAGTTCCCCAGCCTCTACCATCATCCTGACCCAGTTCTGGTACGAGTCCTGGCTGATGACGGGGGAGTCGGACCAGACTTTGGCGGCCTGGTAACGAGCCAACGCCGCGGCGACCACGGCCGGATCTACGCCGGGTAAATATTTGGCCGCGTCGCTCGTCGCCGTGGCAGCCTGGTTGTGCTGCAACCACAATAGGGACCGGTACACGGCGCGGGTGAAGGCGGCCAACTCCCGGGGATGGTCGCGGACCATGGCCGGGGAGGCCAGGAATACCCCCGCCGGCAGGTCGCCGGCCACCGCGCCGGGGAAGGCGAGCACTTTCCCCTGCTGCTGCCGCTCCAGTAGGGCGGCGGCCGGCTCGGCCGCCTGCAAGTACCGGCCGGTTCCGGCCACAAACGCGGGTACCCGGAGAACCGACGGGATGTTCTCCAATACGGTTACCTCGTACTGGGCGCGTACCCCCTCCTTTTTCAGGACCGTCTCCAGCACCGCCTGTTCCTCGCTACCCGGTGGATAGCCCACGATGGTGCGGCCTTGCAGGTCGGACCACCGGAAGGGCTGGTCCTTTTGTTCCCGGCCCAGGAGGAAGGTCGGGTCCAGGCGGGCCACCCGGGCAAACATGACCGGCGGGGAAGGGGAGGTAAGGAGCACGTCCGGTTCGGCCAGGGCAACGACCGGCTCTTTGTTCAGGGCGGTAACCAGGTCCTCCCGGCTGGCGGCCACGACCACCCGGACATCGAGTCCTTCCCGGCGGAAGTAGCCCTCCTCCCGGGCCAGGTAAAAGGGCAGCCAGTAGGGACTTTGTTCGGACACTACCACTTCCAGGGGCTTGGGGGGCAGCCACCAGGTCCTGGTGGCAACCAGGGTAATGGCGACAGCGGCGAAAAGGACGCCGTAAAGGATGGCCCGGCGCATAGCGTGGCCCCCCTTTGCATTTCTTTTTCTATGTGTATGGGGCTAGTCCTTGGTTTGATGCCTGGGAGGTGGTATGGAAAAGCCCGGCTATGGACCGGGAGGAAGGGGTTCGTAACTGCCATAAGATAGAGTAGACATACCGGTACATAGGTGGTAAAACATGGGCTAATTAATAGGTGTTTGAATTAGCGATGTTATGGAATCTTGGGTGTACTTGAAGACTTTATAACGGGAGGAATAATGCGAGAAATCTCAAACTGGTACGAACACCGAACGAAAGGCGGATCGCCAAGGGCTAGAGCGCGAACGCAACCTTCCTGACCGAGCCGCTCAGTTGCCGTTGAACAACCAGTGGGAACGCCACGGGCACCCGCCAAAGTCAGGTGGGCGTCACCGCGAGCTTCAGCCCATTTAGCGTATTGCCGAATTGCTATTTCCGGAGCCCCAAGAAAAATTCCCAGAGACCTTTTCCATCCTTGACGCATCGTGCACGATAGGTGTATAATAATTTGTAACCCTAAAGTTTCATAGCCATCAAGTCTAAAGTGGCGACCTGGTCGACCAGGACCAGGCGCCCGGCATATTCCTTGCCCGGGGAAATCTGGCCGCTGGGGCCCACAGCCTTTACGCTCGCCATTATCCACTCCACATTTCCGTTAATTCTTTGTGCCTTATTATAGCAACCGCTTTCGTTAGCCGGCAAGGTATCTTCCGGGGATTTTTTTGTTTGCAGGGCAGATTATCACAGCCAACGTGATAATATATCACGCTGTACGTGATAATTCTTTACTTGTTTCCATTGTTGGGGGACGTGGAGCAGGAAAAGCGGTCTAGGGTCCGTTGATGCCGGGCCACTGTCAGTACCCGCTTGATCCTATCACCACACCAAGGAAGGAAAGGTAGAAGATGCCGCCCACGGCCAGGAGGAAGGCACCGCTCAGATATCCCCGGCGGGAGACGAAGAGGTAGGCCGATCCGGCGGCCAGCAGAGTGAGAAGCGCGCTGACCAGGGCCGCGGGGGGCAGGACCCAGGGAGTGAAGGCCAAACCCACGACCGGGGCCACCGAACTTTGCAGCACCATGGCTCCGGTGATGTTGCCCAGGGCGAGGGTGTCCTTTTTTTGGCCGATCCAGAGCACGCTGTTGAAGAGTTCGGGCGATTCGGAGGCCAGGGGAGCCACCAGCAGGGAAAACAGGAGCACCGGCAACTTGAGAAAGCCGGCCAGGGATTCGATGAAGGTTACGAAGTAACGTACTCCGAAGGTGATACCGGCGAAGGCGAGTATGAGCTGGAGGAGAATCACGCCCATCGGCGGCAGGTCGGACCAAGGGGCGAAGAAAAGGGCGCTCATCTTGTGACCGTCCATCTGGCGTCCCCGCGAGAGCACCACGTAGACGAAGCCCATGTAAGCGGCCAGGAGCAGGGGCGGCAGGGCGAGGCGCAGGCTGCGGGGCACGAAGGTGGAGCCGATTACCAGGGTCCAGGCTACCAGGAAAAAACCCAGATCGCGCCGGATGGGCCGGGGATCCGGGTACAAGTGCCCGGTGCCCCGGCGCCGGGCGAATAACAGGCCGGAGGCCCCGGCCATGGCCAGGGCTGCGGTGCTGAGCATGAACGGTGCGCCTAGAATGGCCCCTATGCCGATAGCCGGGCCGGACCCTCCTTTTGTCCCGGTCAGGATAGCCACCAGCGGGATCAATATTTCCGGCATGGCGGTGCCCAAGGCGGCCAGGAGGCTTCCTACCGCCCCTTCCCTAACGCCCAGCCGGATGCCCAGCCACTCGACCGCGTTGGTAAAAAAGGCGGAGCTGACAAGAATCAGGATCAGGCTGCCCAGGACGATGGTGGCGTGCACCAGCATAACGTTTACCTCGCGCACATCTTGCTGTCGCTAGAGCATGTATCTGTCCAAGATGGAGGTGAGGGGCTTGAATACTGCCTCCAAAAAGGCCGATGGCCGGGGCAGGTCCAGGTGCATGACCTGGGCTACGGACAGATAAAGGGCCAGTGCCCATATGACGGTGAACGCCGCCAGTTCCCGGTACATCTTTTTCCGCCACAGGGGATAGGCGGTGGCGGCTACGGCCAAATAGCCGGCAATCAGCGCAACGAGCAAAACAAAAGTGCATCTCGCTTTCGGCCACGAAAACCTGTTTTAGCTTGCCCCGGCGCCTTCGCGCCAATTCCCTCCCAACACCAGAGAGCGGGCCGAAGCCACCATGTACAGGGAGCCCGTCACCACGACCAGCCCTTCCTGACCGGCCAGAGCGCGGGCCTGGTCCAGGGCCTGGTTGATGTCCTCGACGGCCGTCGTCTTCCCGTATTGCCCCGCGTAGTCGGCCAACCGGCGCCAGTTGGAGGCCCGGGGGCTGTCGGGCCGGGTGACCACTACCGCCGTTGCCAGCGGGGCCAGTTCGTCGACTTCCTTCATCCATTCCTTGTCGTCGAGCATGCCTATCAACAGCACCGGAGCGCGACCGGGGAAGTATTCCTCCAGGGCCCCCCGCAGGGAAAGCGCGCCGGCGTGGTTGTGGGCTATGTCCAGCAGTAGGTCTGGTGCACCGGTGATGAGTTCCAGGCGGGCGGGCCACCGGGTGCGGGAAAGGCCCTTTCTGATATGTTCCCCGGTTATGTGGCAGCCCCGTTCGGCCAGAAGTTCGGCGCAGGCCACGGCCAGGGCGGCGTTGGGCAACTGGTGCGCACCCAGGAGGGGGATGAAGAGATCCCGGTAGTCTCCGTTGAGGCCCTGCAGGTGAAAATACTGGCCCTGCAGGCTGTGGTCCAGCGGGGTGAAGACCAGGTCCCGGCCCACCAGGTAGAGGGGCGAGTGGGTCTCGCGGCACCTGGCGGCCATGATGTCCAGAGTTGCCCCGGTACAGGCCGTAACCAGGGGTATCCCTTCCTTGACGATGCCGGCCTTGACGGCGGCGATTTCCTCCACCGTATTGCCCAGGTAGTCCATGTGGTCCATGGTAACGTTGGTTACCACGGAGATCAGGGGATTGACCACGTTGGTGGAGTCGATGGCACCGCCCAAACCCACCTCCAGGACGAGGAAGTCCACTCGTTCGGCCAGGAAATAGACGAAGGCGGCCGCCGTTGAGACCTCAAACTCGGTGGGGTGCTCGAAGCCTTCCGCCACCATGGCTTCCAGGTGGGGTCGCAAGTCCGTGATCAGGGCGGCCAGGCGGCCTGGCGCAATGGGCACGCCGTCGATGAGGTAGCGTTCGGTATAACCGTGCAGGTGGGGAGACGTGAACATGCCCACCCGGCAGCAGGCCTCCGTCAGAACAGAGGACGTGAAGGCGCACATGGACCCCTTGCCGTTGGTGCCGCCCACGTGTATCACCCGGAGCTTTAAATGGGGGTCGCCCAGGCGGTGCAAAAGTTCTTGGACGCGTCCCAGGCCGAAGTTGAAGCCGAACTTGGTTAGTTCCTGCAGATAGGCTATAGCCGAATCGTAGTCCATGGCCTGTATTTTCGCTCCCTTTCCGGTCAACCCAAAAGGGCCAGCCGCTCGGTCAGGGCTTCCAGTTTGGCTGCCATTTCCGCGGCTTTGCCTTTTTCTTTTTCTACCACCGCCGGCGGGGCCTTGGCCAAAAAGGCCTCATTGGCCAGCTTCCCGCGCGTCCGGGCCATGTCGTCCCTCAACCGGGCCTGTTCCTGCTGGATCCGGGCCTTTTCCTTATCGACGTCCAGAACACCTTTTAAGGGGAGTACTACCGTCACGCCGACCCCGGCCACGGCCTGTACGGACTGTTCCGGTCTTTCCGGCGTACCGCGGGAAAAGGCTGGGACGGCCTGGGCCAGAGAGGCGATGATTTCAGAGCCTTCTTCCAGGACAGCCAACTGGTAATCGTCAGCACCGATAAGCACGTTGACCTTTTTGCCGGGGGGAACGTTGACCTCGGTCCGCAGGTGGCGGATGACCCGGGTAACCTCCTGGATCAGGTCCATCTTGGCCCGGGCCTCGGGGTCTGAAAGTTCCGGGTCGCAGGCGGGCCAGGGGGCGAGCATGACCGTGGGCCCGGCCCCGGGCAGGTGCTGCCAGATCTCTTCGGTGATGAAAGGCATAAACGGGTGGAGTAATTCCAGGGTGCCGCGCAGGACCTGCACCAGGACCCGGCGGGCCAGGGCCCGGTCCAGCGGGTCGGCGCCGTACAAGCGCGGCTTGGCCAATTCGATGTACCAATCGCAATACTCGCCCCGGATGAATTCATAGGCCAGCCGGACGGCTTCGCCCAGTTCAAACGCTTCCAGGGACTGGGTCACGTTCCTGACCGTGTCGTTGAAAGAGTTGAGGATCCAGCGGTCGGCCAGGATGGGGGGGGCGGTCTCCTCCCCGGGAGAGTACCCTTCCAGGTTCATCAGCACAAAGCGGGAGGCGTTCCATAGCTTGTTGGCGAAGTTGCGGGCTCCTTCCAGCCGTTCAAAGTTAAAGCGGATGTCGTTGCCCGGGGTGTTGCCGGTCAGCAGCATGAAGCGCAGGCTGTCGGCGCCGTGGCTTTCGATGACGTCGATGGGATCCACCCCGTTGCCCAGGGACTTGGACATCTTACGTCCCAGGGGATCCAGCACCAGACCGTGGATGAAGACCGACGGGAAGGGAACCTCCCCCTGAAAGGCCAGCCCCAGAAAGATCATGCGGGCTACCCAGAAGAAGATGATGTCCCGGCCGGTCACCAAAACCGAGGTGGGATAGAAGTAGGCCAACTCGGCTGTTTGGCAGGGCCAGCCCAGGGTGGAAAAAGGCCACAGGCCGGATGAAAACCAGGTGTCCAGGACATCAGGGTCCTGCTCCAGGCCGGTGGAGCCGCAGCGGCACCGGTCGGGCTGTGTTACGGCCGCGGTCATTTCGCCGCATTCGGCGCAATACCATACCGGTATGCGGTGACCCCACCAGAGCTGGCGGGAAATGCACCAGTCCCGGATGTTCTCCATCCAGTTGAGGTAGATGCGGGTAAAGCGTTCCGGAATGAACGTCACCTGTCCCTTTAGGGCGGCTAGGGTGGCCGGCTCGGCCAGGGGTTTCATCCGCACGAACCACTGGCGGGACAAGGCCGGCTCTATGACCGTGTTGCACCGGTAGCACTGGCCCACCGAATGGGTGATATCCTCGATGCGGACCAGGTAGCCGCCGTCCCGCAGATCCCGGACAATGCGCTTGCGGCACTCGTAGCGGTCCAGGCCGCTGTAGGGTCCGGTATCGCTGTTCATGGCCGCGTCTTCGCCCATGACCTTGATCTGGGGTAGGTTGTGGCGGCGGCCCACTTCGAAGTCGTTGGGGTCGTGGGCCGGGGTAATCTTGACCGCTCCGGTGCCGAAGGCGGGATCGACGTACTCGTCGGCGATTACCGGCAGTTCCCGTCCCACCAGGGGCAGGATCACGGTTGTGCCCACCATGGACCGGTAGCGCTCGTCGTCAGGGTGCACCGCCACCGCCACATCGCCTAAAATGGTCTCCGGCCGGGTGGTGGCAACCTCGATCCAGCCGGACCCACCTTGCGGTGGGTGCCCGGCGGCGGGATAGCGTAGGTAATAGAGGTGGCCCGCCGTTTCCTCGTGTTCCACCTCGATGTCGGAAATGGTGGTGTGGCAATGGGGGCACCAGTTGGTGATATAGTAGTCGCGGTAGATTAGTCCCTGCTCAAAGAGCCGGACGAACACCTCCCGCACCGCCCGGGAACAGCCCTCGTCCATCGTAAAGCGTTCCCGCTGCCAGTCGCAGGAGGATCCCAACCGGCGTAACTGGGCGGTAATCCGGCCTCCGTAGCGCTCCTTCCAGGCCCAGACCCGCTCCAGGAATTTATCCCGGCCCAGGACGTTCCGACTGAGGCCTTCCGCAGCCAGGCTCTCCTCCACCTTGGCCTGGGTGGCTATGCCGGCGTGGTCGGTACCGGGCAACCACAAGGTGTTGAACCCCTGCATCCGGCGCCAGCGGATCAGGGTATCCTGAATGGCGTTGTCTAGGGCATGTCCCATGTGCAGTTGTCCGGTGACGTTGGGCGGGGGCATGACGATGCAGTAGGGCTTCTTCCCCTCATCCACCGGGGCGTGGAAGAAGCCCTTTTCTTCCCAGTGACGGTACCACTTTTCCTCGACCTGGGCCGGGTCGTAAGTAGTCGGTATGTTTTCCATTCCCATAGCGGGCCGGCCTCCCCTTGCGGCTGACCGGTCCTGTGCCTCCCTTCCGCGCCCGGCCGTCTCAGCCGGGCCAGATGTTCATGACAAACCAATAAAAACCCCTCCCGGCCAACGGGAAGGGATGGTGCCCATTTACCAGATATATTAGCTTTTTTGCCGCGGGGTGTCAACTTGGGCGGGGAGGCCGGACGGGGGAGAAGGGGGGGAGTGGTATCGCCTGATTCCGAGTCCAGGTGTTCTGCCGGCCCACGGTGAATTTGGCGGACCGGATCCGGTTGTGCGGTGACGCAATGGGTCTTGGCTTCATTTTCTGACGGGTCTAATTTTTATAGTCCCATCATGCATTAGCGTCACAATAATGGACTTGTGCGGAAAAAACTCGCTAAAATCTCGTGCAAATAACTTGGTAAGTGCCTCATTAATCTTGTCGGCAGTAGCTGGTTTGACCTTAAGCAGAAGAATTCCCCCACACAAGCTGGGATCAAAGTTGCTAAAATGCTCCCGGTTAAGTGTTATTATAATACTATTGTTCTTTTGCGCCAAAGCATATATTTCATCATCAGATTTGCCGACTGCAAAAGAAAGGTCGTCTGCGTGAACATGGCGTGTATAAAAACCCATTTCTCTTAGTAGATGACATGTTTTTGGATGTAAGTTTTCATCTAGCAGAAAATTCATATCAGAATCCATTAATCTTCGTGTGCATCAATAACAGCAGAGGCAAACTTTAAAGCATCTTTAACGTTTTCCAGAGTCAGACTGGGATAGTCCTCTATAATTTCTTTCGGTGTATGCCCTTCACCCAAATAGTCGAGTATTACGAACACCGGAATCCGGGTACCTGTAATCACCGGTGTTCCAGCCATCACCTTCTTGTCAATGGTGATCTTTCCGCCTAATTGTACAGCGCCCTTGATCCAAGCTTGGATAAGGGGCATGTCTTCAGTATCCTCATCGGCATAATAACCATCAATGGCAAAAGCTGGTTTGGGCTCATGAATCTCTGTCGCACCCTTCAAAAACTCGGCCCGGCTTCTTGATTTTTTGCAGCCGACCCCTTGTCCCGCTATATAATATCTGGTCATTGCTATTCACCCTCCTGTCTTGCAATGGAAACGGACGCCCGGAGAAATCCGCCCCATACATGATTCTACTGCGAAAACCCTTTCGCTCACGCGGCGGATACCCCATATAGGGACTCAGGTGCATGCGCGCCACTATACTTGGGTGGTCCTTCAGGCAAATCGTACT
>Ga0307376_10002848_pt1 | contig 16534 bp, 19 predicted proteins | sample TR2MG_FD_202536 | JGI IMG/M metagenome (GOLD analysis project Ga0307376, IMG submission 202536) | Soil microbial communities from Risofladan, Vaasa, Finland - TR-2 | ecosystem: Environmental > Terrestrial > Soil > Coastal area > Acid sulfate soil | place: Finland: Risofladan, Vaasa | collected...
CACATCGAAATAGGCTTGCGTCACCCGCAGGATCAGGTCCTGTTCGGCCTGATTGAATTGCGCGAGCGCCTGCTCGACCTGATGCTTCGATTCCTCGTATGCACTGTGAATCGACCCCGATTTACTAGACACTTCCCAGCCTCTCGAAATGCCTTCTCTCGAATTCGATGGGAGACAGGCTATCATTGTAACCGTGACGCCGTTTGGGGTTGTAGAACATCTCGATGTAATCGAACACATCTGACCTGGCTTCTTCACGGTCAATATATATCTTTCGCTTGATACGTTCACGTTTGAGCAACTGGAAGAAGCTTTCGGCCACGGCGTTGTCGTAGCAGTTACCCCGGCGGCTCATGCTGCCCACCAGATTGTGCGCCTTTAGAAAGTCCTGCCAGTCATAACTACTGAACTGGCTGCCTTGGTCAGAATGCACGATTACCTCCTGGTCTGGCTGTCTGCGCCACATTGCCATCAGCAATGCATTGAGCGCCAGTTCTCTGTCGATACGTGATTGCATGGACCAGCCAATCACTTGGCGTGAGAACAGGTCAATCACCACGGACAGGTACAGCCAGCCCTCATGAGTGCGAATGTAGGTGATGTCAGTCACCCACACCCTGTTGGGTTCGTTGACATCGAACTGCTGTTGCAAATGATTCGGTGCAATTATCGAGGGGCGACCATAGCGTTTGCCTGGTCGACGGTGGTAGCCGGTTTGCGAACGCAGTCCTTCAGCATGCATCAGCCGATAAACGCGGTTCTTGCCACACCGTTCGCCCAGATCGTGCAGATCATCAGTCACTTTGCGGTAGCCATAGACGCCGCCACTCTCCAGCCAGGATTGCTTGATGATGCCCGTCAGACGTCGGTCATCCTTCTGTTTTGCTGTAACAGGGTGCTTCCGCCAGGCGTAGTACCCTGAACGATTGACTGCCATGACATGGCATAGCCTCCGTACAGCATACTGGGGTTCATGCTCCTTGATAAAGGCGTACCTCACCGGGATTCCTTGGCAAAGTACGCGGCGGCCTTTTTTAGAATGTCGCGTTCCTCGGTGACACGCTTGAGTTCGGCCTTGAGGCGACGTAGTTCAGCTTGCTGGCTCTGTGTTTCAATACGATCGGATTCGGGCAGGCCGTAGATCTTCAGCCATTTGTACAAGCTGTGCTGGGACACCCCCAGCCGACTTGATACTTCCGAGATCGGATAGCGTTTCTCGGTGATTTGCTTGACTGCTTCAATCTTGAATTCTTCCGGATAACGTTTACTGCTCATGACACCTCCTTTGTAGACCTAATTTTAGGCTGAAAGGTGTCTAGTGTTTCGGGGTCGATTCACATAGGTATAACTCGTCGTGTTGTCTCCCCAAACATTATTCGTTCCATTGAACGGAATTAATGTTGTTGGAAGTGCGCTGCCGCCGATCCAGATGGTGCCGATGCTGCCTATGTTGTCGATGATTGTTTCAGTATTCCCGGAACCTGGAATATAAACAAAAGTATCGTTGCCCAGCCCTCCTATCAGGGTGTCGTTACCCATCCCACCCACCAGTGTGTCTGTTCCGCCTCCGCCATATAGGGTATCGCTGCCTAAGCCTGCAATCAGGATGTCATTACCCGCACCACCCTGAAGATAATCATTGCCGGTGCCTGCCACCAAGACGCTGGCGTCATTATTTAGAGCGACAATAGAATCCGGTACAAAGTCTGCACCAACATAAACATCGGTCGAAATAAAATTGGTACTTGTCAGTAGCGCCGATATGCCTGCGCTCTGGCCGTATTTGCCACTGAGGTCGGTGAAGAGAGCAATTTCGGCGGGTTGGAGTTCGTCACCGATGCGTTTCCCGCTCGGTGGGGTGTTTTGGGGGTCGTTTTCGTATGCTGTGATTGGGTCCCGATGTTGGGTGTACATGCGGTAAATGGAGAAGGCTTCATCTGGAGTTACTGTGCCGGGGGCGTAGAGGCCAAATACATCGGCTTCAGTATAGCGGCGACCGACGTTCTGGTAAGGCTTATGCCTATAACGAATTTGATACCATGCCTCGGCGCGTGCGTCATTCGGGTCACTGAGTTGCAAGGCTGCTCCCAATCCGCCACCAAGAAGAGCTGGACTGTTATAGACCAGCGAAATAAGGGCGATACGCTCTTGGGATGGGGGCATGCTCAGGCCGTATTTGGCGAGGAATTTGTCAACGTTAATTTCTGCAACCTTGGTGGTGTAATCGATCAATAACATTGTGGCGTTGGATTCGCTGCCCAAATTCAAACTGAGCTGCGCTGCAACTTGTGACAAAGTCAATGCTGTAGTTCCATTACGGGCAGCATCCAACAACGTCGCATCTGCGGTACTGAGCGGCCCCAAGCCAATGTCCGCAAGGAATGAATTTATTTCAACATTGCTGTGCACAAACAGGTCGAAGCCGTACCCAATGGCAATGCTGCCGTCGAAATAGGGTTTGAGATATTTTGCTATGTCGGATGGCGACGAATTAGGATCCGCCAGAACAGGGTTTTCTTCTGACTTCAATAATTTCTGCAAGTCGGCGTCGTATCCAGAATTGAAATTGGTATTCCATTGCGTGATTGGCATGATTGGTTCCCTCTAGCGTTGATGTTCAATGGCTGGATCAAAGAAATAACAAATGTCCTGTAATTCTTCGGCTTGCTTGTATTGGGCGATGACGATCCAACGCGGTGTCTGGTCGGTCATGCTGATGTAACTTGTTCCATTCAAGATGAAAGGGTTCAAAACAAAATGTCCACCAATCCAAACACCTGATGTCGTGGGGGAATTTTTCAAGTAATAAATATCTTCGTTAAATTTATTATCTGTATCTTTTAATGGGTTCAATTTTCCAGATTGGGGATTGAGGGTTAGAACATCGCTGCTTTCAGGATAAATATAAAGGCTATCGTTCAAAGTTCCTGATAAGCATGCGCTCCTCTTAATAACAACTTCGGTTTTGCCATCATTGTTAATGTCAAAAATGCCACGCCAATATTTCATACACCCATAAGTTGGATGATTTGCTTCATCCATATCCACAGGTTTCCAAATGTTTGTAAATATTTCGTGCTGGTCGTACCTTATTATCTTGTAGGCTTTCATGTCCTCGTTGTACAAGGTGAGCATTGCATTGCAGAGCTTCGTGTCTTTGCTCATCACCAAGGTGTAGCTGTCTCCATTGGATAAACTTAGTTTAGACAGACGTTCCTCATAAGCCCGCTTCACACAACCCACATCCGCGCATTCATTCCGCTCCTTCATCCACTGCTTCTGTGCCTGTCTTATGGGGTAGGGCTGCCTCTCATCTTTCAGCGCCACTTTGTAAGCCACACTTAACTCATCATCCAGCCTCGAAAGTTCCGGATTTCCGCAAATCAAATGCTCGACCTTCGTGCTTGCATTCGCACAATCGAAACTCGCCCCCTGCGCGGACAGCGCGAAGCTGAATGCACCCGCTACGCATAGCGCAAGCCACACGCTTCCGCTTCGTTTCATGGATGTATTCATGCAGTAATCCTCCATGTGTCATCGTTCGCCGCACACGCTCGCCATCGCCATTTACCTATCCAGCCGACGATATATTCGTTGCCGTTGCCGCCGTTGATGGTGGCATTCCCCGAATTAAAGGGGTCAGCATCGCATTAAGTTTCCGCATTTCACATCTCCTGTTCAAAATCCGAAATCAGATTGATCTTCCGGACCAAAGGTACCGGAGTCGATTTCTTTTCTTCATTCATCGAAGTAATTAAAGGGGTCAGCATCGCATTAAGTTTCCGCATTGCACTTCTCCTGTTCAAAATCCGAAATCAGATTGATCTTCAACTTGGGTATTCTGTTCGCGCTTTGCCATTGGCCTGCCCGGCCTTCTTTGCGCACGCCTCACGCCAACCGCAGCGCACATGATTTCGCTGAATCTTTCACTGCCCAATGGTTGTCCTTGCGCCAAGGCGAGTCGGATGTCGTCTAGTGCGGCTTCATCCAGTTCGCTGCGGAACAGCCCGCGATATTCGGGAAGCCTGCTTGCTTCGTCTTTGCCCAGCGCCAGATACAGCGGATGCGGTGTGATGCGTTCGTCCGTCTGGCCCAGTCCGTTGTGCCGATAGCTCGACCAGCGGTATTGCGCCGGGTCGTTCACCATGTTTGCCCTTACCGGGTTGAGTTCGATGTAACACATGCAGGTCAGCAGGTATGCTTCTGCCTGAACCAGGCTGGACTTGAATCTTCCTTCCCACAGGCTGCCGGTACGGCGATAGCTGCGGTTGATATATTGCACATAGCGCCTCCCAATGGATTGCATCAGCTTGGCGATCCCGTCCGGTTTGTCTGCTGTTACCAGCAAGTGCACATGGTTGGTCATCAACACATAGGCGTGAATGGCGCAGTGCCAATCGGCAGCCGCTTTCTGTAGCCAGTGAAGATAGAAGTGGTAATCTTCTTCGGCAAAGAAACACGGCTCGCGATTGATGCCGCGCTGCACGATGTGCTGCGGGACTTCGGCTAACTTTATACGTGGGCGACGTGGCATGGTTGCTCCAAATTTAATGCGATGCTGACCCCTTTAATTGTTTCGTTGCCTGTTCCGGCGTAGAGGCGGTCGCCCAAGCTGCCTCCATTGAGTATAGCTCCGTCCGCCCCGAATTCGATGTGCTGCAATGCATCGATTGTAAGATTGCCATTCCCAGTATTCAAAACATTATAAGTGGCAGCGTCTTTATAGAAAATGTTGCCACTCAAGTTGCTGCTGCTATCACCGATATTGTATTGTATTTGCACAGCGAGCATGGCCGCACGATCCTGCAAGTATTGAGTAGTGAGCGCGCCCTTGCCGGTAGCTGGATTGTATACATCTAGTTGCCCGCTAGCATCGAATTGGGTATAGATCGCATCGTTGCCTGTCACAGCAAATGGGTTGAGATTAACCAGCGCATAGCGGTAACCAAGGGTGTTCTGCGCGTCGCTCGCAATTTGATTGGCATCGAGGGTGGTTAGATCGCTGATGGTGAAGTTGTAATTAGGTTGTATTGCGGGACCAACACTGATGTCGTATTGAGATAAAGCAGTTCGTAGATCATCCAGGCTCTTATAAAAATCACCGCCAGTGTTGACGGAAATCACGGTAGTGGGCGCGTGAAATAGTATGCCTAGCGCAGTGATTGTGGAATCCAGACTATTGGCGGCTAAATAGCTTGAAGCTTCGAGGATATCTGTAATTGTGGTGATACCGGTCGTGACATTATTGAGTGTTGGGTCGAGTTCAGAAAAAAAGTTGTATACGGCTAAGGAGTCGCTGAGCGATTCAATTTTATGTGATGTTCCTGCAGTAAATATCGTTTGCTCACCCCCGACCAAATTACCTAAACCGGCAATAACATTTGGTCCGCCGCCCTGAATGTTGACTATAAGCGAGGCTGGGTCAACTCCCGTTATATTGGTATCAATCTTTTGTAACAGTGATACTGCAAGCGCAGAAGCATCAGCAAAGCCGGGTGCATTGTAAGTGTAGGTCTCTGAGATTTGCGTAGGATCAAGTATCGTCAACAGTTGTGCAAGATAACCACCGGACGAGTGACCGGTTACCGTTAGCGAATCCGTAGGTGCAATCAGTCCCTCCGTTTTCAACTGATTGTAAAAATTCACCATGTCAGGAATTTGTAAATCAAAAAGCGGGTTGCCAAACGCAATCGCGGCATCCGCCAATAAGTCAGGCAGTACTTTGACGGTACCCCCTATGGCGAAGCATTTTTGTCCTGTTGCTGTGTTTTCGAACAAAGTCGCTGAAAATCCCGTCAGGGCATCGCTGTATTGCGCCAATACAGTATAGGTATTGGCAAAGTCGGCGGCTTGCTGGGGGGTCATACCAGCATTAGTCAAATCATTAATATAGGTAGCTGTTTGACTAGAACCAGACATTCCTTGTAGTAAATTCAAAGCATATGCTGCTAGTGAAAGTTGCGTTTGTTCGTAGTAATCATAAATCGTTGCCATTATTTATTCCCCTTTCGACTTTGAGTGGTAGGCTTAAATATATTTAGTGGCCAGCTATCTAAGTCATTTGCATCGCAAGTTATTGCTGAGTTGTGCACCATGCTAAAAATCTGAGTGTCTAGCCATCCACCCCAGTATCTAAATAATGAATACTCACCAAGTAACTTACCCTTTTCACGGTCAGAGATTTGAATGGTTTCTTTATCAATATGAAAGAATTTGTTATATGGCTTAGCTTCTAAGGTGTATTCAAATTGTGGCGCGTCAATAATTGTATTATTTGGAAAAATATACCGCAGTCGATTGCGGCCATAGGGATTCACATAAAATCTTGGTTTCCCTTGCGCATTCCAATATTCCGCGGGCAGTTCCACTGTCTGGTAAACCTTCACACCCGCCTCGGTGCTGCACAGGTGGTTGAAGTAAAGATGACCAGCAATTTCATCACCCGTTGGAATCAATATCCATATAACAACAACCAACCCCTTTAGCCATTTGCTGGATATGCGCTTGAGAATCAAGCCACCTATCACCACATAAATTCCAGCAACCGCAATAAACATCAATGCAATCATTCCATTCCGCCTTTCCGTGAGATATATGAACCAAACCGTTCATGTTCAGCTTCGTCTCAATCTCCTTAGCACACACTTCGTCTCATTCTCCATATACCGGCAACCACCGTTCATCCTACCCATGCACTCCTCCCTCAGCTTCCCGCCTAGGCGTTTCTTCCTGCTTCGTATCCGCTCCCGCCACCGCACTCAGCGACCCCTGCCCTATCCGCACGATCTCATCCACCAGCAGGTTCTTCGGCATCGCATGGGTGATGAACATCATCGTCACCTTGCCTTTTAGCTGGTTGATCGTGGCGGCGAAGTGTTCGGCCGTAGTTGCATCCAGGCTGCTGGTGGCTTCGTCGAAAATTAGTATCTTGGGTTGCTTGATCAGCGCGCGTGCAATCGCCAAGCGTTGCTTCTGCCCGCCGGACAGCCCCACGCCGCGTTCGCCGATCTCGGTCTGGTAGCTTTGCGGCAGTGCTTCGATGCTGCTGTGGATCTCGGCCATCTTGCAGGCGTGCACTACCTGGTCGAAGGTGGCATGGGGATTGGCCATCAACAGGTTGTCGTAGATGGTGCCGGAGAACAGGATGGTTTCCTGCGGCACGACGCCGAAGTAATGGCGCAGTTCGTTGGCGGACAGGTAGCGGATGTCGTTGTTGTCGATCTTGATGGTGCCGCCTGAGGGCTGGTAGAAACCCTGCAGCAGTTTGGTCAGTGTGCTCTTACCGGAACCGGATGGCCCCATGATCGCGACGACCTTGCCGGGGGCGACCTTGAGGTTGAAGCCTTCGTAAAGGAATGGGAGGTTATCGGCATAGCGGAAGCTCAATTGTTCGATGTCGATCTGCCCCTTGCCCTCGCGCAGTCGGGTGGGCAGGATGGAATACGGTTCGGCCGGGGCATTCATGATGTCGCCCATGCGCTGCACCGAAAGATTGGCCTGCTGGAACTGCTGCCACAGCCCGACCAGCCGCAGCATCGGTTGCGACAGGCGGCCGGCGAACATCTGGAAGGCGACCAGCATGCCGATGGTGAAGTCGGTATTGTTCATCACCGTGTAGGCACCGATGATCAGGATGCCAAGCGTCATCATCTGCTCCAGCCCGTTGGACAACGCGTTGTAGGTATTTCCAATCTGGCGCACGGTAAAGCCCGAGCGCAGGTACTCGGCGAGATAGTCGCTGTAGCGGGCGTTGAGCTGCGGTTCCATTTGCAGGCTCTTTACTGTTTCGAGGCCGGCTATGTATTCAGTAGTGAATGCCTGGTTGCGTGCGCCGAGCAGGAATTGTTCGTTGAGGCGGCTGCGGAACAGCGGTGCAACTATCAGGCTCAAGATCACGATGACGCTCAGTATCGCCAGCGCGATGAAGGTCAGGCTGACGCTGTAGTAGAACATGATGCCGAGGAAGATAAGCAGGAACGGAAAGTCGAGTATCAAGGTGACGGCGGCACTGGCAATGAATTCGCGTATCGTCTCGACACCGTGCAGACGGGCTGCGATCACGCCGGTGGGCCTATGCTCGAAGTAGCGCGGAGGCAGTTTGAACAAATGGTCGAACACCGCCGCGCCCAGCACGGCATCGACGCGGTTGCCGGTGTGCAGGATCAGGTACTGGCGCACCCAGGACAGCAGCGCAGAAAAAATCATGAATACGGCCAAGCCGATACCGATCACGATCAGCGTGCTCTGGGTGTGGTGCACCACGACCTTGTCGATGATGACCTGGGTGAACAACGGCGTGCCGAGTGCTAACACCTGGATGATCAGCGAAGCAATCAGCACATCGCGCCAGATGCGTTTGTGCTTCAGCAATTCCGGGATGAACCAGTGGAAACCGAACACGGCCTTGTTGGACAGCGCCCCATCCGGGTCCTTGATGCCTTTGGTCTCGAGAGCCAGCTGGAATGCGATGCCTGCAAAGCGTGAAGTAAATTCCGCGAGGGTCATCATCCTGGGTTGGTTGGTGCCGGCTTCAAACAGGGTGACACTGTCTTCCTTGATCTGGACGATGATCACGGGATGGTGTTTGATCGGGACTTGCTCTGCGGGCGGTTCGTTCTCGTTCAACCCCGCTTGCTCGTTGGGCCGCGCCTGAATTGTAGGAGCATGCCCTGCATGCGATTGTTCTTTCAGTTCGCGAGCATGGCTCGCTCCTACAGGTTGTTCCTGAATTGATGGGGTTCCCGTATTCAAAACTGCCAGGCATGGCAGGTTAAGTTTGGCCAGTTCATGGATGCCGCAATCGCGGCGCTTGATGCGAAAGCCCAGCGCGCGTGCGGCATGAACGAAGGAATCCGAGCTATAAGGCGGAGGAAATTGCTTGAGCAGCAGTCCGGCGTCGAAGGGCTTGCGGTTCAAGGCACAGAAACTGCCCATCGCCCAGACAATATCTTCAGCGGTAAAGGTATGGGTGGGCGCGTGCGTGACCTGTTCGCGCGACAGGCTCTTGGTAATCAGATTCAAGAGCCTGCGCGGCATCAGACGGGTACTCCATTGGTGCGGGCGAAGGTATTTTTATCAGGGAGAGGGAATGCTGTTGCCGGAAATTCCAGAGGGGGTAAAAAAAGCACCCTGAAAATTGAACCGGCACCCATTTGGCTAAATTCATAGACAAACCGGCTAACCCGGTTTCTGTAAACGGAAAAAATGTATCCCCTTTGCATACACGTACGCGTACTTTAATCAGACGCTCTTTTTATTTCGTTACAACTCTACCCCAATATTTTCAATTTACGCCTTGACTTTGTAACAATTTGTAAACCGCAGGGCGAGAAAAATAAACATCCCCACCCAAACACATCGCGCGCTACGAATCAACCTAATGGGCCATACATGTTGATTCAATCTCGCGATATACAGCTATGACAATTTAATCCAGAATCGACTCAGTGCGCACCTATCAGAATTGACAGCTTGTTTTGAAAACTAACCTATGAATGTCAGGAAAACCCACTTTCATCCGTAATTATTAAGGTATAGTTTTGTCCAATGAAAATTCTTTTTGTCCATCAGAACTTCCCCGGCCAGTACCTGCATCTCGCCAGCCATCTGGGCAGCCTACCCGGCAATGAAGTCATTTTCATTACACAACGCAAGGACAATGCGAAGTTGCCCGGAGTCAGGAACATCGCCTACCAGCCGCATCGGGGCATCACGCAAAACTTGCACCATTACCTGGTCGATACTGAATCCGGACTGCTGAATGCGCAGTCGGTGGCCCGTATCGCGCTGGATCTGAAAGAGGCCGGATTTATTCCCGACGTGATGCTGGGCCATAACGGCTGGGGCGAGATCTGGTATCTGAAGGACGTTTTTCCGAACACACCGCTGATCGGCTATTTCGAATTTTTCTACCGCTACCGCGGCGCCGATGTGGGTTTCGATCCCGCAGAGAATAAAATTTTCGATCACGCACCCCGCATACGTACCAAGAACATGGGCAACCTGATCGGTCTGGATGCTGCTGATTTAGGCCAGACCCCGACACAATGGCAGCGATCGCTTTATCCGGCCGAGTATCAGGCCAAGATGCATGTAGTACATGAGGGTGTCGACACCCAAAAGATTGCACCTAACCAGAACGCACATTTACAACTGCCCAATGCCGGCATCGAATTCACACTGGACGACGAGGTCGTGACCTACGTTGCCCGAAACCTGGAACCCTACCGGGGTTTTCAGGGTTTCATGCGCAGCTTGCCAGCCATTCTCGATAAACGCCCGAATGTACAGATACTCGTCGTCGGCGGCGATGAGGTTAGTTACGGGCATAAACTGCCGGATGGACAGACCCACAGGGAACTCATGCTGACGGAACTGGGTACCTCGCTCGACCTCAAGCGTGTCCATTTTTTGGGTAAGGTGCCGTACTCGACTTACTTGACGATCCTGCAAATATCCCGAGTCCACGTTTATCTTACTTACCCGTTCGTGTTGTCCTGGTCGATGCTGGAAGCGATGGCGGCAGGATGCCTGTTGGTCGCCTCGAAAACTGCCCCGGTCGAAGAGGTAATACGCGATGGGGCAAACGGATTGCTGGTGGATTTTTTCTCGCCAACGGATATTACGGAACGCGTTGTTGATGCTTTGCAGGCGGGGCGCAACGGCTATGCCCATATCAGGCAAAACGCTCGGACCACGATCGTCGGTAAATTTGATCTGAAGACGATTTGTTTGCCGGCACAGCTGCAGTTGCTTGAGACGGCGCTGGGGAGATAAGTAAACTAACTGTAAGAGTACTTTTCCTGGATACGGGATTTTATATTCGGTAAAAGGCAGTCATGCTGACTAAGTTACACATGACTGTGTATCCGCTTCCGCAGCAACAGAAATGAGTGCTATCTGTGTAAGCTGGTAAATATGGGGTGACTGATGGGGCTCGAACCCACGACAACCGGAATCACAATGCGCTTCAAACAGGTTTTTCGCTGTTGATTGCCATTCCGAAAAAAGACATAAACTACATAAAACATAAGCTTAGTGAAAACGCCTATTTATTTGTGTTGATAAATATCCCGCGATATTGATATAATTTTCCTACATGGTGGCTACACGGAAAAGCAGAAGGAAACCGGAAGGACAACCGGATTCTGTGCTTTTCACTTTCGCTGTGTAGGAAAAACAACCGGATTTATGCTTCACAGTGGCTACATTTTCCTACACGTGTAGGAAAATTAAATCAAATCAACCGGAGGATTTCATGAAACAGGAAAACTTCACAGCGGACAGGATTGCAGAATTCAAGTGCAAGCCAGGCAAACAGCAAAGCATCTATTGGGACGGAAAAACGCCGGGGCTGGGCTTGCGTGTTACTGCCGCCGGTTCTAAATCCTACATATTTGAAACAAAGCTAAACGGCCAAACCATCCGCATGACGATAGGCGATCCGCGCAACTGTAAAATAGGGGACGCGCAAGCCGAAGCATCACGCCTTAAAGTAATGACCAACCAAGGCACTGACCCGCGCCAAGTGATAGCTGATGCTATCGCCGCCAAGGAAGCCCAAGCCGCCGCGCTGGTGATGCAAGAAACCCGCGAATCCATAACGCTTGGTATGGCATGGGATGAATACCTGAAAGCCCGGAAGCCTTTTTGGGGTGCGCGCCACTATGCTGACCATGTTGATGCTATGCAGGCCGGTGGAGTGAAAAGAACCCGAAGCCATAAACTGACCGAACCCGGCACACTTGCATCACTGGCAAATGTTCGCCTTGTTGACCTGACACCCGAACGGATAACAGAATGGGCAAAAGTTGAAGGCAAAAAACGCCCTGGACGCGCCCGCCTTGCAAGCAGCCTGCTGACTGTGTTTTTAACATGGTGTGCAGAATATCCGGCTTATCGCGAAATAGTGAAAGACAATCCCGCCAAGAGTAAATCCATCCGTGAAATTCTTGGCAAACCCCAAAAGAAAAATGACGCGCTACAGCGCGAGCAATTGCCTTCATGGTTCGCCGCCGTGAAGCAAATCGAAAACCCTGTTATATCTGCCTACCTGCAAGCCCTGCTATTGACCGGCGCGCGCACCAATGAATTGACCGGCCTGCGCTGGGACGATGTGGATTTCCAATGGGGTTCTATGACCATCCGCGACAAGGTGGAAGGCAAGCGCACCATTCCCCTGCCGCCCTATCTTGCGCAACTGCTAAGCGCCCTACCCCGCCGCAATGAGTTTGTATTTAGCAGCCCTGCCGCCGCCAGCGGACACCTCACCGACCTTCACCCTGCAAATTACAGGGTTTGCGCCAGTACTGGTTTGGATGTAACGCTTCATGGGCTGCGCCGCAGCTTTGCCAGCTTGTGCGAATGGATAGAAATGCCCGGTGGAATCGCTGCGCAGATACAAGGGCACAAGCCGCAAGGGGTGCGTGAACAACACTATATCCGCCGCCCGCTCGACCTATTGCGGATGTGGCACATCAAAATCGAGGCGTGGATATTGGAGCAGGCCGGAATAGAGTTTGTGCCGGTGCAAGCGGGTTTGCGGGTAATAAAATAATTTGACACCGCTTGACCTTGCCTTAATGTAACGTATAATTCACGCCATGTATAAAGTTTCCGATTATCTGACAGACGATGGGCACGACCCTTTCAAGGAATGGCTGGCCAATCTGGCAGACCGGCAAGCACGGGCGCGTGTCGTGGTGCGTGTGCAACGGATGACAGCCGGAAATTTTGGGGACTGTAAGCCGATTGCTGATGGCGTTTGGGAATTGCGCATCGACTACGGGCCGGGCTATCGCGTGTATTACGCCAGAACAGGGGAAAAGCTGCTCTTGATTCTGGTCGGTGGTGACAAGCGAAAACAACAGGCCGAGATTGAAACGGCATTGGAGTATTGGAAAAACTGGAACAGGAGAAACAAGACATGAGCAAAGCATCCCGCCCCCATGATGATGCAGTGGTGGAACTGCTGCACGAAGACCCCGCCTTTGCCGACGAATATCTTTCCGCCGCACTGGATGAAATCAATCAGCCCGGAGGCCGTGAAGCCCTGCTGGCAGCACTGCGCCATATCGCCGAAGCGCAAGGCATGACTGCCGTGGCAGAACGTGCGGGAATCCCAAGGGAAAGCCTTTACCGGGCATTATCCACGAAGGGCAACCCGACCATTAAGACCCTGCTGGCCGTGGTGGGTGCTGCGGGTTTGAAATTGTCGGTCCACCGATAAGAAAAAATGAGTTTGTTTTCAATAGCCGCACCGCCGCTTCGGGAAGGATTGAAGAGCAGCGCGTTCAACACATCAAGGCATTAACCGCAAGGAGGCAATGGATTATGCAAATCAAAACTAAATCAGGGCGCACATTGATATTACCGACACCCGAAGAAGATGCGCAGATTGCCGCCGCCGCTCTTTCCGACCCTGACAATCTGCCGCTGACCGATTCGGAGTTACGGCAATTCAAGCGAGGGCGCGGAAAGCCACCGGGTAGCGGTAAAAAAGAGCAGGTAACACTTCGGTTGTGATGCGGAAATTCTGGAGCAGTTCAGGGCTACAGGCAATGGCTGGCAGACCCGCATAAATGATGCGCTGCGAGCTTGGGCGAAACATCATTGATAATGCGCGCACAGGCAGATAAGGGCCGGGAAGGAAAAACAAGACATGAGCAAAAATTCACATGATTCGCTGTACAGATTGGCCCTGGAAATGATTATAAAAAATGATCGTTGTTCAATATCCCTGATGCAGCGAAACTTGCACGTCGATTACGACCGCTGCGCCGGACTGATCGAGCGCATGGAAACCGAAGGCATTGTCGGTTCGATTCAATCGGACGGACAACGAAAAATATTGAAGCCAGAGGCGCCGGGATTAACAGCTTTGATAGCAATATATAATATATCCGGACAACATGAGCGATGCCAGAATCAGAGTTTATGAGCGATGCCCGGCACTGCGTGGTGGTAATAATTTCCACGGCGGAAACCGATAAAACATACGTATTATTTCCATGCGAAAGGCAGATAAAAATGAGCAAAAAATCTACTATGAAAATCGCTGATGATGCACCCATCACGCAGGCTGATATTGACAGCGGCGGGCTGGTATTGCACAAGCGGGGAACGGGCGGGGCGATACAGCCAGCAAAACGCCGGATTAACATTTTCCTGGACAGTGCAACGCTGGAATACTTCAAGACCAAGGCGGGCGCGCGCGGTTACCAAACCTTGATAAACGAAACGCTCAAGCAAGCAATGCAGGCAGGAAGCCTGGAAGCCGTTGTGCGCAAGACAATCAGGGAAGAACTGCGCAAGGCAGCGTGATGACCGCATGTTTTATCCACCGCTCAGAGGCCATTGAGTAGGCTATCGAGTAGGCTTCGACTAGGCTTCGACTAGGCTTTTTCTAGGGAAGTGCCGCTATTGTCTAGGCACATTCAACCGAAAATGCGCCTATTTTATTTATCTGGAGAAAAATTATTATGGGATGCTATACGAGTGAAAGCCAAAAGCAAAACTGGAGCGTTATTATTGCACGTCAGAGCTTACATCCCGCCCAGCCTGGTCAGGCTGAAGCGAGAGCTGACACCGGACGTTATACGCTGAATGAAGCTGCGGAATTCATAAGTGAGCAAACCAACGAGCACAAAGAAGCAATCCTGCAAAAATTGGCTAACGCCGCCGGATTTAAAACCCTGGCAACCTATGCACCCGGCAGTTGCATTAAGTATGAATGTATAAACAACAATGCACTATCAGCGATGCTGGTGTGTGCCTCTTACGAAGAGGTTTATTGGAGCGATCTGAATGAATGGCTTGAAAAAAACGAACCGCTGCTTGTCTGTAAATTCCCGAACCCGGACACAGCACCTGCCGCGAAGGTTGAAGCCAGACAAGGCACAAGCCCGAGCAGTGACAATTGGAAGGCAAACGCTAGGCTGATAGGCAAAGAAATATTCAATGAGAAACAGAGCTTGAATATAGAGCAAATTGCCGAAAAAACCCACGAGGAAATGGTTAACCGAAAGAACAATGGCGAACCCAGCATGACCGGACGTGGTAACAGGGTTCCAAGTGCTGGCACTATAAAACGCCATGCGCTAACTGGTATCAAGGCATAAGGCATTCGGGCATTGCCCCGTTTTGCCCTAAGCGCAAAGCCTTATCCAGCAAGGATTACAGCCGCTTTTTGAACGCATAAAACAGACTATTGCGGGCGTTTAACGCCTTGTTAGATTGGTAAGCCTCAGAACACTTATGAGGACTTATCAACATGACGACCGCAACTGCTCAAACTTTCCCCCCGATTGACCAAGAAACACGCTCCCACGTTGGCACTGACCAAGCCGCGTTCTACTGTATGCGCAAACCGCAAACCATGCGGATGTGGGCTGCGCTTGAACCGAAAGGTGCAATCAAACCAATTCGCGTCAATGGCCGTTTAGCGTGGCCTGTTGCGGAAATCCGCGCGCTGCTGGAAGGCGGTACAAAATGAAAAACCCGGACAGCCTGCAAGCATCATCCGGGTTTGAGCAAATGTCATTCCTGCCCGTTCGGAATGTTACACCTGAATCATGCCCCAGGTTTCTAAAATGCAATGCGCCGATATGCCCTCTTGATGCTGATTGGAAAAAACGAATATTGCGTAGTGAGGATTCCACCTGTTTTTTTCTGACTGAATCGGTAAAACATGGTGCTCAAACCGTTTTCGAGAGGGCGGGGCTGAAGGAACTCTATCCGGCAATGGTATTTGCTTATCCATCCATAGCGGCACAGCACCAGCGCATCCAAAAAGCCTTAGAGCGGGCAATGCTGACTGGCTCTCGCATGACACGCTTTCAGGCAGACGTGCAGCGTAAGGAATGCGAACATGAAAACGAAGGTTGAAATCAACGAGCCGCGACTATCAGACGTCAAGAGCTCCAACGATATGGCAGCATTGGCAGCATTGACCGGATTGGATGCTGCAAAACTTGCCATAACGAACGTGGCGGCTTCGGTGATGGATGAGCGTCAACCGGGTGATGATGACGCCCCAGAGGACTGCCCTGCATGCTCAGACATAACGGACACAAAAACCCCGGATCACGATGCGGCATTGACGGAAAACGGGGTTACAGAGGTTTCAAGGGTGCAAGCCTTTATCGGCGGGGGCTTCGCTGAAACCTCACCCAGGTTGCAAGGGGTTACAGAGGTTTCAGGGATAACACCTGAGCCGATCATTCCCGACGAAAACAAACGGCCATGCTTCAAAGTGTTCGATGATTGGCAACCGCTGCCTGACGGCGGCACGCTGAAACCGGGCGTATGGTCTTTCACAATAAAGCACGGCAAAGGCGATGCACCACCCGCGCTTATTCAACAGTGGATATGTTCACCCTTGCATATTGAGGCCGTGACCTTTGACGGGCAGGATAATAATTTCGGGCGGCTGTTGCGATTCAAAACTACTATCGGCAAATGGCGCGAATGGGCTATGCCGATGGAACTGCTACGCGGTGCGGGCGATGAACTACGCGGTGAACTGCTGGCGATG
>Ga0307376_10002849_pt1 | contig 16534 bp, 24 predicted proteins | sample TR2MG_FD_202536 | JGI IMG/M metagenome (GOLD analysis project Ga0307376, IMG submission 202536) | Soil microbial communities from Risofladan, Vaasa, Finland - TR-2 | ecosystem: Environmental > Terrestrial > Soil > Coastal area > Acid sulfate soil | place: Finland: Risofladan, Vaasa | collected...
TCTAATCCTGGACTTCCTGCTTCTTCTGAAAAATTAAAAGTAACCCCATCATAATTTCCATCAGTATGTTGAGTGTCTGTTAATGTTCCACCATCAATAGTTCCAGCAACAGCTTCTGATTGTGTTACACTATGATAAGTTGAGTTAAATTTACTTTCATTAAAAGTTAATGTTGAACCATCAAAACTATTCCAATTATTTGCAGAAGTCCAATTAAATTTTCCATTAAACCAATCTGCTTTAATACTATAAGGTATGCTTATATTTTCATTTGCATTGCTTCCATTAATTTTTAGATAATCCCTAAAGATTGTTGTAGTAGGAATATAAAAACTATAATTCAATCTCCAAGTATCTTCTTCTCCTGTTCCTCCAGTAATTAATCCTTGAATATAACTTTCAAGAATACTTAATGTTTGTCCATCAGATAAGAATTGTGATGCATTAACATTATCTAAACTTCCAACATTAGTAACCCAATACTCAGATGAATTTATATTTGCTGTTGAGGTATCTGCATAAGAAAAATCAATTCTATTATCTGCTTGATCAGGTAATTGAGCAAAAACAAATCCACTTAAACTTATTAAAATACAACAAGCGAAAAATATCACCAAAATTTTCATTATTAATTAAACCTAATTAAGTATTTATAATTTTTGTTTTATGGTGCAACAGGACACCTAATTTTTGTTTGTATGTATAAACTAATTAAATGTGCAATAACCATAATTAAAAATGCACCAATTGCTATTCCAAAAGCAGTTAGTTTATTTTTGCTCACCATTTCTCTCCAGTTTCTTAAAGAATTAACAGTGCTTTGTTTAACATCTGTTCTTACTGGATTAATTATTAAACTATAACTATCAATCATTAAAGGATTTCCTTTATTATCTGTTAATAAAGTTCCATCAGCACCCCTTGCCTGTTCTTTTCCAGAAATAGATAACTTCTCATCAACTTGAAGCCAGATAGTTCCATCACCTGAAGTTATAAAATGCAATGTTCCATCAGAATCAGCTTTGCTGAAATTAGGCATATATCCCAATTCTTTTTTTCTTCTTTGTTTTTGAATTTTAATTTTAAAATCCCAAACACCAGAACTATTAATAAATTTCCCACCTTTTAATCCTGTCTTTGTGCTTTTAGTTCCATTTTCATAATACATAGTTAAAGTAACAGGATTTTTATAAAATGCTTTGTTTCTAAAATATTTATACCCAAGAAATAAACATACACAAATTAAAATAAAAACCATCCCACCCCAGAAAAACTTAACTAATATATTTAAAATTCCTCCACCAATATTAATATTATATCCACCAATACTTACCATTACATTTTTTTAAATGGATTTAATTTATCCAAAAATCCTCCATCTTTTATTTGCTGTTTTCCTTTATCAATACTCATTACTCTTCCTAATAAATCTTCACTGTAAGTTCTACCTAAAACATTTAATAACTTTCCACCTTTAGCTTTATAAAAACTACTTAATAAAAACATTTGTAAAGTTACAGCAACATAATCAAAATGCTTTGGATCTAATTCATAATATTCATGCCAGATTGTAAATTTGGGATAAATTTCTGTAAAGAAATGTTCTAAATATTTTGGAATTTCATCTTCACTAAAATTACTCCAATCAGCAAGGGCAATTTTTAAAAGAATTGCAACAAGTTTCTTTGCTCCATTCTTATTCATATAACGATCTGATATTTGTATGGTTTCCTTTTTTTTATCATCCCACATTAATCCTTGTGCTTCCAAAAAAATATCTTTTATTCTTGGATAAGAATCAAGTGCTTTAATAATTGCTATATTATTTTCATCAGAAACTTCTTTTGGTTTTGGTGGAGTAAGATTATGAATATTAGAAATTAAGCTTAAAGTTTTTGCTTTATCTACTTTATTTTGGAGTTCTTGAGTTATATTCTCATCTACCATTGTTGTTCCTTCACATATTTAAGTAGTTAATCCTTTAAAAACCTTACTTAAATATATCTGATTCTTTTATAGCACTTAATTGTCTTTTTTCTCCAAAAATATTCCCAAAATCAACAGAACCTTTTTGCTGAACTTGTTTTAATTCTTGCTGAGCTTTTGCTAATTCAGTTCTTTGTTTTACAAACTGAACTTGGCTTTGTACTTGCTGCATTTTTTGTTGAGTTCCTAAAACTTTTCTTTTCTGAGAAATAGCTTTATTAATACTTGCTTTTCTTGTAAATCCACCCAAACTTGCAGCAAATCTACTAAAACCTTTCTTACCAACTTTTTGTTGCTCAGTTTCTTGATGTATTTGCTGTCTTTTTTGTTCAAGTTCTTGTAATTCTTTTCTTTCTTTTTCTTTATCAAAACTTGGTTTTGCTTCTCTGTAGATTACTCTTGTTTTTACTTTTTGTTTTTTCTTTACCATTTTTAATCTTCTTTCAAAACTTTTTTAGCAATCTTTAGCAATCTCTTACCAGATTCACTTATTTCAAAATCCTCACTTTTTGATAATTCTTCATAAGCAGGAAGATTTAATTTTGCTAATTCTTTTCTTTGAGCTTTTGTATATCTCATTTTCAATTACCCCCTTACAATTACTTTTAACTTTATATATTTTTCTCATTCTGGTTCAGGTTGTTTAATTAATAAATAAACTCCAAATATCATTAGGATTGTTGTTATTGTTACAACATAATCATTAACCCAACTTAATAATCTAAACAACCAAGCAACAACACAAACAATAATAGCAGTTATTCCAAAAGCTCTTTCAGGATCCCAAGCCCTCATCATCATAAATATTATTCCTCCAAATACAATTAACATGACTGTGAAAAACATTCCACCTTGTCCAACATCAGTGAGATTATTAAAATATGTAAGCATGTCTAAGAAATCTGTTTGATTTGTTGGTGGGGCAAAAACCCATGTTATTAAATTTATCATTTTATATTGGTGTGCTTGGTTTGTGATAATAATCAAGTAATTTAAATATCCCCCATATCATTATTGCTGCAATTATAATCCAAATAATCATAGACGCTGAATTATTTTCTCCAGTTCCCCCTATTAATAATGTTGTTAAAGTTCCAGTTATAATTTTTCCACCTAACCAAAAACTATTAAAAACTAAACTAACTAAACCAATGACTGCCTTTGGAATTGCAGCTATTCCAGATAATATTGTTCCAAACCACCCCTTATCTTCTTCTCCAATATCATGGAGTGCAACTTGTATATCATAAGTTGAATCATTAATTTCTTCAGCATAATTATATTTCCCATACCAATCAGAATCATCAATTCCTGCTTCAGGATAATAAGATTGTGCTTCTTTGCTCATAATTCCAAATACGATCATAAATATTGCTATTATTAAAAACAATTGTATGAATGTAGATATTTTCATTTTAACCTTTACTTTTCATTAACAGCCAAACTAATATTAATTCAATTGGTGTAACAACCAACCAGCTGAATGGAAATAAACCCCCTATTTTTAATAATAATATAGTTATACCCAACATAAAAACTATTGCAGCAGGACTTCCCCTGCTTACTGCAGCAGTACTTAAAACCACTGTTATTATAATTGCTATGTTTAAAAAAATTCCTAATAAACCTAACTCTTCATAAGCTTCAGAAATAAATGGTGTCAAAATTTTATCTAATAATTCAGGGCTTCTACTAATATATGTTTTTGCTATAAAATCTCCGGAATAACCTGTTAAATTACAAGTTAATGTTCCTGCTGAAGAATAAGAATAAACATCACAAAGAGTTGCTCCTGCTGTATTATTATAACTCATTTTACTAACAACTAATCTAAAGTAATTTGCCAACCCTGTAATATCAAAAAAAGAATAAGTTACTATCTTTGTTGCAGGATCAAAACTTAAATTAGAATAAATGTTAAGTCCATAAGTATCTTCAAAACCACCAAATGGATTTTCAAAAATATCTGTAAGAACAATGACTTCTTCACATGGTGCAACAGCACAACTTAATGTCTTTTCAACAATTCCTAAAACTACTCCATCTTTTGTTACAGAAAATAAATATTTATTATCCAAATCAGCATATAATGGAAATTCTCCATCACCATCTGTTATTCTAATGCTCACTGTTTTATATACTCCTTCTCCTGTAAAATATTTAGCAACATTAACTAAAGCACCCCTAACAACACCAATTCCTTGATTCACTGTAATGTAAAATTTGGTGCTTAAATCAGAATCAATTAAAAATAATAACAATTCAAAATCAGAAGTAGTATTTGTTAATGTAGCATTTCTTAGATGATATTCATTTTCAGAATAATCTGTTGCCATAAATTCAACATCAGCATCTGTTTTAAAAGTATAATTATTTGGGAGATAAGGATCTAAACAAAATGTAAAGTTATTTTGATTTGTTGAATTTAATAATTGATATGAATAATTTTTTTTAACATTTCCATTACCTAACCAATAAAGAAATGTTGATTCCCATGTTACTGGATTTGAAGTTGAATTTATATTTATTAAAGTATTTTCATCTCTTAATGTAAAATTTAAAGTTTTTGTTGTATATCCAACATTGCATAAAACTAAATTTATCTTTGAAGAATTTTGATAATATGTTCCTGAATCTTGAACAGTAATCCCAGCATAAGTAAATCTATAAAAGAAATCATTTGTTTGATTACCTGTTGAATTAAAATTTAAAGGTATGTCTATTGATTTTGATATGGTTAATCTTGTTCCTACTTGAGAGATATTAGAAATTGAATATGCAGTTCCATTATAAATTAATTGAACTAAAGATATTTCTGCATCTTCAATAACATCAAATTTTGCTGAAAATATTTGATGAGAGGTTTCAAAAACATTAGTATTATATGAAGAATAATTTAAGGATGCCCCAATTGAAAAAGTAGCATTATTAGTTGCAGAACTACAATAAGTTGTTGTTGAATTTGTTGAGCATAATTTAACATTCCATTTATAATTATTTAATTTAAGTTCGCTTATTAAAAATGAAGTTATATTTATGTTTGAATCAATTGGATCTATTGTTGTTTCATTAAATAAAGTTCCATTAACATACCAAACACTATAAGTTGCATTTTTCATACTAAATTTAGAAGAAGAATGAGTTGCTGTTAAATTAACTTGTGTTACTGAAAATAAAGTATTATTTTCAGGAGATGTTAAAGATGTAGTTTGTGATCCTGATGTTGTTGCATCTTCTAACATATCTGATTTGATTTCTTCATGGCTTCTTGAATTATTAAATACTTTTAAATCATCTATTGTTCCAACAAATCCAGTTCCTGCTAATGGTGAAGTATCTCCAAACCATACAAGGTTAGTTGCTCCTGTAATAGTTTGATAAGCAAAGGCATTATCTCTTTGCCCATCTATATAAAACATTCCAGTATCATTATCTTGATTATATACAAATGCAACATGATGCCAATCACCATCTACAAAATCAGTTGTTCCAACTCTCCCTGCTGCAGCACCTGCATCCCAAGCATACATTTTTCCATCTTTTATTTCAAAACTAAATTTTGAACTTACATAAAGTATAGGTTGTCTTGTTGCATCATCTATAGAGGTTTTAACCCAAGCCTCAAAAGTAAAATTATTTCCATTATCAAAAAAACTATATGCTGTTCCATCTGATGTATTATAAAGACTTCCTCCACTTGTTGTTCTTTCCATACTAATTCCCCTACCATATTTTCCAGAACTATTCCAAACAACTCCTGTTCCTGGAGGATTTATTATACCATTTTTAATTCCTAATACTTCATTAAATAATACTGTTCCAGTAGAATTTTCAAATTGACTCCAGAATATTAATCCAGGTGTTGTTTTACCTGTCCAATTCCCACCAGCTGCAGAAATTAAATTTACACATAAAAAAAATGAAAAAATGGTAAGGATTAGTATTACCCAATGCCTTTTCTTTTGTCTATGGGCTTTTAAATGAGTGTTTTTTTCCTCGTAGTTTAATTTTTGTGTGTAAATTGACATTTTAAGTAATTATATCCCCCCCACTTTTCCCCCACATTATTAACATAATTATCCCTCCAATCACTGTTAAAATTAATGGAGTATATTTACTAAAAATAAATCCTGTTAATTGTAATTGATCTGCTTCATCTGCTAATGTTAATTGTTGTGTGAATCCAGAATAGATATTAACAAATCCTGAAGCAATAAAGATAGTTATCATTAAAAACAAAAAGAATATAAAAAATATTGTAGGACTGAATTGTGTTCTTGATGCACTAATCATTAAAGCTACAACCCCTCCAGCAAATAACATAAAAACTAAATAATCTGTTGTCTTTGGTGCTGTTTCTTGTATTTTATCAACAAACTTTTGTCCAATTATAGTATCATTTAATAATCCTGATTCATCATAAACATCTGTTACTTCATTACTTAATTTTAAACATAATATTCCTACAATTACTGCAACAAATAAAATTACCACTAAAATTATTAATTGAAAAATGTCTGCTTTATTATTCATATTTGAACTCCTCTTTTTCTTATTATTATTTTTTTAGCTTCAATTTCAGGGATAGTGAACATCTTATTTTTTTTAACTAATAATTCCCAAAGATCATCATTAGTTGGATTAGAAATCTTTAATTTTTCTTCTATTAGTTTTTTTAAATCTATAATCTCTTTTTCCCTTTCTGAATTTAAAGCAAAGTGATAATAATTTTTTTTCACCATATTTTTGATATGAATTTAAATACTATTTAAATTAAGTTTATTAAGTTTAAATAATTAACTATTATATTAACCAAAGATTGTTGAGGTGAAAACAATCAATACAAGGGGGGTTTTATAAAAGAAAAAATGAGAAGCTTATTAATGAAAAAAAACAAAAAGGCTGTAATGGGCGAAGTGATTAGTATATTTGTATTAGTGCTTATAATCTCAATTTTAGCAGGACTAACATTTTTATTCACTGCTGAAATAAAAGAACAGGTTGAAGCTACAAGTGGTGGGACTACTGGTGCTGCATACCAAGCTGTAAATGATACAGAAAATGCTGGTGCAACTGTTGTCGATTATCTTCCATTAATATTCCTTGCATTAATTTTCGGAGTAATCTTGACTGTTGTGTTAAGAATTATACTTCCTTATGTTAATCTTGGACAGCAAATGGGTGGAGGCTTTTAATTAATCCTCTTTTTATATGTTGTTTCTTCTCTCTGGGGTTAATTCCCCCAGAGATAAAAAATATAAAGAAAAGATGAAAAATAAAAAAGCTGTAATGGGTGAAGTGATTAGTATATTTATTTTAGTGTTAATTATAAGTATTTTAGCAGGACTAACTTTTTTGTTCACTACTGAAATAAAAGATCAAGTTGAAGATCAAATTGATTGGACTTCAATATCAAGAACAAAAGAGAATGGAACAGTTAATTCAACTGGATACACTGTAACAAATGCTTCAAATACTGAGTATAAACTATTCACTTTAACAAGTGTTGTCATTTATAATGCCACAAAAACCTTAGAAGCTGCCAATTATACTTTCACACCTGCTGGAGTTATAACAAATTTAACTGCATGTAGTGCTGGTGATAATGGTTGGGAATGTGATTATTGGGGATGGTGGATAAATTATACATTTAGTTATACCATAGATGATACTGCATACACATCTGTTAATGATACAGAAGCTGCAGGAACTACACTTGTTGATTATCTACCATTAGTTTTCCTTGCATTAATATTTGGAGTAATTTTAGCAATTGTGTTAAGAATTATTTTGCCTTATATTAAACTTGGAGAAAGAATGGGTGGTGGATTTTAATATTATTTTTTTTGGGGCTTATGCCCCTTTTATTTTTTAATTTATAGAAACAATTTCTTTACTATTACCAATTCCTTTTAACATATTTTGAAATTTAGGCAGAACATTTTTCATACTTTCATTATATAATTTCTTTGCTCTATTTTCTAAACTTTCATCTCGCCATTCAATAAAACAATTATAATGCCAATAAACTTCTTCTAATATTTCTTTATCTATAAAAGTTTTCCATAAAACAGCTTTGTTTGTTTTCTTTATTTTATTAGAACATCTTTCACATATCATAATTCAAAACCCCTATCCATTTCATCTTCTTCTCTTTTTGCTTTTGCTTTTCTTACTTCCCTTTTAAAATATTTAACTATTTTTTCCCATTTAGTAAATAATAAAAGTCCTGAAATAACAAAACCAGCGACTAACAAAAACATAAAAATATAAAATATTATTTCAGGAACACCTGAATTAGCACTTCCTGTATAATTTCTATGATATTCATAACCTAACCAAACATCATAAACAATAAACAAAATGCTTAAAAACAAAAAGAAAACCCCTAACACCCATAACTTATCACTTTCTACTAATTTAAAACCCATCCATCCAAATATAAAAGTAAGAACTAATATTAATATTAAAAAAGAAATACTTCCTATCCCTTGTGCTGTTGATTGAACAACACCATTTGGAGTGACTGTTCTACAAATACTTCCAACTTCATTAGTAGAATTATCTGTGCATGTTATGTCAAAACAAATATCACCAAGAGAACTAAAGTTTCCATCATCAATAGTATAATTAAAAGATGTGCTTGTTTTATCCATTTTAAAAGTAACTAAAGAAGCACTGCCATCAGAATATTGTATAGAAGTTATATTACATTGACTTGCATTATTAGAACTTACTATTAAATTTAAATCAGTATCAATTTTATGTGGCAAATAATCTTGAGCAGAAACAGAAGTTATGACTAAACTTAATAAAACTAAAGTTATTAAACCGAATAATATATTTTTTTGTTTCATCTCTCTTCCCCAAAAAGATTAAAATTGAACTTGTTTAATTTTCTTTTTTGATTCTTCTTCAGGAATAATTTCTAAAATAGGACGAGTTTCAATTCCATAATATTTTCTTTTACTTAATCTTTCAAATTCTTTTCTTGTAACTTTAAATGGTTCTGCTTGGAATGCAGCAGCTGCCAAACTTGCAGTATAAACACTTCTAAGTTTTGGTGCTTTCTTTTGGATTTTCAATAATCTTTTTCTTGGAATAATTTTTTCTGTTTTACCTTTAAATAAAATTGGTTTTATAATTGTTGGTGTCCTTAATCTATATTCTTGAAAATCTATTATTGGTTGTTCTAATACTTGTATTTGTTTTAATACTTGTTTCTGAAGTAATTTTTGCCTTTGTGTTAGTTTTTGAATTACTCCAACATTTTGTAAGTTTCTTTGTATTGTATCAATACCTATTCTTGTTACTACAACAGGTTTAATTATTACATCAGTTATTGGTTTTATTTTTCCTCTTTCTTTTTCTCTTGGTTTTGGTTTAACTAAACTTAAATCTCTTAATCTTTTTTCATTTCTTTCAATATTATCCTGTAATTTATCAAAATCCCATTCAATAGGTTTAATTTCTTTTTCTTTAGGTTTTAAATCAATCACACCTAATCTTCCACTTTCAGCTGTTTCTAAATCTGTAATTCTTCCAGTTACTCCAAAAACACCAATCTTTCCAGATGGAGCCATACCACCAAACTTACTTGTTACTAAAGTAATTGGTTTAGGAGAAGGAGTTATAACTTTTCTTAATTCAAAACCTAATTCTTGTGGTGAAAGTATACTTGTAAAATCTACTTCTTTAATTTTTGTTGTTGGTTTAATAATTGATTGAGAAGTTTCAACTTTAGTTAGTGCTTTTTTTATTTCAACAGGAACTTTTGGGGTTTCCATATAAGCATAAGGTTTCTTTCCTATTTTTTTAATTGTTTTTGTAATATCAAATTCAAATGTTGAAGGTGTTAATTTACTAATCCCTTTTTCATAAGCCATTGATTTTTGACTTATAATTAAATCTTCTCCAACTATTTTTCCTGTTGGTTGTTTAAATATTTCAAGCTTAACTGCTTTTGCTTTTGCTATTTGTTTTGGTTTAATTGCTTTGTAAAAAGTTGGTTGTTTTTCCAAACCAAAAATTTCAGTAACAGATTTAGTTTTAACTTGTCCTTTCCCCACTTGAAATATTTTAGCTTCTGCTTTAGTTAATCTTAAAACCTTTTCTCCTACTGGTTTTTCAACATAACCATTTATTTTTCCTGTCTTTGCATAAACACCTGTTTGTTTTAATTGTTCTATTCTTGCAACTTCTAAAGGGGGAGCTTCTTTAATTGGTATTTTAGTTGGTTTAGCAATTTCTGATGGAGAAGCTGGACGATAAACCTTTACTATTTTATTATCTGTCACTGCTAATCTTGTGCTTGTAATCTTACCTGCTCTTTCCCCAAAAGTTAAAACATATTCTTTTCCTGCTATTTTTCCTTTTAGAATATATCTTGTTGTAACTTTCCCTGCTTGTGTAACCCTTTCAACTTTTCCAATACTTGCTGTTTTTAAAAATGACTGGACATTAACATCATCTGCAAATTGTCCAGAAACTAAAGCTTTTTCCCTTATTGATATTTTTTCATTAAAACTTATTGTCCTTGTTTTAAATTCATCTGTTAAACCTAAAAGTTTGTTTGTGGTTTTTGGAGTTGTTTTTGTAACTTTAGTTTTAGATATAAGTTTTCCTACTCTGAATAATGAAAATGCAAGATACCCAGCAGATAATAAAGTTTCATAAGGATGTTTTGATACATATTGTTTTAATTCTCCTCTTGCTTCTGCTTCAGCAAATGGTGCAATAACTGCAGCTTGTCCAACAACAGGGACAGCATAAACTTGAGATTCTCCTATTAATCCTGCAGCTTTTCCAGTTATCATAGCTTCTGTTAATGGTTTATATTCTTTTTTAGTTGTTACAAATGGAGAAACAATCTCTCCTCTTTTTGCTCTAAAATAAGTTTCTCCTAATCCTGTAAAAGCTTGTTCATATCCTTTGCCTAATTTTTCTGTAAAAAATCTAAATCTTCCTTTCTCTCTACCAGCTTCAACTTCTTTTTGATATTGAGTTTCTATTGGAATGAATGGTTTTCCAATAGTTATAGGAATAATTTTTTTAACAGGTTTAAATTCTAAAGGGCTTGGAGTTTCTCTAAAAAACTTACCTGCTTTTTTTGATATTATTTCTTGTGGTGAAGGATATTTTTTTGCTAATTCAACTGCTGGTTTAATTCCTTTTTCATAAACAAAACCCACTGCCTTTTTTGGAGCTTCAGCAATTTTTTCTCTTGTTTCAACTGGCAATTTTTTAACTTCTTTTTCAATCTTTCCAGTAACAGCTTCAGAAAATGCCTTTGTGCTTTCTCTAAAATCTATTAAAACTCCTGTGCCTATTGTTTTAATTGTTCCTTTTGCTTTTATTATTTCAGGGTAACCAAGAGTTATTTCCTTTTCTTTTATTTGATAAACTCCACCCCTTTGTTTAAATTCACTTAAAGCTTTTTGTTGTTCTTCATAAGTTTTTGCAGTTTGTATTTTAGTTTTTATTTCTTTTAATTTTTCTATTTTTAATTCAGTTTCTTTTTCTTTTCTTTTTCTTTCAGCAATTATTTCTTCAAATCTTGTAAGAGTTTTAATAACAGGAACTTTCTTTAGTTTTTCTTTATCTAATCTTTCAGCCATTCTTTCTTGAGGGCTTTTGGTTTTTGTTAAATAATAAGCAGATTGTCTTGGTGTAATAATATCAATACTTGGTGGAGCACCAATACCTTGCCTTTGTATTTGTCTTTTAGCAAATTCTGTTACTCTTTGTTTTAAAGAAATAGGTTGCTGACTTTGTTCTTGTAATGTTTTAGGTTGTGTTAATTGTGTTTCTTGGGTAGTAACAGGAATTATTTCTGTTTTTACTCCAGTTGGACTTACTTCATAACCTTTTCCTGTTTTAGGATCTATATAAGAATAACCACCAGAAGAAGTTCTTGTTGCTCCAAAAGTAAATTTTGTTCCTATTGGAACATTTTGTGGTGTCATAGACATTTTATTCCCAGAAGCATCAGTATATGTTTTTGTAATAATATCATAAGTTGGAATTTGTTGTGTTGTTCCAGAGCCACCACCAACCCTAACAGGAGTTCTTCCACTTATATCATAACCACCAGCAAACATTCCACCACCCTTACCAACAACCCCACTAACAATTGTTGTTTTTCCTAAACTTACTACTGCCATTATTCTTTAAACTAACTCCACAAATAATAATTTAGTTTTCATAAAAAAGTTAAGTTTTTAAAGTTTAAATAATTAACTACTTTGGAAGAAACAACAAAATGTATGGTGAAGATACTCAGAAAGCTTTATGGAATTTTGATGGTGCAGAACTATTTCTAATATTTGGGATTAAACAAAAAATTGTTGAAGCATTTGAAGAATGGGATTTAGAATCAGCTTATTGGAAATTAAGATTATTAAGAATTGAACTTGATGCAAAACTTCAAAGAGGACATAAAAAATTAATTTTAGAAGTTGAAAAAAGACAGAATAAAAAACCAACTAAAACAGAAAAGCAAATTGTTGATGAAAAATTAAAAGAATTAGATAATAAATATACTACATATAAAAATTTAACAGATCCTACTGATGATGAAACTTCTTCTTTTTTTCAAGAACTTCAAGAATTTTATATGCACTTATGTTATCTTATGAAAAAACATGGATTATATTTTAGGGAAGGAGAGGATATGAGATTAGCTGTCCTAAGAAGATAATGGTAAAAGTTTGTGTTGATTGGTTTCCCAAAACTCAGGGGTTTTATATGGATGATAGATTAGTTCTTCAATTAGAAGTTCTTTTAAAAAATATAAAAAATGATTGGGACTTTACAATTATAATTACAGGGCAAGGGGAAGTAAGAGTTGGAAAAAGTTTATTGGCAATGCAGATTGCTTGTTACTGGAGTTATGAAATTGAAAAAAGATATGGGAAAAAAGTTCCATTTGAATTAAAAACTAATTTTGTTTTTGAGGGACAACAATTAATTAAGCAAGGAAATTATTTGGGGGTTAATTTTACTTATCCTGCTTTAATTTTTGATGAAGCTGGTGCTGATTTAGAGGGAAGAAAAGTTATGACAGGTTCAACACAATTAGTTCTTGATTATTTTAGAGAATGTGGGCAATATAATATGTTAAATATTTTAGTTCTACCTGAATATTTTGATTTACCAAAAGGAATTGCTTTAAGCAGAAGTATTTTTCTTATTGATGTTTGGTATAATGCAACAGATGAAGGAATATTTCAAAGAGGATATTATAATTTCTATTCAAGAAGAAGTAAGAAGTGGTTATATCTTAAAGGAAAGAAAGATCTTAATTATTCTTGTGTTAAATCTGATTTTGGAACAAGAGCAGGACAATTTTATAGATTTTATCCTTTAGATAAAGTAGAATATGAAAAAATGAAGCAAGAGGCATTAAAACATAGAGAAAGTCATAGAAGAAATAAGTTTATGATGCAAAGGGATGCCTGTATCTTCTTATTGTGCAAGGAGAAGTATGATAAGGATATTAGGGGGAAAACCATTATGACACAACAACAATTAGGACAAAGATTAGAACAATTAACAGGAATTTATATAGATCAAAGAACAATATCTGATTGTTTAAGAAGAATGGGGGCTGAACAAGAAGATTTTTCAGGAGAAAGTGAATAAAAATAAACAAATATAACTACATGTAAGGTTAGTGCCAACTGATAGTGTTTAATTAGTTAATTATAGGGAATTTATTAATAAAAAACAAAAAGAAAACAAAAGGGACAATAAAAAATAATATGTTTAAAACAATTTTCAAATTAATTATAATTGGTGGAATAATTTATGGACTTTATTATATATTACAACTATATCCTTTGGAAAGTATTATTACATTAGGTATAATGTGCATATTAGTTATTGGATATTGGCTATTCAAGATTATATAGTTTATGGTAAATATAAATTTGATTGTGGATTAAAATTTTGTATAAGACATTTAGCTCCAGTTTTTATTGTGCATAATTCACACCAATCTTGATTCATATATTTTACTAACTCAAAATTATAAATAATATATCCAGTAATAAATAAAAAAACAATTATTAAAATTATGTTTGTTATAATAGTTATCTTTCTTCTGTTATGAAGTTTCAAAAGTTCTTCTCTTGTTAAATCATTTTTCATTTTAATCTATTTTCCAACCTCTTTTCTTTTTTTGTTCCTTTAAATCCATTATGTTTATTAATTTCCTTTCTTGCCCATGCTAAGATTATAAAAATAATTAACCCTAATATTAATAAACTTAAAACCTGTGCTATCATATATCAAACTCCTGTCCCACTTCTCCCATTGGTGCATTACTTAAAAAAGTAAATTTCCATAACCCTGTTTCAGGATCTAATTCACAACCAATTATTCTTGCTTTAGTTTCTGGTTGTGGTGGTTGAATTGGAGCAATAGGTTGTTGAACTTTTTGTAATTGTTCTTCTCTCTGAATTGCAGATTGAAATGGCACTGTATCTAATTGTTCTGCCACTTGTTCAATTTGTTTTTTCTTATTTTTATTAAACATCTTTTTATTTTTACCTCCATTATAATAATTATATAGGATAGATATAATTCCAAATTAAATAACTTGAAACAATAATAAAAATTGAAACTATGATTCCTATTATTAATTTATTAACTTAATACATTTTATTTCTTTTTAGTTTTCTTTTTTCTTCCATGAGACATTGGAGATTCACAAACTAATATGCATCCCTTATCATCAGTAGCACAATAATATAGTTTTCCTTTTTCTCGCACTATGTCTGTTCTTAAAATTGCTTTTCCTTTTGTCATGTTATTTTTACCTCCTTTCAATTTTATCTTTTAGGATAATAGTTTAGTTATTTGGTTATTGTTATTAAGGTAAAATGGTTTAAAAGGTTTATGTTTAACTTGGGTTTTTAACAAACACAAATATTCCCCCCAGCATTTTTATTTTTTAATTTACAACTTTTAATACATTTAATTTTACAATCACCATTAAAATGCTCCCAAGTAGAACAATTATAACTTCCATCATCTGCTATTCCATAATCAGAATAATTACTTTCTATAATTTCTGGAAGTTGTGCTAATTTAGTTATGGAATTTACAGCACTTAAATTAACTAATAAAGCAATAACTACAATTAATAAACTTCCAATAATTATAAAAACAATTAAAATTAATTTCCAAGCTGGTGTTTCTTCTTCATTATTTTCCATTATTGCACATCCCCCATTATTGACATTATTTTATGTCTTTCTTTTTCTGTGAATATTTGAGGACTGCCATAATGAGCCATGTAAGTTTCCATATCATGTCCTAATCTGTAGCAGATTTCTTCTGTCCTTATATTATATATTCTCATCCAGTTGCCATAAGTTTTTCTTAAATTATGTAAAGAGAAATTATGAAAATCTTTAATACCTGCTTTTGCTAAATAATATTTTAAGCTTTTGCTGTAAGTTACAAAAGCACTAAAGAAATGTTTTTTCTTTTTATCATTAGGAAAGTTCTCATAATCTTTAGGCAACTTATCATTATTTAAAAAAATATAATTCTTCTGTGGAATTTTATTGCTGTTAATATAGCTTTTAATTTTCTTTAGATAATTATTAGAAACAAAAAATGTTCTGTTCTTACCTGTGGCATAAAAATTCTTTTTAGCTTTTCTTTGTTTAACAACATTAAAAGTTATGCTCTTTCTATCATAATCAAAATCTTTAGGTTTTAAATGTAAGATCTCAATTGCTCTTCCACCTGTATGAAGGGCTGTTAAGAAAAACATTTTTCCCTTTTCAGTTTTAACAGCATTATAAAACTTTTCCCATTCATCTGGAAAGAAATATCTTTTTCTATCCCCCCGCACAGAATAATTACTTCCATCTTTTCTTGTGCCTATATAAAGGTTTTGCTTATTTGTTGGTTTTAGTTTTAGTTTCATCACCAATCTCCCCTATGAATCATTGTCCCAGATTGTTGTTTATAATCAAATCTTTGGCTATGTCCTTTAAAAAATAACACAGTCCCAAAAATTATACATATTAATCCAATAATCCAAAACGCATTTTCATTTATTATACTAATCATCCCAAGAGAAAGCCCTATGAAAAGCAATACTCCTCCAAAAAATTCTTTCACTTTAGCTCTAAATCCATACCAAAATAAACTTTTATTATTTTTATTTCCCATGTTGTTTCTTATTATTTTAATAATTAATCCTTTATAAATGTTACTTAAAGATTAACCCTATTATTTTTTATTAATTTTTTTATAGTCGCTGATATTTTTTTCAATTTTCCTATCTTTAATCTTTTAACATAAAAGATAAATGTATTTAATATTCTCCATTTTCATATAAATGTCGCAAGGATACCCTACCCTTTAGGGTATGGGAGTATGTCATTTTAGTTTTTCTCCCCTTTAATCCTTGCTTTTAGCTCTTCTAATCCAGCAGGATTATATTTATATTTGATTAATAATTCATCAATCAACTTCAAATCATCTTCTTTTTGGGATTGAATACCTTTTTTAAAATTAAATAATCTTA
>Ga0307376_10002850_pt1 | contig 16526 bp, 29 predicted proteins | sample TR2MG_FD_202536 | JGI IMG/M metagenome (GOLD analysis project Ga0307376, IMG submission 202536) | Soil microbial communities from Risofladan, Vaasa, Finland - TR-2 | ecosystem: Environmental > Terrestrial > Soil > Coastal area > Acid sulfate soil | place: Finland: Risofladan, Vaasa | collected...
ACAAACGCCACATCGTGGTCTTCACCGACTGCCGCTTCAAGTCCGAGGCCACGGCTATCTGGGCCGCCGGCGGCGAGGTCTGGCGCGTCAAGCGCCCCGAGACCGACGTGAAAGAGGAAGGCATCAAGGGCCACCTCTCTGAGACAGAGCAGGAAGAGATTCCCGACTCCCAGTGCCAGGCCGTCATCATGAACGACGGCACCCTGGAGAACCTCCAGGGCCTCGTGAAAGCGCAGCTCATGCGCTTCAACGATCGCTATCTGCGGTCGTAACCCCCTCTACAACAAGGAGGCACCATGCACGTCGTAGGTTACACCTACGAGTGTGACTACCTGTGTCCCAACTGCCTTAAGAAAGCGGGCATCGACCCAAACTGGGACGAGGTCGGCGCTATCTTCGACGACTACGAACACGACCATCCTATGCACTGCGGCGACTGCCGCGAGTTCCTCGGCGGGTGCCTCACCCTCGATGGATACGCTGCATTAGAGCAAGCGTATCGCGATGGATACTACCGCGCCCCTGGCGGCGGCCCCAACGAACAGTTCGTAGAGTACATGTACCACTACGCGGATTTAAACTCGTGGCACTGTCTCTGGACCTTCGTCGGACGCATGGATCCCTTCGGGGACGTCGAAGATTACTAGCATTCCTTGGTACAAGTATCTGCTAACCGAGTTTCGCATTCCGCGACACTCAGAAGGAGAACCATCAGTGGCCAAAATATTTTGTACATACGGCAAAGGACTCTTCGCGTCGTGGGGATTTCTCGAGGGAGTCCGTGACCTCCTCCAGAACGCTATCGACGCACAGGAGTTCGACGGCGCAAAAATGACCGTCGAGCACTTCCCCCGCACCAACCGCCTGGTGATCTCGAGTGAAGGCGTGACCCTCCCTGCGAGCCTGTTGATCCTTCTTGGAACGACCACCAAGTTCGGCGACGAACGGGGCCGATTTGGCGAGGGGTTTGCGATCGGCTGCCTCGCGCTCGTACGCGCTGGCCATCCCGTCACCGTCTACAACGGAGACGAAGTCTGGCGTCCTACCTTCGAAAAGCCGGACGAGGGGCACACGTTCGACGACACGGAGTTGCTTGTCTTCAAGACGCGCAAGCTCAAGGAGCACCGCGACGCATTCTCGGTCGAAATCGAGAATGTCAGCAAGGAAGTCTGGGACATCACCAAGAAGCTCTTCCTGTTTCTTTCGCCCCCACTCGAGAACGGTGTCATTGACGTCGGCAAGGCGCGGATTCTCCTCGACGAGGAGTACAAAGGGAAGATCTTTGCCAAAGGGATCTTCGTCCGCACGGTCGATAAGATCGCGTGCGGCTACGACCTCCAACATGTCAAGTTGGACCATGATCGGCGCCTCGTCGATGAGTGGGACCTGCGCTGGATGCTAGGGGACCTGCTCAACAAGGCACATAAACAGTGCCCCGACCTATCCTCGCGCCTCTACGAGATGGCGAAGGAAGACACTGGTGATGTCAATCATCTCTCGTGCCACGCCGACGAGGCGCTGCTCCAGTCACTCCGCAACGAATTCGTGAAGGAGCACGGGGAGAAAGCGGTGCCAGTTCGCACCACCTTGGAATCCCGGGAGCTGGAAACGTTGGGCGCAACCCCCGTCGTCGCCAATAACACGCTCCGAACGTTGCTCGAGAAGACCGGGCTCACCGCAGCCGCAGTGACCGAGAAACTGAAAACAGGCGTCAAGCAGAGCTACGGCTGGGCGGACCTGACGCCTATCGAGCAGACCATCTGCACGGACTTGGTCGAGCGCATCACCACGGACTATTCCATAGTCGACTTCAACGACGCGGAGGTCATGTGCCAAACGCTGCCACCAGTGGCGGAAGGGGAGAAAGGCACCCTGGGAATCTCTCGGCATGTGCTCGCGTTCGAGTCCCGAAAGATCGCTGAGGAACTCACAATCAAGGAGGCGACCCGGCGGGGTATCTTCGAGCGTGAGATCTACCTCGACATGTTGTTCGGAGAGTGACCGTGCACCGCCCCCACTCCGAGGCTGCGTGCATTCGGTGCGGGAATGAGATGGACCTCTTCGCGATACGAGGGCGACCGTACTGCGCCGAATGCCGGACATGTCCGCACGGATGCGTCATCGTCGAGATGCCCTGCAAATGGTGCGTCCGGGACCGACACTCCGTGTGGACATTCCACCGAGGGCCTGTGATCGTGAACATGCAGCACTACATCTTCGAGGCAACGCTGTTCGGCGTGGCCGCGGAAACCTGGAACATGCAAGAGACCGAGGCACTTCTATCTGGGTACGGTACGGCAGTGAGCGCCTCTCGTTTGATGGATGGAAATGAGCGGGCCGAGGTCCAAGGACCGCGGTACCCGCTCATCCACCTCATGCCACGGCGCCTACATACGCGGGCCGTGATTACCCCGTAGCGTTGACGAACATCGAGAAGTACGGCAGGCGCAGCAGCCAGTCGCAGATGCCGCCAATAGCGCTCCACTCAGGCATCCGATGTCCACGACGCGCATGGTACATGTTGAGCGCTGTCTCGTAGGAGAAGGAGTACGTAGCCATCTGAAGGAAGCCTTCGGGAAGCCTCCGCTTCATGTAGACGAGCAGATCGTTCCCCGCGTAGTCCCTCACCTTGTTGCCGTAGTCGACCGTGTAGGTCAGCTTGTTGCGATAGCAGTCGCCCATGGCGTTCTGCAGCTGGAGCGTGAGCGGATCGACGTCGCTGTCTTGAAAGTCTTCGGGCAGCAAGTCGCGGTGTCCGAGCTTGTGCATGGTGCTGCAGCTGTTGCGAACCGTCGCGACTTTGTAGGTATCCAACTCCTGCCATACGTAGCGAGGAATGGTGATGTTCCACCAAACCATGATTTGTCGCATGAACTTACGGTGGTCACTACCCGCCTTGATGAGCTTGCACGCGAGCTTCAGGTCCGCGGGCCCTATGTAGGGCTGCTCGCGGCACGTGATCTCCGGGTCAAACGAATGCCCCGCTTCCTCTCGTGCCTGCGCAGCAATGGGACCGTACGTTGTGTCAGACTTGTCCCAACTCTCGAGAGGATTTCTCATTCCATATAACGCCGGCTCAAAGCCCGCGACGTGTACTCTTTCAATCTTCATCATCATCTCCAGGGAGGTTTACGAGGCAAACATACCATGCTAAAAGACCTAGAAGAAGCTCTCTTAGAACAGAAAATGCAGGGCGTGGAGAAGGACACTCTCGAAGTAATCTCACGCGCCCTTCAGGTCGACCCGGCGATCGTTACGCGCGTCATCTACGCGTACCAGATGTCGAGGGCTTCCTCCCACTACAGCTCGAGGCTGTTGGACTATCTTCCCGAGAAGATACCGGAGGCCATTTCACGGGCAGTCAGTAACGGCCTGCGTCGCGTGGGGATACGTGACGCGATTGCGGGGAGCAAGACAATCTCGTTGGTCCTGCGTGACCTCATCCCCGAGGATACCCCCCAGAAAGTCTGTGAGGGTTGCCACGAGTCGCTTACCTGTATCGCAGAGAACCAGCGCAAACCGAAGGACTGTCTCAATAGGTCGACCGTGGTCTTCCCCTTGCGCTTCATCGATCCCACGCACATCGAAGTCGAGTGCACACATCCGGCGGGAAAATACATTGTCCCGCTAAAAGCTTTTCCACCAACCAAACGCGGAGATCTGTAAATGAGCGACGAAGAGAAACCCCCCGTCGAGAAACCTGAGGTCGCGTGGACCTATAAAGAGTTCATCGACGCTTCCCTCGAGGAAATCGCGGCAAAGACCGTCGAGTGCAAAACCTGCCCGGTCTTCATGCTCTGTGAGACCAGCACCGGCGGCACCGGCTGGGTCTGCCCCAAGTGCAAGACCACCGGAGTCTTCATCGACGAGCCCGAGGACATGGCGTCGATGCCCGACTACGTCCTCGTAGTCGATTGCGAGAAGCACAAGTTCGAGGTCAAAAAGGAGTCTGCTCAGATCACTGAGTGCAGTCTCTGCTCCGGCGGCCTCATGGAGCTTGAGGTTCTCAACCAGGGGACCAAGAACTTCTACGTCCGCACCGTGCACTCGGTAGTGGACACAAAGGTGCGCCAGGCGAAGCTGAAGAAGGCCTGGGACTACTGGACCGACTACTACGCCGAGAAGGCAAAAGAGGAGAAATGACCCGGGAGTTCCGGCTCACCAGTACGAGCTGGGCCCCTGTCATCAGGGACAACCTCTACGTCCTGGACTACAAAGGCATCCGACGCTTCGAGCCCTACCGCTCACCAGTACAGGAGCCCACGTTGGGCATGGTCCTCACGCACGACAACGAGTACATGGAGCACCTCCACGAGCTAGAGGTCAACTGCTGCATGGAGGACGAAGACGGTCAGGACGCCTGGATCGTGAACGTAGGATGGCATACGCACCGGGACGGACGCTGTCCTCACGGAACCGAACTTGAACGGGAAACCTACGAGCACGCCTACAAGAAGATGCTCACGGATGAGGACCAACGGCGGCGATACTTCGAGGAGCGCGTCGATTGGCAGTGGCTACAAGACACCGTCACGGCGTGGACAGAAGAGTCCCTCACGTGCATCGCCGAGTTCCTGAAGGAGCATCCCGTGGAGGCGGTGTACCAACGACGCAACGAGGAATGGATCGACATCGGGGATGTGCTCGCCTTCTGTCCTGACTGCGGCGAACCCATCGCTGGACTCTGGGACGATTACGACGTTCCTGTAGAGCACACATGGCAACAGCAAAAAGGGCTCTATTCACCAGGTCCTTGCATGCTCTGTGAGGGAAGCGAATCCCTCGGAGAGTACATGGGGTGCCTCTACGACCCGCAGGGGAACCTCCGTCCACTCTTCTGTTGCCCCGATTGCGGGTTCCAATTCACGACAGATGACCTCGACGGCACTTTCGTCGAGCACTACGGGCGCCCGGCCACATGGCCTCGAGATGCCCCCTATCCACCGCGCCGCGGTTTCCTCGGGGAAGCCATGGACGTGGTCCCGTGGGAGGACTGACCAATGTCTGATGTCTACGACACCATGTTGGGCGTCGCCCTGCGCCGTGCTGGTAGGCATGGGGAAGGGGCTTCTTCGCGCAGGAATAAGCGGATCAAGGTCAGTGGGCCCTACAAGCCCTTGTGGACTTTCGTAGGGCCGATACACCGCGTTGATGGGGTGGTCACTTGCTACTACTACAATCAAGCGGTCTTCGCGATCGACTTCATCAACGCTCGCATCACCAACTTCGATATGACGAGCTACTCTCTGTCCACCGGAGCGAACATCAGTGGATGGCGGTACGCGTGTTGGCGAATGTTCACGTTTCCGCGGCACATACACCAGTACAGCGCATGGATGGGTACGGCGGACGGGTCGGCGTACGCCCGCTTCTGTAAGCGGGCCCCCTGGGTCCACGATGACTCGCGAGGCGTCCGCTGGTTCGCCTGGGAACTCTACGATTCGGCACTCGCGCACGTGTATCACAGGAGTCGCACGTTCTTAGGCACTGACCAAAACTGGCGCTACTTCGACTATGATTGGGATGACTTCGGCGAGTGGACACGCCACTTCAAGAATGCGGACGCCGAGCGCCGTTGGAACATGCGTGAACGTAAGCGGAGGAAGAAAGCAGCATGACCTACAGGCAAGCCTACCAAGAGTTCCTGGAAACAGCCCTGGCGACCGGCGGCACCCCCGGCCAAATGAAGACCGCGGCGGATGAGTACAACGCTGTCGGAAACCCAGACTACCTGGCTACAAAGGAGTTCGGAGAGTTCCTTCGCGCTTCCACGTTCGACTGCACCTCCTGCGGGAATGGCTTCGAATTGGACGAGGTCGAATCAGGTACTCAAGCACGTTTGAAGAGACTCCTAGACAGGGAAACAGAGTGTGAGGACTGTGGGCCCTGACCCTACGCGCCTCATCCCATCCCGAGAGATACCGACAGAGACGGAACGTCTCCGCCTCAGTCGCCGGCGCCGATGGCATTGTGCCATGTGGCTCCTCATTGTTGCGTTAGCGACCAGCGCTATCGCTGGACTCATCTACACCCCGTAAACCCAAAACCGGCGGGCACTGCGCCCGCGGAGAATTACTATGGCACCACGTTCCTACATCACCGAAGAAGAGAAGGCCCAGATCGTCGCGAAGTTCAACGCCGGCTGGAACAAAAGCCGTATCTGCAAGAAGTACCATCGCACCCACACCACCGTCACCGCCGCTATCAAGGAAGCGGCGACGGCCGAGCGCGCCTCCAAGAAGGAGAAGCGAGCGGCCAACAAGGCCAAGATCGTCGAAGCCAACAAGGCCCTCGAGGGCAAGGCCCCCGACAACGACGTCATCCTGGAGGCCGTATCCAAGTTCAGCGAGGTTCTCCTCGCCCAGACAGCAGAGATCAAGCGGCTCACCATCGACCTCGAGCAAGGCGTCTACGAGGCCGACTACACCACCATCCGCCGGTTCCGTACCGGCTCGTAACGGAGGCTCCATGCGAATCAAACGTGTCGTGGAGGCCGACTTTCGTCGCGCCGACCTGGGCATCTGGCTCGAGTTCTGCAACGCCAAAACGAACCGGACCTACGCCAACAAGGCATTCATCGAATCCCTCAAGGCAGATGACGTCGTCGTCTTCGTTTCGAAACTGGGTAACCAACTTCTGTTCGTGCACGGCTTCGAGAACCTCCGGACCGAAGCAGGCGACGAGCGCATCATGCTCCCCTCGGTGCGCTACCGCATCGTCAAGGGGACCTGGAGTCCTTACATGCTCTCCGTCTACGCCACGGCGGCGAACATGCCCATCACCGGGCTCAAGACCTTCGAGCAGCACTTCGGTCACATCAAGGACCGGACGGTGCGGAAGGCGGCCTGACGTGGGCTGGACGTGGCTCGACGACGAAGACATCGACGATGACGAGATGGAACGGCGTCAGCCGCTCATCGAGAACGTCGCCAATCAGCTTGCCGCCCTGCGTCAGAAGCGAGAGCAGGACGGCTGGGCGCTGCAGTCCCGCATCGAAGAAGGGCGCTACGAAGGCCCCGACGAGTACGACTCCGACGAAGACGCCCACCGCCACCAGCTCAACCAGAAGCTCGCTGTGGCGCGGGAACGGGCCGAAGAAGAGGCCCTCGAGCAGGAACTCCACGCCCTCGGGGCCCGCATGTGCAGGCCGTACGAAGCGTGGAACGAAGACGAGGCGTACATGGCGTACGCAGAAAGGGACCGCTGATGTGGGGACTCGACCTGAACGGATATCTGACGGAGGCCCCTCCGGGCTTCTGGAACGCTCGAGCGATCTTCAAAGGCTCCCACGACCCGAAGAAGGTCGTGGTCGACCTCCTAGGGGATCGCATGGGCTGGGAAGGGAGCTTGCCCAAAGCTACACGGAAAGAGCTGGCCGACTGGCTCAATGCCAAGGGCATGAAGATGCTCAAACAGAAGCTCGCCGATAAGTACGTCGGCGGGGCGGACAAATGCACTATCTCAGTAGCCGACGCCCCGTTCTACATCTATGCCGACCCCAACAGTAGCTACGGCTACCTCTACATCGCCGCCTGGAAGGAGGAACCATGCGACAGCGCGACAAAGAACGAGTTGTCTACCAGCCCCCCTCCTGCCTAGCGGAGGCGCAGGCAGTCAGGCAGAAACTGATCGAAGACATAGCTGGCATCAACGCCCAGCTCTCCAACAAGAACAAGCGCCGTAATTGCGAAAATTGCGGCGGGACAGGGGAGGACAACGGCGGTCCGTGCCCCCCGTGCAATGGTCGTGGGGGCTTCCGATGGGCTGACCACGAGTACCACGAATGGCGCCAGCGGGCGCTCACCGCTCTCCGCGCCCGTGAGGCAGTGTTGAGGCGGGTGAACAAATGGATCGCGGATGAAAAGAGCCGCGCACAAGCCATTGAGAACGGCGTCCCCGCGGACACCCACGACATCATCCGCAAAGCGCACACCTTGTTCCTCGACCTGGTCGAAGACGGCGTCGAACTCGACCCCGCCGAATGGCAGGTCGTGGAGGAACTACGCGCTTTTCTAGACCCCAAGCAGGCCCTCGCAACGGGCTGAGGAGAAGCATGTCCGAACGTCTGTGGGAATATCGTAGCCCCACCCGCCGCGTACGGCGTGGCTACTACGATGAGGAAAACCTGTGGCACCGGATGGATGTTGAAGTCCTGTGCTGTGGGGACTGGCTGCGCTGCGGCGGTTTCACAAACACCTGCGCGAACTGCCGCGCGGACTTCAACCATGCAGGGCAGCGCCTAGCTTCCCGTGCCCAATGGGGAGAGGAGACCGGAGAAAGCGTCGACGACATCCTGTCCGTCGATTCCACATCGACCGAAGAACTACTGGAAGGAGCGGACTGATGGCACGGAAACCGGTGGAGGAGAAGTACTTCCAAGCGGCGAAAAGGCAGGAAAAGGACGGGGTCCTTGAGTTCGACGACGACGCCCGAGTCTCTGTCAGTAGTGAGGGGGGTGCGTACGTCCAAGGGTGGATGTGGGTATCGGACGAGGACGCAGAGGTAGAGCGGGGGTGACGGGGAAGGAGCCTTATACCGTCTACGCCGTCTTCGACAGCGACAACACGCAGCGCTTCACGTCGTACGTCGACGCGCGCTGCCCTAAGGAAGCGGAGAAGCTCGCGGAAAAGAACGCGGGGGTCACGATCATCATCGCCGGTGTGGTCAAAGGCTACGTCGCGCCAGTAGATGACACGGTACGGAAGGACACGATCCCTCTCCACGGAAGGGGCCACGTCACCTGGGTAAGCCGCCTCGTCGCGACTAGCGTACGACTCTCGGTACCTCGCTACTGCCCATGTTGCCGCGCTGATTTGCGGCAACCGGACAGCTTGCAACAAACGAACTACCCCGCACGTGTATGGGACGCGCGTCTCCCCCGTGCGGTTTCCGACGGAAAGAGCTGGGGAGCCGTTCTCAACGATACGAACGGCGCCACAGTTCTCCCCGACACCACGCACCACGTACCCGCCGTACGGCTAGTATGCGCGAATTGTCATGGCGTCATTTGGGACGGTTTCCGCGATGAAGGCTCTCCCAACGCGCCGAACAAACAATCACGGAGGGACTGATGTCACTCGACTGGAATGGGAAAGCGATCGCTAACATCGACGCTCTCCTCAAGGACGACGTATTCGCACTGCTGCTCGAGACTGCGGTCTTCCTGTGTATGTCTCTCGGTATGAGCAGCATCACCAAGAAGAACTACAAGGAGTGGTTCAGGCGGGTCTGGGTGTGGGAGGCCGTGCAAGGCGCCGCCCGCAAGACCGGGGGTGGCGAGGACATGTTCTTCACTGAGGCCGAGGTCTACAGCCTCGTTGGGCTGAAGACCAACGCAGAGCATTGGGCGCGCAACAAGTTCACCACAAACATGAAAGGAACCGCGCTCCGCAATGCCATCAAGCACCGCGAACGGACGCGGGACGAGAAACAGCCGCAGTGAGCAGATACAACGGACAGATTGTCATCGGCGGCATCTTGTGGCTCGAGATTGGAGAAGACGAGACTACTGAGGACGGGAACCTCAAGAAACTCCTCGATGCCGTCTGTGACCAGAGGGTCGGGCATAATTGGGACGACGACGACGTGGAGCCGAGGAACGAAGAAGAGCTGCTGACGTACCTGACGGACGGCAGGCTGAACTTCACGGATTCGCAGGCGAGCTACGGGCACTTCGCGGACCTCGAGCAATTGTGTTCGGACCTCAATCTGGCCTATCACGTTCGCTCTGATGCGTACGGTGAGTACGGGGCGTGCCTCCAGACATACCACCCTGAGACAGGTTTCGTGGACTTCGAGACCAGCGCGCAATTCTATCCGGTCACCCCTGTGCAACCTGTACGCGAAGCCTTCGAGCATTTGAAACTAGGGCAAATCCACCAGGCACTGACGTTGCTGGCAGAGGTAGCCAAGCGGAATCCGCGGGTGCCCCCTCTGCCTCCTTTTGAAATCAAGCGAAGGACGACGCTCTCGTGTCCTATCGACGAAGACTAGGTAGAGGCAGCAGTGCCTCTGTCTCAATAGAACGAGAGGAGCCCCTTGGCTTCGTCTCCTGTTTCGTAGAATACGAAATTGACGGGACAGTGAGCCCGTACATCCCCGCGACCTTCGACGATCCTCCAGAGGGGGGCGAAGTCGAAATCGAGCGGGTGACAAGACTCCATCCGATTACAGGCGAGCGGCAGGTTCTCTCTGACAAGGCGTGGCCCTTCTCCGACGAAGAGCTGCACAAACTGGAAGAGACGCTCGCTGAGACTCAGTTAGAAGACTCCGATGACTACGACTACGAACCTTATTACGACAACGAGGCGGACGACTACATCCCCTAGTAGGTTCAAACGACTCGCCACCCGGCTCCGCGCACTGGAGGTAGCGCAACCCGAGTCAATATTCTTGTCGGAGAACTCGAAGACCGGGTTCTCCATCAACACTGCTATCCCCCTCACATGCAAGCCGACCGCGGCCTGCCAGAAATACTGCTACGGCCTCGTGGGACGCGTGTGCATGACCAAAGCCCTCATCAGGCAGGTGGAGAACGTCAAGCGCTTCAAGGCTCTCGAGCGTGCCACCACACCAGAGCTAGCAGAGGAGGCGTTCGTCATCGCCCGGCTCGTGACGTACCACCAGAACTTCCTCCGTATGTTCGGAGTCGGCGACATGCAGCCGGGCTCCATTCGCTTCATCAGCACGCTCAGCGCCATGTTCCCAGCGCTTCAGCTCTGGGTGGCGACGAGACGCTTTGACGACGCCGCCCACCTCCCCTACCAGGAGAACATCCACGTGATGTTGGGCCTCGATGCAACGACCACCGCTGCCAATGTGGCGAAGGCCAAGCTGCTCATGCGTAAGCGGCGCTCTCGTTTCTACGCTGCCTGGGTGCAGCGAGACGAGTTCGAACCAATCCCACCCTGGGTGTCCGTGGTGTTCGCAGAGCACCAGATGACTCACCGGGCTACCTGGACACGTAAGAACAGGGACTCCCGTACCTGCATGGCGACCGTCGCCGGAGGTACCAAGCACGACAACGCCTGTGCCAAGTGCCAGCGTTGTTTCAACACCGAAAAACGGCTCAACTGAAAAGGAGCAACATGCTCGGATTCTTCGGCATCCCGGGGTTGCGTGACACCCCCGCACAACGAGAAGAGCGCAAGAAACGCAAAAAGGCCGAGAGGGACCGTCGCTTCGCCGCGGCGGTCCCCTGGGACCCTAAGCTGAAATGGAACCAGGAGTGGAACATCAAAGCGGACACCTACAAGGTGCGCAACCTGTTCCCCGACGTGACGCCGACAGAGCATCACCACATCGATGCAGTGAAGGACCCCGCCGAGAAAGTCCTCTCGCCGGAAGGGACCTTCGTTTACGTAGTAAAGCGGCTCGAAGCCGGCACCCAGCTCGATACGCTCTACAGCAACCAGCAAGGGACCGTAATGTTCGACGGCCCCGTCCTCGTCCCGTGCCTCCATGAGAAGCACGGCTACCACGAGAACCGCTGGAATAAGAACCCCTGGATGTCGCTCACGCCGATGGAGTTCGTCACGCTGCGGGCCGGCATCCGGTTCGCCAAGAAGCACACAGTGATCGCCGGGCTCGGGCTCGGGCACCAGCTCATCGAGGTAAGCCTCAAGAAGACGGTGAAACAGATCACCCTCATCGAGAAGAGCCAAGAGCTAGTCGATTGGCTGCTCCCTCGTATCCGCGAATTCATGGGCGACGTGCCGTTGAAAGTTGTCGTCGATGACGCCAAGAAGGTCGTGCCCAAGATGACGGCGGACGTCGCGCTCATCGACATCTTCCGTAGCTACGGCGGGAACTACTTCCAGGAGTGTCCGAAGATTGGGCGCGTCTGGTGCTGGGGTTCCGCGGAAATCGGCGACGGCGAGGGATACTGGTAGTTATGCGCGTCATCCATTGCGAAGACTGTGAAAAGGAGGCGGAGGCTGACTTCTCTGGCGCGACACCTGTCGTGCCAGAGGGTTGGCAGTCCCTCCTGTGTATGCGTGGCTGGGAGTTCCACTGCCCTGAGTGCTGGGCCGCGTTCCTCGTACACGTAGAGAAAGGAAGGAAAGAGCATGCAGCATGAGGAGCCAGACTCGTACGTCGTGATCGTCGACACCGAGCAGTACTCAGGCAACTTCGAGCGGGCCATGGTGGCCTTCATCACCGGCCAAGTCGGCGAATGTGAGGTCGGACAAGAGCAAGCGGACGTCGCTCGCGCCGAACTCTCCGCAGATGTGTTGCAGTGGTTCGACGACAACACCATGCAGCTGCCCGATGACCACGGGTGCCACCGTCCTGCGAACCTCGCGCCGACCCCGGGCTGGTACAACGATGGCAACGGCAATCACAAGAAGCTGAAGGAAGGCTCCACAAAGAAGCCAAAGTACCCGGCTTACCTCTCAGTCGAGATGCAGTTCTACAGACCGCCGTCGCCGGCGATTCGAGAAGTGATTTCGGAGAGGGCTGTGCGATTCTGTGCGGAGCACTGCCTGACTCTTGAGTGTATCCGCGTGCAGACCCGTGAAGTCGTGCGGACGCAAGTGGGGGTGTACGTCGAGGGCCTCGGGTGGACCTAGACCTGACGCTGGTGGAGAAAGCGTTCGCCGCACTCCGCGCCGGTAACGTGCACGCCGCCCTCACTTATCTTCAGCACTTTACCGACGATCAGCCCAACCCGACGGACGAGGCCCGCCTCAACTATGCGCGGCAAGTCCTGAAGAGCGACTACATTCAGAGTCTCGAGGAGGCCGTCAACTCGGTCCGCGAGGACTACTGTGACGGGACCTACGCCGGCAACAAGGACGAGTTCCACCAGGACATTGACCACGTTGCCACCAACTTCGTTAGCAACGAGGAAGACGCGCAAGCGTGTCTCCTCTTCTCTCCAAACGCCAGCGCGGTCTACCTGGAACACGGGGAGATGGAGGCCGCCGGTGACTGGCGAGGGGGCATTCCCTGGCAAGGGTTGGCCTACTACGCCTTCCGCGCCGACATGCGCGAAGAACTGCAAGACTCCGGGGTTGACCTCAGCCGAGACCCTCCTGACACCGACGAGATCGCTATCCTATGTGACGACTGCGGCGAGTACCGCGTCGCTATCCCTGGAGAAGACACCTGCAACGCGTGTCGAAAAGACGCGGGAAATGAACAGTGTGAGAAGTGCCACGCCTGGTGGTCCCCCGACGAACTAGACGACGACTATCTGTGCACAGAGTGCGCATCACAGCCAAAGGAGCCCCATGCTCAGTGAAAACATGGAAGCGCTATTGCGGCGCGCTATTGCGACGCGTCTTGCTGGACGCGATCCGCACCCAGCAATCTCTATCGAGTACATCGTCCCCGACAAGCGCAAACGCGCCAAAGCCACACGGGAACTCCTCGCGAAGAAATTCATAGAGCCGGACGGGGAGAACTACCGCTTGACGTCGACGCCCTACGACGTCATCGAGCCCCACGAGCCACCCCTCGTCACGCTCGCGCTGCCGCCGCGGGAGCAGCCCTACACGGAAGACGACCTGCAGCGGCGTCCAGGGCTCCCTTGGAATGACTTACCGCCGGGCGCGAAGAAGTGGGTCCTCGAACATCCCGACGACTACCGGCTCTTCGTATTCGACGCGGGGTGGCCGTACAAGCCAGTGGATGAGTACTACGCCCCCGGTGAGGTGCCAGACACGTCCTACGGCCTCTACGTCAAGAACGACGCTTACGACGAGGAACTCGCCCGGCGCCGCTACGCTCTCAGGTTCGAGGCGGCCCGGGGCCGCAACCTGGCCTGGGGCCTCCAGGAGCAGGGCCTCATCGAGGCGGTGGACGCGGACGTCTTCAAGACAGGTCAGAGCGGAGTACCGTTCGGGCACGGGTGCACCTTCCACCATGACCCGGCGAAGTGGGAGGAGGACATGCGCCACGCCATCGTCAGCAACCGTGAGCGCATTGCAAAGCTCACCCGAGAGACCAACATCCTGTGTGCGGTGCAAAACGCCCTTGCGACCCGGGGCGGCTTCGAGAAGTTCCTCGAGACGTACGACGCCGCGCTGCACGCGGCGCTGACGAAGGAGGACGAAGAGGAGTGCTCCGACTGATCTTGCATGTAACCAGCCCCGAACCGGACGCGACCTTCGACTACGACTTCGCGTACGTGGAGCTGACGATTCCCCGGATCCAGCGCTGGCTAAAACTCATCGGAGGTGCCCGAGATCTCGCAGAGAGGCACAATGACTTCTACGCCCTCCAGCACTGGAGCAATGACGCTCGCTACTGCTCAGACCGTTCGCACGGTCTCGACGAGCTATTTGGAGACCTGTGGTACGAGAAGTACGCCGAAGGAGAGTGGAATCTTGAGCCAGAGAGCTTCTGCCCTCCAAGGTACCAGGAGCAGCGTACCGAGTGCGGAACGGTGAAAGTCACTCCCCGAGGTTTGTGGTGGAAGGCTCTCCCAAAACATGCAGACATGAAAGTAAGCACAGCAGAAGTCGCCACAGGCGACTTGCACGAATTCCTCGATCGCTTACGCGGTAAACACCTAAAGACAAGGTAGGATGCCCCATGGCTGACCGACCGGACAAAGTGAAAGAGCGCTGGGTGTGCATTGGTCGCCGGCGTGGGAGCACCGACAGGTCTCTGTTCCAGTTCTGGGCGGTCCTCAACGAGGATGGCTCGACTGGAGCGGAGACCGCGGTAAAGAAGGGGCTCGTGAGAGGGGCCCGTCCCGGAGCTATCTACGAGGTCACCGTCATTGACGACGGGACCTCTATGGCTATGCGCGGAGAGGATGCACCGAAGTACCTCGGCATCCTCGAAGATACGGAGCGCGTCATGAAGTGGCGCGCAGAAGAAAAGGGGGCGGAAGCAGCGGAGCGCGTCGACCGCAAGACGCGGAACGAGATCAAGGTCGACGAGCTGCGTGCCGCCCTGGAACCAATCCGACAAGCGTGCCTACGTACAGATCGCGTAGGTAAGTTGGCGATCAAGGCACTCGTTCTCGAGTACCTGGACAGGAGATAGATGCCCTACCCCAATGAAGAAGAGACCTTCATCACGACGCTGAGCGAATTCAAAACAGCCCTCAAGGAGAAGGTGGAAGAGCACCTCCACTACAAATTCCGTTGGACCACTGTCGAAGGATGGATTGACAAGATTCTCGAGAAGAACGTCGAAGACATGGTCATGGATGCCCTGGGCTACGAGAACGACGGCTTCAACCGCGGTTGGAAGCTGCGCCGACACAACTCGAGCGAGAACGGCATCCTCAACGTCATTCGCTCCTTGGTGCAGAAGCAAGCACAGGAACTCCTTCCAGGCTTCATCGAAGCCAAACGGGAGTCCATCGACAAGCGAATCCGCACGGCGAAGTTCAAGAACGACATCGTCGCGATGTACAACAATGAGCTGGACAGTGCGATCCGCGACCAGATGAAGACCTGGGTTAACCAGAACGCGACGCTCGTGGTCACGGAACTCTTCGATCGGCATGCCGAGGGCTACCGCGAGACCCTCAAGCTCAAATGCCCGCTGACCATGGACTCCTTGCTACTCATAGCGGAGGGCTCTGATGACTGAAATCCTGGCCCTGGCCGACGCAGCCCTGGCCCGCGTCACCGACTGGAAACGTGACATCCGCGAAGACGACCCCAAGGTCGTCCCCTACAAAATGCGTGCCTTCATCGGAACCACCGACGACTGGCACTTCGTCATCACGGACTTCTCCATCGAAGAGCAAGGCTTTCCTCCGGGAAGCCGTGGCGTCGATGGGGTAGCTCGCAACGACGCGCAGTCCCTCGTGCTGCGCCTTACCCGAGAGCTAGCCCAGAAAGGACTCGACCTGGCGCTCGCAGCAACAGGAGGGAACTAGTCGTGGCATTGAAAGAAACCGCGAGCGGTTTCCTGTGCTGCTTCATCTACGTCCTGATGACCGCCCTTGCGGGGGTTGTCGTCGTTCACTGTCTCTAAACGAAGGAAAGATCAAATGTTCCTTGTCATCTGCACCGACACCGATCCCGACTATGGCCCGCGCTACTACCTCGCCACGCACACCATCTTCCGCACCGAGCGCGACGCAGACAAATTCAGGTCGACCATCGACCGCAGCCGACTTTCCCTTGTTGTGTGCTACGACGGCAAACCCTTGCGGGACGACGCCCACGAACGTGGTCCGGCGTTCAACGCGGACCCCGCGTAAGGTGCCTGAAAAAATAGAGTGCCCCGATTGCGGCATCAACATTGATCCGCGAGGCCTCCCCGCGCACCAAGGAAGCCGTCGATGTACCGCGCTCTTGCAAGCAGACGAAGCCCTCGCACTAGGGTACGAGCCCTTGAAGTACCAGTGGACGCACGTCGTCAAAAAATGTGGGGTCCCATGCCTTCCGTTCTACTCGGACTTCCGACGCGGGTCACAAGGGCACCCGGGGGTGTTGGTCCGTGAGTGGTGGGTCCCTCCGTGGGTAATCGCCTTCTTCGACAAGTACTACGTGTACGGACTCCTGACGTTCACGGGGCCCTATCGGCTCTCGTGGCACCAGACAAGGAAACTC
>Ga0307376_10002851_pt1 | contig 16523 bp, 34 predicted proteins | sample TR2MG_FD_202536 | JGI IMG/M metagenome (GOLD analysis project Ga0307376, IMG submission 202536) | Soil microbial communities from Risofladan, Vaasa, Finland - TR-2 | ecosystem: Environmental > Terrestrial > Soil > Coastal area > Acid sulfate soil | place: Finland: Risofladan, Vaasa | collected...
ACCGGTAGTTGGTCGGCTGGTGGTTCGCACACCAACTCCGAATCAAGACTCTCATTTCAATTCAATCTGACGGCTTTTCATTCATTCAGCCAGTCTATCACACCAGACTAAGAAGAAAGTGGCTCAAAAGAGAGAAAAACCATATATTTGAGGTAAATCAAAACAGATTAGTCATGCCAGTTTACGATTTATTAAATCCATTAGCATATTTGAAAGACCAAAGCATCTATAATCAACGGATTCTCATGTGCAATAGCTGTCCAAAGCAAAAATTTAACAAGCTTGCCAGACAAAGACAATGTGAGCTTTGCAAATGCTTTACCGATCTCAAAGGAAAGATTGCAAGAGAAGAATGTCCAATTGGAAAATGGAAAGCAGTTAACCAGTAATACTGAATCTATGAATTTAGAAGAATACACTAGAAAAAAAGAAGAAATTGACCGTATTGTTGACGAAGCTGACAATAGATTAAAGTCTTTTTCAACAAGAAATGATGGGTCGGTATCGGAAGAAGTAAGATTGTCTCCAGAATATCGGAAAGCAAAAAGAGATTTCGATAAGGCGTTTAGTTTTTCAAGAGCTTTTCATGGAAGCGTTGACAATAAGATTAAAAGAGAGTATTCAATGAACAAAAGAAAGGCTAAAATGCTTAGTTATGCTGGTGGAGAACATTCTAACCTAGACTTTAGCTCTCTTTCTCCATCTCCAAAGATGAATTACAATTCCGGTCTTACTGTTTTAAGTTTTGGTGGTGGTCAAGATTCAACGGCAATTCTTTACAAGTTAGTATATGATGAAGCGTGGAAGAAAAAATATTGGTCTGGAAGATTGCTTGTTATAATGGCAAACACTGGTAACGAGCATCAAGAAACCTATGACCATGTTGACGAAATGTTTTCATTTTGCGCTTCTCATGGAATAGAGTTCTATTTGCTTGGATTTGAATACACTCCAGAATCTTATAAGCATGGACTTATTTACCACTACGAGAAAAATGTAAATATTGGTAGCAAAGCATATCCAAAAACTTGTACTGCAAACTTAAAAATAGTTCCAATATATGAGTTTTTAAATGAGTATATCCATTTGACTTATCGGACTGAAAAAGTTAATCGGAAAGGAGCGATAAAGGAATGGACTGAAAAAAATGGTAAAATAAATATGATAATTGGTATTGCTCTGGGAGAAGAAACCAGAGTTTCGGAAGACCATGACAACTGGAATAGCTGGCAAGGTAGAATTGCAAAAATATATCCACTAATCGAAGAGAAGATGAATAGAGATAGCTGTCAAAAGTATATTGCTTCTACTGGTCATTCTGTACCCATCCCAAGTGCTTGTATTCTTTGTCCATTTATGAATGACCAAGAGCTTTTATATTTGTATAGATTTCAAAGAAAGTGGTATGATAAGTGGGTAGAAATGGAAGAGAGAAAAATTGTAAATTCAGCTTATAAGGGCGATCTGACAAAAACAATGAGTGATAAAGGACAAATTGTTGACAATTTAGGTGTTTGGGGTCATAAGCTTCTGCCAGAAAAACTATTAGAGGTTCAAGAACAGTATGGTCACATGACTGATGAAGAGGTTAAAGCGTATAGATTTTCTCATGGTCATTGTGTGAAAAATAAAATGTAGCCATAGCGTATCGTCTATCGGTTAAAAGCATCTCGTTACTGGGGTGCTTTTTTTATTCCATTTTACTCCATTAAAGTATTCCATTTTACTCCATTTTATTCCATTTATGAAATCGGATAAGGTATGTTCCTTGTAAAATTGATTTTTTTTATGTAAGTGATTTACTATGCACTTCTACTGCACAGTTCAATTTAATCTTTGTATTGAACTAAAAATTATTTGCTATGAGCCATTTGAGAATTATACCTAGCTACATGAAATTGAATAACAATGCTTTCACTTTGAGAGTAAGTTATGACCATGTTGAATCAACTTATATGCACCGATATTCTATTGAGTGTATTGATACAAAAAATTGGACTAAGATTATTATTGACAGCAATGTTGTTGATGAAATTTGTAGAATAAGTCTGGAAGACGCATTAGCCAGAACTAAATTCTATTTGAAAGATAGATTTGGTTATGAAATCTTTGAGGTTGTAGTTGTTCCGCAAGAGGTTCAAAGATATGACCGTAATACAAAAACTTATAAAACCATAAAGTAATGGGAGAATATCGACCAATGGGTGCAATGGAATTTTTAAAGGCGTTCCACAATGAAATTACTATTAAGAAGCTGGTAGCACTATTTGATAATTACCATGAAGCAAAATCTGATCTATTACTTGATTTTTCAATGAGATTTGAGCTGGATATAAGTGATATGCAAAATGTAATTGAAGGCTGGGAACAGATATGTGACATGGAGAGTTGGTTCGATGAATTAGGCACTCCAGAAGCGAATAGATAACAATTAACTTATTCTTGTTGAAAACTTTTCTTCGACATTTTTGTATATTTTAGACATAATTGTATATATTTGGAGCTGGACGCAAAACATACATGACATGAAAACAAGAAAAATCAAAACAGCATTTACAATTTTCTCTAATCAAATGGTTGGCGAAACTAAGCGATTCTTCACTCTTGAAGAGTGCTTAGAGAACATGACTAAAAGACATAAAAAATTCTGGTCAAACATCAAATGGAAAGATGAGGAAGGTAGAACTATAAGTTTTTCAAGAGAGTTCTTTGAAGAGCAAGGAATGAGCAAAGAAGAAGTTATACAAGACTGGTTGGATAACGCTACGGAAGAAGAACTATTTGACGAAACAATTTATTCACTTTAAATACGATAATATGTCAGCTTTTAAGCAAATAAACTACGGAAAATTAATGGCTAAAAAACCGGTTTTTTTTGGACAAATAATTAATCAAGCTCTTCAAACTGTTAAGTTTTATGAAGACCCTATTTATGGAGATGAAGCTTCTGTTATTGGAGTTATTAATCAGACGGCTTTCCGCACTGGGTTTTATGATACTGATGATTTTAAAAGAGACAGCGACTACAATCCTATTCTTTTAGCAGACGGAACGGTGGTGTGTGCATTTGAAACAATTTATTAATAAAAAAGAACGCTATGATTTTACATGACAGATCGCAATTAGGATTGAAGCTTTCAAATGACAAAGCTTTGGCTGGAAAAGTAGCTTTTCGTCAGCTCCAGCAAGTAGCTACTGGATATGATGTTGGAAGCAAGGAGTTTCAGATAGCAGAAAACACTACCTATGAGTTGCTTCACTATGACAATAAGAATAGGTTTGAGCTTGACCATTTTTTGCTAACTGATACAGCAATGGATATGGTTAAACAGATTCCGTTAGATGAAAAGTTTCAAATACAGTTTCTTAAAAACTTAACGGACACAAAAACATCTTTTCTTTTAGGGAGCGAATTTACTATTCGATACTGGAAAGATGGATTTAATATCTACGCTTTATTTTTTGAGAGTAAAAATGATTTTACCAACTGGAGGTTTTTAAGAATTGACCTTGAGAATGACAGAGTAGTGTTACCACTTAAAACAGCAAATCACAATGAAACCATTGTGCCTCTAAGCGAACTAAAAAGCGTTAGCAATTATTTACACGATAAAGAGTTTAAGCTGTTTTTACAGCTTGTTATTTTTGTTTCATTATCAGATGTTGATATTGAGTTTTTGAAGCCAAATGAAAAAACTGGCACTAAGCGATCTGGAAAGTTCTTAAACCAGAGCAAAAGTGACATTCAAATTGTAAATAGCAAGTGGAACACAGTGTCAATTAGAACTGAAAGCTTTAAAGTTAATGGTCACTGGAGATTCCAGCCTTGTGGTATTGGAATGTTAGAAAGAAAATTAATCTGGATTGATACATTCGAGAAGAGTGGCTATATCCGTAATAAAGCTAGAGCATGAAGCATAAATTACCAAATAAAGCAAAGCCTTGTTCTAACTGCCCTTTTAGAGTAGATACTTTGAAAGGCTGGTTGGGGGAATCTCGCATAAAAGAAATACTTCAAGCTGATTCATTTGTTTGTCATAAAACAACTGATATTCGCAAGACTAAAAACTCTGGAAAAATTGCTCCTTTACAGTGTGCTGGACACATGATTATCAAGGGAGACAATAACGAATTTGTTAGGTTAGCTAAACGGCTTGGGATTGAAACTGGTCTTACTGGTCAAGAGCTTATATTTACGAGCGAACAAGAATGTATTAACTACCATAAATATTAATAAAATGGCAAAAAGTAACACAATTAAACAGTACAATCCAGAGGGGGTTGCTGAATTTATGAATTTATTTATTGAATACATGAAGCTTCATAAACTAGAGTTTAATGGCTCGTCTTATTCAACAGCAAAAGAACAAGTTTTAGATGTACTTGCTGACGAGCTGGAAATTCCTAAAAAAGACTTCTTAGTATTAATGTCTGGCTTGGAAGTGATTTCCGACTGGGAAGGTTGGTATATGGCACTCGGAACTATATTAGAAAATGTTAAGTAAAAATAACCTATATGAAAAGTTTAAAAGTATCATTTTTAGCGAGAAAGAAAAGGTATGGAAAATGGCAAAAATTAGAGCTTAAAAATATAAGCGAAAAAGATTCTCCAGAAAGAATTAGCAATGGGTGTAAAGAGCTTGCACAAGAGTATTTTGAAAGTGATTATGTTGAGACCCAGAATATTTCAAAAGCAAAATAATATGGAAGAGAAATTAAACAATCTTATATTGAAATATAAGAGACAATGGGATAAAAACGGAATGGGTTCTGGAATATCTTATTCAAAAGTTATTTCAGACCTTGAAAAAATTATCCCATCTCCAATGCTTTGCGAAGAATGTCAAGAAGTAGAATGTGATTGTAATAACCTTTAAACAATAGAGATATGAAAGCAATGAAATTTAACCACCAACGAGGTGAACTCGTTTTAGTTTGGGATGACAATGAAAGCCAATCACACGAAAGAATATTCCTAACTGAAATTGAAGGTGCAATATATCCTATCCAAGCGGTTCATTCAGGCTATGAAAAAGAGTTTTTAAACGGTGAGCCTTTCGATATAGTAAACTACAGACACATGAAGCCACTAAACAACAAACTTTCAGAACTAAAAGCAAAGCATAAGGAAGATGTGATTAATGCTTATAACGACGCAAAATCAAGTATTGTTTCTAGCAATCCTGACGTAGCTTTTAGAACCGCCGAGCAATATTACAACGAAACCTTTAAACAATAGAGATATGAAAAGAATGAATTGGAATTTATTTACAACGCTTTCGGAAGCTGTAAACTGGTCAAAATCTGAAAAAGGCAACAAGGGTTGTATTTGCCCTTGTTGTGAACAAGTAGTTAAGACATATAAAAGAAAGCTTAATAGCTCTATGGCTTATGCGTTAATTATAATGTATCGACTTCATAAAAAACATGGATTTCATCGTCATTTCAAAATGAATGAAGAGATTGCAAAACTTGGTGTTCCATCGTCAAATATAGAATACGCAAAATTATTCTACTGGGGTCTAGCTGTTGAGTTAGATAAAAACGAAAATCCAAACACTAAAACAAGTGGATATTGGAAGCTTACAAAGATGGGTTTAGACTTTGTTGAGAATAGAATTAAGGTAGAGAAATATGCTTATATCTATAACGGAAAATTAGAAAGTTTAAGTGTTGAGCTTACAACTTTAAAGGAAGCTCTAGGAGACAAGTTTAACTACGATGAATTAATGAACTCTTAATCAATAAAGACTATGTATAAAGTAGAAAGCAATATGTCAACGCTTGTATGTCAACTTCCGACAGCAATTATTAGTGGTCAAGGAGCTGGTGGAGTTAACCATTTTTTTCAAAAAGGAACTATTGTAAGACCAGTGACTTATGATTCTGTAAATCAAAAGTGGCTATGCAAATATGTTGGAGGTGGTCTTCCAGACAGAGATCAGTATGTTCACGAAAACGATTTAACCAATTTTTAATTATGAATGTAGCTCACAAACTTAATATCTATATGCTTCCTTGTCTTTCGATTGAGCAACTAGAAAATATAGAGAAATGGAGAGAAAATAACGGACACTTTAACGAAGAACTTTATGAAAAAATCAGAGTTATCCATCAACAAAAAAATGTCACTGTACGACAAACTGGTATTCGCTTTAATTACGATAAGAATACGCAGACGCTTCAAGCAAGCTCGCTATATATTCAACGACTTGACAGCCATAAAACATGGTGTCCAAGAAGTGAATATAAAAGAGCCAATGTATCGTAGTTCTTTTAATAAAGACTGGAGATTTATAATGTGTAATGGAGTTCCATTGTATGATAGAATGTCAAAGAGATATGTAAAAAAGTTTCAAACTGGAAGCGTTGTTACTGTAAACAATGTTATTTGTGGCGGAGACCATTCTCACTTTTGGAACGTTGGGAAAATAGGGAAAAACATGGTTTATATCCAGTCAACAAGAAATGTAAATTTTAAACTTAACGTAAGCAAAGAGCTTATTAATTCAGTAGTAAAATGAGTAGATTAAATACAGAAAAATATAGCATACTAACTCAAGATGATTTTGATGCTATTGCAAAAAACAGCAAATACCAGTCGTCATATATCCGACAAGTTTTAAGAGGTAACTCTGGAGAAACAAAATTTAATAGTGAAATCTATGAAAAGGCTGACCAGTTGTTGAATGAAAAAATTGATAAACTTCAAAAAGGACAGCTATGAATTATGTAAACTTTAATAACATTGGATTTTTTGGTTGGTATATGATTGGATATGCCGTTTCGGTACTTCGTTTTTCTTGGATTGCACTAGCAAAAAGAAAAGAGCCAGATAGTCTTGATGTAAATTTATTACGATTGCTTTTAATTTTAATTCTTTGCATAGGCTACCCATTTTACGTGATTTTGTTTCTTTTTAAAATGATGCTAATAATACTTGGATTCTACGATACAAAAGATGGCGAAGAAGGTAAATAAACATACTGAACTAAGAAGACAATACCGAGTAAGTAGTTTATTACAAGCTGGCTACTCTAAACATCAAATTAGGTCTATGGTTAAAGCCAGCAAAAAAGAGCTGGAAATTTACATCAAAGAAGCTAATGAGATCGGAGATTATTCAGCATTTAGGAAACGTCAATTTGGGGTTGAATTTGGAAACAAGACCCAGCCATATTATCCAGCAGACGAATTTGATGAATTAGAAGCTTGGGAAATCCCAAAATATAGCTTTGAAGAGCTGTCAGATGAAGAAAAGAATTTTTATAACAACTACACCGAAAAAAGAGAAGACTTCAAAAATTTAGAGATTATGAATAAAATCGCAGAAGAAAATGGTTTACCAGCTCCGCTTTTAGAACAAAAGCAAGTAATTACCCAAGAAGAACGTGACCAGTTAATTCATTTTAATACAAAAGCTTACTGGCACTGTTTCTATGACCCAAAAACAGATAAATTGTATAATGAGTATTGTCGATTGATAATGGAAAATGGATTTAGCTATCTACTAGGTCTTAATTTAATTGATGAAAATAGAAATCAGATTACATATTTCGAGAAATAATAACTAAAAACTAAAAAGAAAGCATGAAAACTATTAGAAATATTTTGAATTTTGCACTATGTATGCTTATCTCATTAACTCCAGCGTTGATTTATACGCTTTGCTTCTTGGGGTTAGCGTATGTTTTATCTCACAATCCTAAATAAGAAATTATGAAATTTATAGCAATAATAGTAGTATCATCAATTATCGGATTTATTATTTACTGGTCAGTAATTTATATTAAAGCGAAGAAAATTGAAAAAGAGCTTCTTAGAGAAGCGAACGATGTGATAAATGACCCAGACTACTTAAACAAGAGAGAAGATTCACGTATGAAGTGCGGAAGCGGTAATACGTTTAATAAAAATAAAATGGCTTACTTAATTCTAGGAGCTGTTGCTGGAATTGTGCTTTTTTCTATTATGAAGAAGCGGAAGTGATAAAAGCTTGATAATCTGTACCAAGTTTTTTCCAAGCTTTCATTATGTAGGCGTTTGTATGAGACCCAGATTCGTCAAGATCAATTTCTTTTGCGTACTCTCTGTGCATATAATTGACCCACTGGCGAAACTTGTCTCCCTCTGATTTGTTTTTAAATGGTGTACTTTGCTTTCCATGATTACTTGTCGTTTCATTCTTCAAGTTTACAAGAAGATTTCTAGTATCAATATTTTGTTCTGGAATACCAACTAATCTACACCATTCTCGAACGTCAAAACATGGGCAACCTTTAACTGCTGTTTGATTATGACCAATTATCTTCACATTTGGATTTTCACGAATTTCTTTTTTAACAGCGCAAATAAGCTCCCACTCTTGAGCTGTTGACATCGTATTTTTAAAATCGTGATTGATTTTACCGCCAATCATTGTGTATGACTTTGCCAGTCCTCCAGCGTAAACAAAATGCTTTGTTACATTATTAAATCCTACTGCTCCATAAGTAATTTCATCTGCGCTTATCCAATTATCTCCATTGTGTTCAACAAACTTGTGAGAAGCTCCATCTTCAAAGAAAATTTGAGAATACCCAACTCTGTCCCAACCTCTTCCATTTGTCTTTGTTGAATGGACACCTCCTAGCTGTTCATTAGGCAAGTCGCTTATTGAATCGTATTTAACCCCCTTATACTGGATTCTGCCATCTGGAAGCTTCTTTGCTCCCATGTGCATACGCTGTATGCTTTCATGGTTTAATTTTGCTCCTTGAACTGTTGCCGTACAATGAATCATTAAATACTTATATGCGCCCATTTACTTATTTTTTGCTTTATAAATAAAAAAAGCTCCTACACCTACAAGAACCGTTATCAAAACAGCTAATAGTAATTGTTTTTGCAATTGCTTTCTTTGTTCCTCAATTGGATTTACAGACCCTAGAAAAGTACCAGTTGAAATTTCTGGCGTTGAAGCTGGAGGTCTTGTTGTTTGACTGTCCGGTAAGTCTGGATTTTTTATACGCATATCGTTATTTTATAAATAGACTTAAAACAACTACTGTACTAATGCTTACTGGAGTAAATACTCTCCAGAAATTAAGTCATCGATTTTGTTTCTTGATTGTTTTTGATTGCTCTTTATTTGCTTCTAATAGCTCTGTGGACTGTTCTACTCTTAATGAATCAATATGCTCATAATTTTTAAGTATGCTCCGAAAATTATTTATCGTACTGTCTTTTAGTGACGATTCTTGACTAATCAAATTCACTTTTAAGTTAAGTGAATCAATTAACTGTTCATTCAGCTTATTTAATTCAATACATTCTTTTCGCTCTAAATTGTTTTTCGCAACTTGCTCTACTTCTGCTGGAGTAAAAGGAATGGTCTCTTGTGCATAAACTACATTACACGACTTAAAAAGCATTAAGGACATTACCGCTATAAATAGAGCTATTTTTGAGATCAGTGAAAGCGTTTTTAAACTCATATCATTTGATTTTTCATTACTACAAGGTATTTTTCTGGTTTTAACAATTTTTTATTCTTATCCAGTAAAACATGAGCTACACCAACTGAATTACTAAGGTTTCCTCCAATGGTATAGGCTTTATATCCGTCTTTTGTTTTTTCTAGCTGAAAAACAACGTCTGTATGAGTTGGTGCTCCAGCACAAATATTTTTAAGTGTTACCCAGTCTTCTCGTTTAACCCCGACAATATCCCCTACTTCAACTGTAACATCATTAGGCTCATAGCTCCAGTACACTTTTGAATCGTCTTTGTTGGCTTTAGCTGTTTTCCCCTCGCATATATAATCACTGTGACGAGCTGAATACTTGAATTTATCTCCAGCTCCCCATCTTTTAAGCAAGTTTGAAATGTATATTGCAGACCAGAAATGTTCTGACTGAAAACTGGAGTTCATAAGCGATTCTACTGAATAGTTTACGCCAATAATTTTCCACCACTCATGTAGCTTTTCAGCTCCTTTTCGATCTGTCTCTTTTATCCCTTTCCAGAATATAACATCTTCATCAACTAATTGACGTAATTTTTTAGTCGATAGCTTATTTTTACGAACAGTATAAATAACTACTGCCAATACAACAATTCCAACAAAAATGGATATTGCTGTGGCTGTAATTACTTTTGTCCAATATTTCTTTTTCATTTTCTACCAGCTATTAATAACCCAAATGAAAGACCTAAAACAAGAATAACGATACTGCTCATTTCTCCTTTGTTGATTTTTAACGGTTCACTTTCAACAGACATAGCAATAGAAAAATCTTCTGGGTTTAAGAAGATGGGCGTAACATAATTTTTTTCATTCGCTCTATGGATTGAATTATATCGAATTGTTCCATCTTGTTGAAGCTGACCTTTTATAACTTCTCCAGCTTTAATTTCTTGAGAGACAAGTCCTATTTCATCTCGTCCCACATTGTATGTAATGAGCTGGTCATTTTTTGCGACAAAAGTTTGCTGTAATATCATGGCTCAAGAGCAATTATTTTTAGAGAATCAATCGACTTTCCTTTAAGTTCTGAAATTTTTGAATTATACTTTTTAGTCACTTTCTTTTTTTCAAAACTAATATCTGATATTCCTTTATCTACTCGATTAACAATAACTCCAATAGAATCTATTTTATCCAGATATTCAGAATTTCTTTTAAACAACTTGTCGTTAACCTCTTTTATGCCGTTAATGGTATTTTCAAGGTCTTTATACTTTGAATTACTTTCGTTGGTTTCAGAAAGCTTTTTTCCGACTAGAATTAATAAAACAGACACCGTAATTGTATATACAGCAAGTACCCCAATGAATATCTTGAGCCTTAAACTCATTATGCGGTTTTTTTACGAGCAAAAATAAGCGTCATAGCAACAGCTAATAGCACTAAGCCAATAATTCCTATAATGTAGGCTTTTTTATTCCTAGCAAAGCTTGATTTTACCTTGCAACTCAATGTCTTACACTGACCTACAACAATCATCTCTTGCTCTTCTTGTACTTTTGCACCCAGAATAAACACAACATTTTTTACATCTTCACTGATCGAAACAGTTTCGCTTGGAAGTCCAGTATATCTTGCCGTTATAAATGGCGTACACCCAACACATCTTAAAAGGCTACTTGGTATTTGCAACCCCCAGTTCCCACTAGCGTCAGTTATTGTTCCAATTGGACTTCCATTGTGCTGTACTGGAACTCCCTTTGAATCACTGAAAATTACTTTAGCTCCCTCAACTACTTTTCCGTATGCGTCTGTAACAGCTCCAGAAAATCTTATTCTATTTTCAACCATATTGTAAATATTATTCTTCGGAGAAGAGATTAGTCATAAACTTACCAATAGCTCCAACTAACAATGAGCTTAATGCGACCCATTTATGGTCGGTCATAATTGCCGAGCTGGAAATCATTGTTGACATAGCTAAAAGACCGTCTCCGAGCTTTCTCATTAGCTTTGGAGTTGGTTTTATGTATTCTCGAAAGCCAAACTTTGTTTTTGGCTGTTTTTTAGGTGTTAAATCTAGTCCCATGTTATGCTGGTATTGTGTAATATTCAAGAACTAATACTGTTTTTAGACCCTCTGATTCCGCATAGTCTCCATCTCCCCAAGAATCCCCATTGAGAGAGGTTTCTTGAATGTATAAAAATGCACCCTCTTGTACTGCAACAAATGATCTCCAATAATCTCCAGCATTATTCCACATCATCCCTTGCATGACTTGTGGAATTGGATTTGTATTAAACTCAATTCCACTAACGCCTTGAGATAATTGGTCAACGGTAATGTCGTCTGGAAAATTACTATACAAAACAGTATTTGTCATTGCTTCTCCATCAGAGGAAAGTTCAATAACAGCTCTATATAAAGCTCCAGTTCCACCGCCACCACCTCCACTTCCAGCAGAAGAACTTGCAAGTGCAACCCAGTCTTTTGATGATGAAATTTCGATTACTACACTTCCTCCGTCAGTAGAGATGATAAGTTGGTCAGTAGCATCATTATCAATAGTATCTGGAGCTGTTGAGTTAATAAAAATATTGTTTGCACTGGCTTGTCCAGAAAAGTCGTTAATAGTGATCTTAACTAATTCTCCATCAACAGCAAAAATATCAGCTATAAGTGGCAAATTAATTGTCACTTCTCCAAACTCTGTTAAACAGTCGAGAGTTACATTTCTGGTTTGTGATTGTTTCCATGAATCAGAAACAAGTAAGTTGTAATTTCCTTGAATTTGCATAATTATTGTTTTGTTTGAATTAATATTTTATCTAGCTTATCGTCCATTTTTTCTATTTCCTTTAGGTTCTTATCAACCTTCTCTTCAATTGCTTTTATTTCCGTAGAAGATACACCTTTGAATACGTCAATCTCGTTAATGTGCAACGTGATACTATTTACATCATCTTTGATTTCTGTAATATCCTCTGAATGTTCGTCTAAAGTATTTTTTGTGTTATAATAAAACCCATATCCAACACTCATAGCAACTAAAAGTGCCACGACTATTGAAAGAACATTAGAAATGATTGTAGTTCTTTTTAAGTGCGCTTCAAAAGTTTCTTGATTTATCATATTAATCAAATTTTCCGCTTTCAAATTGGTCAACTATCATGGCTTTATAGTCGTCTATTTTTAAATTTGCTTGATAGCCATGTTTAATTAGCACCTCTTCTTCTTGTAGCATTTTCATCGTTATAGCAACGTGCAAATGACCTCCTTTTGAACGCTCAAATAAATTAATAAATTTTGCCCAAAATAAACCGAAATTGTTTAGTCCACAGTCCAGTACAGATTCTTTATGAATTAAATAGTTAACTGCGAAATAATAGCTAAGAGTATCGTCTGGGTTTCCGAATTTTATACTAAGATTTTTCAACATTATTTTATTAAAAAAGTCTCTTAGCATAACAGAAGCTTGCTGATCTTTTGCCAATCCTAAATCATAGAAATATTCATTAATTTTTTTTCGACCAGTATTCCACCTCATAGTAAACAGATTAGTAACTACGCTCCAGAAAAAGCCAATAACATTGAAAACTCTGGATAGAATTTCAGCCGTTATCCAAAGCATAAATCCCCACCCAAAAATAAGAGTGATTGACAATAAACCAATTAATATCCACAGAAATATATTCATAGTTTTAATTTTAAATTAGTACCTACCATTTTCAACTATATCAACGCATTTAGTGATAAAATCTTCTGTTGTTGTTGAATCTTTAATTGTTAAGTCTCCAGCTATAATTTGAGACTTTAAACCATCGACAACGTAATTATCAGTTCCTTCTAGCCAATCTACCAAGCCATCAAGACCTCCTTCGTCAGACTGTCTCATTCTTCCTCTCTCAACGTACTTGTGAATCAAGTTATTACTAAGCACTACATCCTCTGCTGTTAAACCATCTACTTTGCCTAGTTTTGAATAGGCATAATTAACCATTACAGAATATCTAATGCTTCTAGCTTGACCATTATAAACCATACCATCATTTAATCTTTTTTGCATTGTAGCTATGTCTCCAAGACAATCTGTTGCCAGTTGAACAATACCAGCGTTATCAACAATTTTAGTTGGCACATACCTAGAAGCTATTGTGCGAATATCTTGAGGTAATAATGAGTAATTTGACCAGTTAGCTCCAGCCAGTCTTCCAATTGCTTCTTTGATCTCTGTTCTGCAACATAAATAGTCTCTAAAATTTTCAAAAGAGCCAATCATTAAAGCTCCGTATTTATCCATGTTTAAAATGATGTTTTCATCAGTATCGGTAAGATTCTTTGCGTCATTTCCTATGAAATCATAATTATCTTCAACAATAAAGCAAAGCTTATGAGCAAAACCCTTATGAACCCACCTACCTTTAGTGTCGGCTGGAATATCATCTGGAGTTATTCCCTCTGTTGCTCCAGTAAAATATTCATAACAGCTTCCTTCTACCATTTTTTTATCATTATGATTAATGGATAAAAATGGAATCGCTTTTAGCGTAGCTAAATCTTGACAAAAATTACTATTTAAAACGGCTATCTTCATTATCTTACGTTGTGTTGGTGTGAGGTTCTTGTAGATGAAACAATGACTATATTTAATGCTGTTGAAGACTTAAATATAAGTTGATACCCTTGACCAGTTCCGAAGGGAGCTGGCAAACTGTTTCCGTCAGCAATGGTTAGTAAAAGAGCTGAATAGTTAGAGCCAGATGTTTGACCTTCTGGTAACACTACAATACTTTTAGTTTCAAAACCGCTTAATGTATTTCTTAAAATAACTTGAACCTCTACAACGGCTTGCATTGATTTACCAGACCAATCAAAAATAAATCTCCATTCAGTTTTTTGTCCTAAAACAGTATTTTCAAGAAAAGTCTTAGTTCCTGGCAACCAAACATTTAAATCAGAAGGAACTAAAATATTTTGAGGAAATTGGGTAGTTGGAGACGGAGATAAGTTTAATGGTGTTGCTGGATAGTCTATTATTTGCTCTGTATCCGCCAATAAAGAGTATGATGGCTGAATACCTCCAGAGCCATTTATCTTAACCTTACCATCATTGCCTTGACTTTTGTAGATAGGTTCATCTACAACTCTTCCGTTACCGAATCTACTTGGAAAATCCATATTATTTTACTAATTAAAGGTTTCATTTAAAATTACGGATTGCTAACTGGTGCTAAAGATAACATCAAATTTCTAAAATCATCAACAACTACTTTTTGTTCTGCATTTAGATCAGCATAAGGAACTTGAAAGTTTGCAACGTCATTAGTTCCGAGAGCATAAATTGTTACATCTAGTGATTGTTCGTCAACAGAATCAACGTCTGTTATTTGCCCTAATAATATTGTGTGTGACATATTTTCTTAATTAGTTAAAAGTAAGTGTTTGTGTTTCGCTGAATGTTAGAATCTACAATTATGTTTGTTCCAGCAATTAGATTAGTAAAGTTTGCTCCAATAGGTCTATTTGTCGCACAAGTTGATTCTACATAAAAATTGGTGTTTACCACTCCAGAAAGAGAGTTTTTTATGCTCTCATTATTATTTGGGTCGCCAACTAGCTTACAATTAAAAAGACGGACATTGAATGTTGAAGTTAATGCGTTTCTCATGTTTATAACCGCCCTAGCTATTCCAGTAGATTTTTCTTGCACTAGACAATCTCTAAGCTCAACTTGTACTGCTGGATATATGTTTATTGAGCCATTAGGATTTGCTCCATTTCCGCTTGAAATTAATTCGCAATTTATGAACTCATTAAAGCCTTGTTGTAGATTTGCTGAACCACTGTTCCCTACAAAATTACAGTTTTCAAAAAGATTAATTGATGAAGCGTTTACGGTATTTATTCCACCGCCAAGCAATGCTTTTCCTCCACAGTTTTTAAAATAATTAATTCCACTCCAAATTTCAATTAGGTATGACAATGCGCCATTAACCTTTTGAATGTCTGGAATTTCTAGTTCAGTCCTCGTATTGTTGGTGTTTAAAAATGCGACTGCGCCAGAGTTTGTTGCAAAAGAAAGAATTTCTCCAACATATCCAGTTATTTTGCGCTCAACTAAATCTGTTCCTAAGTTTCGGAACATTATGGCTGGAGCAACCGATGTACATTGAATCTTGTTTATACTAAATCTGCCCTGACAATTCCCTCTAAACTGAACCGCATATTGACTTGTAGCCGAAGCAAGGTCACATTCAATATCAAAATTATTACAATTTAAAACACTAATAGCTTGAGCTACCCCAATACATTGAAGACCCCTAAATCTAATAGACGTATCTGCATTAGTTATTGAAATAGCACCAGTATTAAAGTTCAAAATAGTTTGTCGGAAAACTCCAAATCCATCTATATTAATGTTTTTTGCCACACCAAAATCAGAAATAGTCTGGACAAAACAAGTAACGAATGAACCTAGTTCAAAATAATATTTTACATTGGACTTAATAATATCCTGACTACCCTCGTCATAAACTCCAGCGAACACATAAATAGTATCTCCATCACTAGCGACATTTGAAGCTTGAAAAATAGTTTGAAATGGTTGATTCCAGTTCCCTTTCTCTCCAGTAAGATTGTCCCCATTTTTAGAGACAAAAATCGTATTTTGAATTTCGAGATCGAATAATATGTTTGCCGATGTTTTAGACATATCTAAGGTTGTGTTAACATTATTTTTGCATCAATACTACCACTAGCATCATAACTCATTCCAGAAAGAAATCCTCCTAAATTACTCCAAGAGTACGTTCCTTTTCTAAATGTTTGACCATCAATTAAAATTGTACCTTGATTTACAACAAATGTAAATGATGTCCAAGAAGCCTGAACTACTCCAACTGCTCCAGTTATGTCAATAACGCTTTCTTTTTGAGCTACCGTTGTTATTACGCTTGTACCACCGCCACCGCCACTGGCAGAAGTGCTTATTCCAAATAAACCAGTTTTTGCCATAATTTATGAGTTTACTATAATTTGATAATCAGTACCAGCCTTGATTGTTATTTCTAAAGC
>Ga0307376_10002852_pt1 | contig 16520 bp, 26 predicted proteins | sample TR2MG_FD_202536 | JGI IMG/M metagenome (GOLD analysis project Ga0307376, IMG submission 202536) | Soil microbial communities from Risofladan, Vaasa, Finland - TR-2 | ecosystem: Environmental > Terrestrial > Soil > Coastal area > Acid sulfate soil | place: Finland: Risofladan, Vaasa | collected...
GGTTTGAAAAGGGAAAGAAATAATAGATGAAAGGAGTGTTCTATGAGTAATTACAGGCAGTTATATTACGGGCCATTTATGCGTGTATGGATGCCAGAGGTCACGGTGGGGGTGAATTCCAAGACGTGTACGAACGAGAAATGTGAGAAGCATGGGGAACACATACACCATAATTTTTGTCCCCATTGCGGCGCTGAGGTAAAACATTTACTTATTCAGAAGCCCTCTCATTTAAATCTACATGAATTTCTTGAAGAAGAATTGAATGATCAAGACCTATTTACGGCAGTTTATCCGGATAATGTTGATTACATTATTGCAGTTTCAAATAGGCCATCAGTCCAGGGTGGCACATTTTTTAAAGATGACCCTAAGACGGAAATATTATTGCTTGGGAAGGAAATGACATACGATAAGTCTTATTTTGATAAAGAGGACTGGAAAAAGTTTTCCGAAGCTCTGGCGAAAAAGGATATCAAGCACGAAGCATTAGTTGGTGTTCTTCAATGGTTCAGTTAGGAGAGTACGAAAAATGAAGCGCATGTTAATAGGCTATTGGAAAGTAGAGGAAGGTGAGGGTTATCCGCAACAGCCAATGATGCGGAGTCTACGGAAATTTGCCCTAAGTGCGGTGGCCGAAGTGCTAACTAACAAATATTATACATAGAGGGGAGATTATGATATGAAATTCAAGAAATTCTCTGAAGCTCTAACTGTAATGGAAGATGGTGGCGTTATTAGAGCTGTTGTAAATAAGAAAAAAGTAGTGGTAAGCAATAGTGGGTCTATTGGATATGCGAGAAAAGAGACTCGTGCTGTAGAGCACATTTTGAGATTAGAAGCTGGCTGTTTATTGTATAAAGGCGAAGGCAAAGATAGCGATAAATGGGGCGTAGTAAATGGTTGGCCCAACGACATCGTTAACTGCGGAGATTTTGAATCGTTTAAAAATTGATGGTTGATTAATTATGGCAATAGAAGTATTAGAAGATGTAAAAGGTGGAACACATCTGGAAATTGATCACGGTGATCGTTTCTGTGGCTGGTATTCCTTTAAAACAGAAGTAAGGAAAGAGGAGATCCCACTCAATTACAAAAAGACGGGTCTGAGATATGAGTTTTCTATCTGTGATTATAACTACAGATTTGTGATGCCTTCTAAAATTGAGTTTGTCGGCGGGCTGATAACTTACTCTGATGGAGAACGCAATTTAGGAGTCTTCAGATACCCCCGGAACTCAGATGGTAAGTTCTGTGCTCCGTTATCTTTAGACGAAAAAAAGCTTGACGAAATGGTGAACTCTTCAAAGGAAGAATTGGATAAATTATTAACAATGAAACCTCCTTTAGTTTTTGAAGCTTTCAGAATCCCGCAATATGGCTTTGAGCTGTTCGACCTTAGTTTACAGGCCCGAGAGGGAATATCTGAACTCACAGATATTGACTTTGTGGAGACCCTTAAAAGAGAACATGAACGTATCATAGCAGAGAAAATTGAAGAAATAAAAAGTAAAATATTATCAATTCCTAATTATCTACTAATACTCCAAAATGTCTTGGATTGCCAGTGGAAAGATTTTAATGAAGTGTCACTTATGACAGATAAAATACTATTTATATAAGTATAGGAAATCAAATAAGATGGGCGAAACCTTTGAATTATCACCGGTGGGAAAAGTAGTCTGGGAAGATCGATATGCTTTAAAAGATGAAAAAGGAAAATTAATTGAAAAAGATATTTCCGAAACTTTCAAAAGAGTTGCTAAGGCTGTAGCCTCCAAAGAAAAAGAGCCAGAAAAATGGTCAGAAGAATTTTACAGAATCATGGTTCAGGGGCTTTTCTGCCCCGCAGGAAGAGTTCTTGCACATGCCGGGACTCATTATTCCCAGCTTCTTAATTGTTTTGTTCTCCCTTTTGAAAGTGATAGCCTTGAAAGTATCATGAATACCGCTAAAAACATGGCTATAACGCAAAAGCTAGGCGGAGGAACTGGATTTAGCTATAGTGGTCTCAGACCCGCAGGATCCTATATAAAAGGTGTAAATGGTCGGAGTTGTGGTACGATCGGGTTTATTGGTATGATGAGTACCATATCAGAAGTAATTGAACAGGGAGGATGTTTAACAAACGATTCCCTTATAAATACTAAGGAAGGTCTTTTATATTTTAGGGAGCTGATAAAAGAAACGGAACAGGGGTGGTATCCTCAAGATTTAATTCTTAAGACTAAAGACGGGGATAAACCCTCTGAGAGATACTATGTTAATGGTTACTCAGATATTCTTGATATAACAACTGATTTGGGTATAAATATAAAGGGAACTTTATCTCATAAGCTCTATGTATTTACGGAAAATGGTTTTGTATGGAAAGAATTTAAGGATATTAAAAAGGGTGATTATGTAGTATCAAAGATGAACCAGCACGAAGGACAGTTACAAGCCCTATACACGGGTTTTGATAAAGACCATCATAACTGTATTGTTCCTGAGAGACTTCCAGATAAAATTGACGGAGATTTTGCTTTTTTTCTAGGTTATTATCTCGGAAACGGCTTTTCAGGTTCAGGGGAGAATGATTATAGGAACGGTGTCTCTATACCGGATAAAAGTTACCTTAATGATGAGATAGGAAAGATTTTTGAACAGCTTTTTGGTTCTAATATTACCGTTACTGAAATGAAGAAGCCCGAAGATCAGAGTAAGACTTATTATGTAACAAATAAAATAATTAAAAAATACTTAAAAAATAATGGTCTTCTTAAATCTAAAAGTATAACAGCTTTTTTACCTGAAAAGATAAGACGTAGTTCGAGGGGCGTTTTAGGTTCGTTTTTATTAGGGCTCTTTGAGGCTGATGGTAGTGTAAGTCACGGTTATCCTCAGTTAAATACTTCTTCTCGCCAGTTAGCTAAAGAAGTCCAAATCCTGTTGCTGGGGTTAGGTATACCCTGTAAATTTTTTAAGACAAAAAAATCTTTGAATCGTTTTTCTAAAAAGCCTATGTTTTTCGTTAAAGTTATTTCTTTTAAGGGGCTTGAAAATTGGAATGAGATAGTTAATCCTCATGAGAAATCACGCTTTTTGGAGTGTAAGAATTTCAAACCGGATTTAAAAAGAGAACAGAATTATATACTACCACACGCCGGGTACTGGTTAAAAGAAGCTCTTGGCAACCTTCTCTATCTTAAGGAAAAGACTCCTGAGATTAAATATCAGATAAAAAGTCTCAGAAGATACATTAGAGGAAGTAGAGCACTCACTATCTCTGCATATCATACATTATCTCATTTGGTATTGCCTGCTGTAGAAGACCGCTTGTTTTCAAAAGTAATTTCGATAGATTTTGATGAGGATTTTACTTCTGATATGGAAGTAAAAGAAAGTCATTCATATGTAGCTAATTCTTTAATAAGTCATAATAGTCGTCGTGGCGCCAATATGGGTACCCTGGAAGTCTGGCATCCTGATATATGGGAATTTATTAGCTATAAGAATGAGCACAACTGGGAGCGGTTACGAGAATTTGTGGATGTAAGAGATGAAGAGAAATGGAAATATTTTCAATATGAAAATTTATATAAATGGCAGATGTATAACGTTAGTGTTGCTGTCTCAGATGAATTTCTTGAAGCTTTAGATAAAGATGAAGTCTGGCCATTCATGTGGGAGGGTCAGGAATGGGAATTATATAAGGTTATTTTTAAAGAGGCTGTAGGCGATGTCTATAATGAAAAAGATTTTGAAGTAACAGCTGATTGTGACGCTACTGCCATATGGAAGGTAAAAAGGAAAGTTCCTTATCCAAAGGGTACCGATAAATTTGAAGTTGTTTCAAGAAGAAAAGTAAAGGCCTCCGAGATATGGAATCTAATAAGTTATAATGCTTGGGCTGATGGCTGCCCCGGTATAATTAATATCTCTGAGATGCGTAGAATGCATAACCTGGAATATACAGGGACAATTGATGGGACGAACCCTTGCGGTGAGCAGCCTCTTCCAGCAAATGCTTCGTGCAACTTATCCAGTATTCCTCTTGTCAGGTTTGTGAATAAGGACGGGACAATAAATTTTGAACTATTGGGAAAAGTAGTACGTACAGCTGTCCGGTTTTCTGATGATGTCATAGATAATTGTGAGTTCCCTCTTTCAGAAGTAAAAGAGAAGGCCCTTAATGAGAGGCGCGTTGGTCTCGGAACCATGGGTGTCCATGATATGCTTATCGAACTAAACCTTGGTTATGATACTGAGGAGGGCAGGAATTTAGTTGAAGAAGTACTCCAGTTCATAAGGAATGAAGCTTACCAAGCTTCTATTGAATTAGCGGTGGAGAAAGGGTCCTTCCCTGCTTTTAATAAAAAGAAACATATGAAGAGTGGTTTTATAAAAACTCTTCCAAAAGATCTCAGGGAGAGCATAGAGGAGCACGGTATAAGAAATGGAACACTGTTGAGTCAGGCTCCGACCGGTTCCATAGGTGCTTTTTTAAATATGTCCTCCGGATGTGAGCCATGGCCTTTTTTATCCTTTACAAGAAACACGAGACTTGGTTCCTATGAAGACGGTTGTTCTGCTTATATAAAATGGAAAGAGGAACACCCTAATGAGCCTAAGCCTACTTATTTTAAAGAAGCCCAGGAAATACTCTCTGAAGATCATGTGAAGATGATGATTATCTTTTCTAAGTATGTTGATTCAGCCGTAAGTAAATGTGTAGTGGAAGGAACATTGATAGCTACTGATAAAGGTATTCTGCCTATAGAAAACTTCAGCAGTCCGAGCCGTTTAATTGAGGGCTTTTATACCCCAAATAATAACTATAAAATTTTGGATGAAGAAGGTAACACCAGAAGGGTTTTAGCCCATTATTATGGTGGTAAAAAACATTGTTTTAAACTTAGGTTTGATAATGGTTTTGAATTGGTTGCTGCTGATACCCATTTGTTAAAAACTCCAGAAGGATGGGTGCCTTTTAAAAATTTGAAAAAAGGGGATACAGTATTCTATAGAACTAATGCAATAGAAACGTCTCTACCTTATGTTTCTGTGGATCAACCAGAGTATACATCTTATGGAAATGAAAAAAAATACAGTTTTCCTAAAGTTTTGAGTGAAGAATTTGCAGAATTTATAGGGATGTGGCTTGCGGATGGTAGCATAAATGTTAATTCAATATCTATTTGTGAGAAGAATGGGGTAGTAAAAGATAGAATTAATTATCTATTTCAATCATTATTTGGTGAACCGTGTAAAGAACAAATAGATAAGCGATCAGGGGTTATAAATCATGTGTTAAATTCTAGAGTTCTGGTTAAATATTTTAAGGATCATTATGGCCATAATTGTGTTACAAAAAAAGTACCGTTTGAAATATTAAAATCACCGTTGTCTGTTCAGAAAGCTTTTCTTTCAGGACTTTCATTAGACGGCTATAAAAAAAGAAATTCTTTTGTGGTTTATGAGGGCTATTCAAAACAAATAACTACAGCTGTTAGTTATATATTAAGTTCTCAAGGGATAAAATATTATATTGGAAAAAAGAGTGTGAAAAACGGTAAGAAATCTAAAACAGCTTACAGTGTGTGCGGTTATTTTTTAAATAGAGATTTTATGGCTCCTGTAGAGCCCCATAAACAAAACTATAAAACAGCCTCTAGTGATCAATGGGATGTCTTTGTACCTGAGGATGTGAGAGAAAAAGCGAGAAAATTACCTAAAGGTATTTCTTATAAGAGCCACCCAGGGCATTCTTTTTATATAGCTCGAAGAAATCTGAGGCAACACCTATCTTATAAAAAATTTACACGACAAGGTTTAATAGAGAAGAGTGGTTTTAAAGTTGATACTAATTTAAGGCGTGTTACGGTAACAGATAAAATAGATATAGGTTTAAAGCCTGTACATGATATTAAGATAGAAGAAACCCATTCATATTTATTGAACGGTATAGTTTCTCATAATACGATTAATCTTCCCAATAAGGCTACCGTGGCTGACGTGAAGAATGCCTTTGAGCTTGCTCTATCAAACGGCGTGAAAGGTTTGACAATTTTTCGTGATGGCAGTAAAGAGGGAGTCCTTATTGATAGAGGTAGTGATAAGAAGAAGATAATCAAGGAGGCAAAAAAGGCGGTACATGACTTACAGAACATGCAAGAAGAATCCATAATAGAGAGCCGGATGTCCCCGGTAAAAAGAGGCAGTAAAACGATAGGTTCTACTTACCGGGTGCATATGCAGAGTCATAACCTTTACATCACGGTAAACAGGAATAAAGAGGGTGATCTTGTTGAAGTTTTTGCTACCGTTGGTGAAAATAAAAATCAGAATGCTCATCATACCAGTGGTGTTGAGGACTCATGGGCAGAGGGTCTGGCAAAGATGATAAGTCTTGCTCTGCGGGCCGGGGTAGATGAAGATTCTGTTATTCGTAATCTTAAGAATATCCCTTCTGATAAGCCTGTTTTTACCTCTGTAGGTGATAATGAACTGTCTGAACTTATACCCTCTCCGCCCCATGCAATAGCAAGGGCTATAGAGGAAGAAATGCGTTGTCCAGTTATACTTGGAACAGAAAAGAAAGCAGTTTTGAAAAACTTAAATTGTTCAAATTGCGGAGGGAGTAACACAAAATCAAAAAGTCCCACATGTTATACATGCCTGGACTGCGGGTTTGAAACATGTTAATTATAAATTTCTGTCACAAACTTTAACATATAAGGAGCATTTTTATGGTTACCGAAGTAAATGATGTCAGTGCCCTCAGTGAAGGAAACGTCCTTGTTGATTTTTACACAAGAACCTGCGGCCCCTGTAACCAGATGAACCCCATTCTGGAAGAGATATCAGAAGAATACGCTAATGTCAAAGTTGCAAAAGTAGATGTGGCCCGTAATCCGGGTGTTTCCCAGATGTTTGGCATTATGTCTGTACCTACAATAATATTTATGAAGAATAAACATGTAAAAGAAATTATTCGAGGGCTCTCAAATAAAAAGGCTCTGACTTCAATGATAAAAAATTGTATTGATGAAAAATGAAGAATATAAAATAGAATTAGATTTAGATAAAGATAGAATAAAATCCGTATTATCTGAGACCTATAGCATCTGTGAAGATATGCTCGGGGTCAGCTTTAATATTACAGTAGAGGAATTTGTTAAAAAAATTAAGATCTTTCTTGATAGTAATCGGGTGAGTACTCCCGTACTATTAAATTTACCCTCACGACAATATCCTGAATTAATAATAGAAGTTAATCCACGGAAAAAAAGTGTTATAGCCCGTATGGCTAATAAGAAAAAAAGAATTTTTCTGAACAGGTATTTAACAAAATTATGACAGAAAAAATCAAAATTACCGGTGAAGTGATGGCCTTCTCAAATCCTTTTTCTTATCAACCGCCTATTAGTATGGCCCCTTCCAAGCCACTGTTGTCCTTAAGTGATATAATTATGGTTAGAACTGATTTAGGTTTAATCTGTGTTCCTATAAAAGATCCCCAAGAATACCAGATCCACCAGAAATTAGAGATTTCAGTAACCATAAAAAGCAAAGAAGAGAAGAGTATAAAAGATGCCTAAAGGCCCGTTGTTTCTGAGATTTATTAACAGAGAAGTAAGTGTTGTTGAAATGCTGCAGTCTTTTGCGGGGGCCTCTGATCCCCTAACAGCAAAAGCTGCCACTGAGGCTATGAAAAATTCCCCCGACCTGGAAAATTTCAGGACAGAGATGAGGGACGCGGTGACTGATCTTGTTAAGGATGGCCCGGGCAAGGAATTTATTGCCTTTGTTGACCATTATATGAAGGATTCTCTGGAAGAAGATCTTGAAACAGAAAAAGGGGAGCGTGGGGTAAATGTCTCGCGGTGGGCAAGAATCAAAGATGAGAAGAAACCATGGGTACAAGGTTTCATTTGTTATAATTTATGTCTTTATATAAAGGCATTTGGTCTGCAATCATTAAAGAAATGTAAAGTTTGTTCAAAATTTTTTAATCATAAAGGAAAATGGGCTGTTTATTGCAGTGACCCGTGTAAATCCGAAGCAAAGGTAAAAAAAGAGTGAAATTGGCAAAAAAAGTAGCAGAAATATCTGAAGAGGGCGCACTCCACATCGTACAACCCGGCCAGCCTGAAATGCCGGGCATGTGCCATACGTGCTCGAAGTATCTTTTAAAATGTACGAGGCCCGGTGTTCTTGAATGTCCAGATTATAGCCCGGCACATCAGGCGTAATAGATGCTACCTTAATTATAAGGCGGGCGAATTCGGTAAAGCTAACAGCAAACATTTGTCAACCGTAGTAACTTCGGCACTTTGGAAAATTTTGGGATGATCACGCATTAATAAAAGAGGTGTAGCATATGAATAAAGAATTAATGGTTTTTCACACGAGCCTTTTTATACTATTCCCGCTTGCACTTGTTTTGACTAAAAGGGGGAAGAAGATAGTTATTAGATTTCTTCTAACAATCTTCAATTTTTTTGGGCTTATTAATCTGGGGCATTGTAATTACGGTACCTTGGAAAATTTAGGAATAGATGATATGTGTAACGGAAAGATAATATGGAGCAGGAGAAAAGCGTGAGTTTAGGGGCGGTTTATTGTGCGTATAATGCCTGTTCATTTCTTACAGAGTCTGTTCAGCGCATTTATCCTGTTGTAGACAAAATAATATTTCTTGTTAATTTTAAGCCCTGGTTAGGAGAACCCTTTCCGGCTATTGAAAGGACTATTTCAGATATTCTTGCTATACCTGATGATAAGAGTAAATTTGAGATTGTTATTGGGTATTGGAAAAACGAAGCTGAACAGAGAAATGTTGGCCTTAAAATTCTAAGAGAAAAAGACATCTCTTGGTGTCTCATTATAGATGACGATGAGCTTTATAATCAGGGCGAATTAGAGAATATACGGCATATGCTGGTTTCTGCTATGCATGCTGCATATCTTATTTATCATCAGATATACTGGAAAAATAGAGACACTATTATAGAGGGGCTTTTCGGATCTTTTCCTACTTTTGCGCGGACAGACGGTAGAGTGCATTTCAATGAGAATAGAATGATTCTGGTTAATAAGGAATACACTTGGTTTTCTGTTTCTGCAGATGCCATTGTTTGTCACCACATGTCCTATATACGCTCAGATGAGGAAATGTCCCGGAAGATACAGAGTTTTTCTCATGCTGATGATGTTGTTTCTGACTGGTACGAAAGAATCTGGTTAGGAGACGTTACTACAGATCTGCACCCTTCGGTGGGACCTCGGTTTAAGAGAACTCTTCCGGCCGCTGAGTCGAATTATCAATTGCAACCATTCAAGGCAGTATAATTTGGGAATCATAGTAGTTAAAGGAACACTTTTTATTGATATTGACGGTACTATTTTGCATGACAAAACAGAAGAGCCATTACCGCACGCTGTTGAAAAGATTAATAAGGCCTATGATGATGGTTATCTCATAATTCTCACTACTTTCAGAGGTGTTAATTGGAAAGTGGCTAATCGTTTCTCAAAAGTAAATACTTTAAGACTCTTGAAATCAATTGAATTAAAATACCATCAAATAATCTGGGATTCTGCCAGTCCACGAATAGTTATTAATGACGACACCTGCGGAGCTTACCAGCATCCGGCCAATGGGAGTTGGGAAAAAATAGAATTATAAAGATTTTTCTTTATAATGGGCCCTTTATTTATGTACCATTAATATGAGTGAAATGTGGTTAAGACCAAGAGTTCAAGAGATGACTTTTATTATTTTTTAATTCCCATAATTTTTTGGATATGATATAAAACCCCTTGTTCCCATATTAAATATAAGGAAATTCCTGTTATGGTGACATATCATCCGAGCGCTCTTTTAAGGACAGCATGGAGAAAAGTTGGTGCAAAAGAAGATTTTACTTTTCTTCGGGAGACATACAAGGATTTTGTTGTTGAAATAGCGGATCAGATTTTTTAAAAGGATTAAATGAGATGGCAAGTTGTTATAGTTCTTGGTTTCACAGGAAGGTTTTATACCATATACCGTTTTTATATAAAAAATGTCCGGACGGAAATTACCATCTGGCGTGGGACAGGCTTTGTTTTTGCCGGGTGGGGGAACATAATGGGACGTGGCATGGTGGGATCTATGATTTTAAGACAGGGAATGAATATCAGCGTTGTAAGTCTTGCGAGGAGCGCATACGGGGCATCCCTATAAAGAGAAAGAAATAGTTGTAATAACCTTTTAATATTTTTAAGGTAATATGGATATATTATTGGTCATGAACCCTCAGAACAGCTTCTTTTCAAGAGAAGGACTGGTTTACATGGGGGAGAAGGCCGAAATCCTGAAAGTACGCCTGGCGGACTTTTTATCAAGATTTAATAAGGAGATAATTTTTTTTCGTGAGAAGCATGCCACAGAAGATGATTTTTTTATTTCTGATAAGACCCATTCTGTCGCTACAACGCCCGATTTCTTAATTTGTAAGGATTTGAAGAAATATGGGCACACCGTGATGGATAAAACTCGTTATAACGCCCTTTATGACACTGTTTTAGAGAAGAATTTGAAGAAAAAGAGAATAAAAAATATAGGTATTGTTGGAGTAGAGACCCATACGTCTGTACTCTTTACAGCTGAAGAGTTACGGAACCGTAGTTATGACGTGACAGTGGTTGAACCTTGCGTAATGTCAAGGGACGATTATTTACACGGGTATGCTATAACTTTAATGAGGCACAGTCTCGGAGTACGTGTTACAAATGGATAATAAAACAATAGTTCTTAAATTAACGTGCCCGAAATGCGGTACTCCTGCTCGCGCAGAGGTAAAAAAGAGGTTATATAAATTTTTAATTTATATATGCCCTAAATGCAGGAGCAATGTAGTCTATTATGACAATAAAACAGATGTTTTATCTGATAAATTTGTTGAAATTATGACAAGAAGGAATAAACTTCAGTTTAGTGGGGAAGCTATATTTCCAAAACTCCCTAAAAAACCTCCTAGAAAGATGATTGGTGAAGGAATCACCGAAGATAAAATAACTAACCTCAAAATACTGCTTAATACGGAGAATGATTTCGATACTTTTATCTCCAAGCTATAATTTTTTATTTTTATCTTTAATCTCGGCTATCTAATTATGTACCATTAGTATGAGTGATGATATTAAATCAGGTGATTTACTGTTTTTAACTGGTGCTTTTGATATTTATTTCCATGAAAAGCATAAGGGCTCCAAAATTGTTCTGGTAAACAGGCTTGCAAAGCTGGAAGAAGTCATTGATTGGGATAGTCCGAAGGGAAAGATCATAAAAACTGCCAGAATAAAGAGCGGCAAATGGAAAAATCTCCCTCTGGAAGAAAATAAGTACATAATTTCCATCTATTACCACGATCTAATAGGCCGGAATAGTGAAAGAGGTGTCGTTGAGAGGGGAGTAGCTATGTTTCGGAGCCACCCGAAGACAGGAATCCCGTTTTTTGAGAAGGTCCCTGATTGGATGTATAAAGAAATCATGAAAAAGTGCGAAGAATTCGATGTGGAGCTTAAAGAAGATGAGTGATGAAGAATTAGAATTTTTTGCTGTCAGAAACCGGGAAGGTCAGTGGTTTCATCGTAAAGGTTATAGCGGGCAAGGTGAAACATGGGTTGAAGAGGTTCTTCAAGCCCGGATTTACACTAAGATAGGCCCTGCCAGAGCCCAGGTTACTTTTTTTGCTGAGAACTGGCCCTCTTTTGGTGTGCCGGAGATCGTTGTTTTTAAACTATCTGAATCGTATGTCATAAATGAAGAGGAACGGTTCAAAAAACAGCAGGAAAAAGAGGAAAAGAAAGTAAGTACCCGGCGCATGAAGTTTGCCAAGGAAAAACTGAACAAAGCACAACAAGAATATGATGGCGCTCAGAAGAGAAAAAACGCATCCTCACAGATATAAGGAGGTTTTCTATGTGGATGACAGTAAAAAATACAGTAGTTTTTACTAGATCTGGAAATGATTTTCATAATGATAGATTTCTACCGCCAATGACAAAACTTATTGGAAAAAGAATTAATGTAATTTCATTGGGACATTGTTGGTATTTACATAAATCTACTAATACATTTTATCATAAATCATGGCTGAAAATGAAAAAGATCAGAGGAATGAGAATAATAAGCAGCTCCTGTACTAAAAATCCTGGGGATTATCCGTAGACTAATCATGTTTCTTGATATATTAATTGAAAATGTACATAATGCCCTTTTCCGTTATCCGGAAGTATTGAGGTACCTGCAGTCCAGATATGTTAGTGAAGATGATATACGGACTTATAAACTTGGCTACAGTAAAATTATAGGGGTGCCAGATGAAGATTCCTCGGATCGAAAAAAGTTTATGGATGAATGTAGGAAGGGCCGTAAATTAGAGGGCAAAATAATTTTTCCCTTCAAGGATGAACTGGGAAGAATGGTAGGATTGATAGGAAGAGCTATAGAGACAAAAGAGTTTAAAATTTATGTAATAGAAAAGGCGAAGCATGACGGTTTCTTTTTTGGGCTCTATGAAGCATTACCGCATATTTACAGAGAGAATCGTGTCTTCGTGGTTGAAGGGCCTTTTGATTATTTTGCTCTCATGAAGGTATTTCCGAATACGGTAGCTACTATGACTTCTGGTATATCAGAAGCTCAATATGAATATCTAAATCTTTTCTGTGATTATATTATTACTGTTTTTGATTCTGACAAAGCAGGGCGCCACGGCACTGACCGGATCGCAGAGGAGCATAAAAAGGTATATTCGATGGATCTGGGTAGTTATAAAGATCCTGCAAAATGTCTGGAGATGCTTAAACTTCCAGCTTTTAAAAAATTTATTATAAAAGGAATCCCATTCTTTTAGGAGGAGTCGTGGGCTTTCCCGTTCGCAAGATTGTAAAAAGAATAGTAGAACAGTTTGTCATTCGATTTCAGAAGATTTATCAATCAATTTCAGATAAAGCCTTTAAAAACTTGGAACCGCAGGCGTTACAACCGGAGAAAAAAGCGGAAAATGACAATAAATAGAGATTTAAAGAATATAGGCTGGACAATTTTCTTTCTTGAATGTGCCGATAATACACTATATGCAGGAATGGCTCGTAATTTGGAGAAAGAACTTATTGAAATAAGAGCATTCCGAAAAGGTATTTATTTTGGAAAGCGCCCAGAACGTCTCCCTGTGAAAGTTGTATTTAAAGAAGTCAACCTCGTTTTTAAAGAAGCTCGTGCTAAGTTTAATTTTATGAAGAAGATGAATAAGATCATGAAAGTAAGGCTAATAGAGACGAAAAAATGGCCTATTGGAGGAACCTTAAAAGAATATATAGAAAGTAAAGAAATATAATTATAGAAATAAGAAAAAAAATTATTAATATTTAAATATTAAAAGATTATTATTAAATTTTATAATAATGAAGTATATTATAAACATAAGTATATAATATACAACATTTTAAAAACCGCTACTTTTTAGGGACGGTAATAAAATTAAACTAGCAGAAAAATACAGACCAGCGACGTTTGAGGATGTTATTGGCCAGGAGTCAGTTGTGCGCGTCCTAAAAGCGTCTGTAAAACAGGGTCGTTATGGCTCTGCTTATCTCTTTTGTGGCCCCTACGGTGCAGGAAAGACCACTCTTGCCCGTATTTTTGCTAAAACTATTCTTTGCGAATCTCCCATAGATAGTAATCCCTGCGGTAAATGCGAATCATGTCTTTTATTTGAAGGGGAAAGACATTTTGGTTATAGAGAAATCGATGCTGCATCTTATGGCGGTAAAGATGATATGGTAAGTCTACGAGATGATGCGTCTTCTTTGGCCGTTTCAAAAAAGAAAATAATTAATATAGATGAGAGTCACGATATTTCTAAACAAGGGCAGGATGCTCTTCTTAAACAGACTGAGCAATGTCCGGAACATCTTGTTTATATGTTCTGTACGACTGACCCGGACAAAATGAATAGCACTCTTCGTGACCGGTTCATGGAATTTCATATAACCAAAGTAGATACAGCGCATATAATTCAACGATTAAGATTTATTTGTGCGGGTGAAGGCATTGCTTTTCAAGAAGAGGCCCTTCAGGTCATAGCAGAACGATCTGAGGGGCATGTTCGTAGCGCTATAAATCTTTTAGAAAAGGTAGCTTATCTGGGTGAAATTTCCCTGGAAAATCTTAACACGGTTTCGCGGGATTTTGAGGAAGGTATATTTACAATAGTTTCAAGCCTTGGAACCAACCTGCCTAAAGTTGTTGATACGTATCAATCTATTTCTTCTTATTTATCATCCTTTGAATTCTATAATTTATTACTTTCGTTGGTCGTTGATGCTACGAAATATTTATACGGTTATGACAACTTTTCTGAGAAAAGAATAACTTTATTATCGAGATTAAAAGAGATACATGGTTATAGTTTAATAGAATTTTTAAATTACCTTATTACACGGGATAAATTCGTGGAAAAGGTAGGGTTACAAAGCGATTTAATTATTTTGCACTATAAATTCTGTGCAAATAATTTTATCCCTCGGATTCAGAAAGATTCCTCTACAAACTCACAAAATCAATCTGCAACAAAAAATGATGACTCAGCAAGCCCCTATTCCTATGCTCAATTATCTAAATTGAGCATTAGTGACCGGAACAAAAGACTTCGGAAGCAAAGGAAAGAGATACAACAAAAAACCGGGGAAAAAGAGAAATCAGAAAGAGTGCCATCAGAATGGCCCTTACCAAAAGAAGAGAGACCGGGAAATAATTTTGAAGAAGAAAGTTTAACAGCTCAGGAATTCTCTCAACAATTGGTAGGAGGTCGCGTTGGCAATATCCGAACGGTGGTTGATTCTCGAACTGAATGACGCGCTCGAGGACGTTAATTATCGAGATATTAAGGGAGCAATTGTTATGGTATTTGGGAATGAAGTTGATTATTTCATTCCCATACACCAGGAGCGCATGGGCTCCTATACAAGTACTAGTATTTTAATGAAGGGCTATGTCTTTGTAAAGGATTGTTTAGAAGCCCGTCAGGGTATCAATAATTTACATGAGAGCAAAATTTTTGTGAGAGCTCTTTTTTATTCAGGAAAATTCCAAACAGTCAATTCAGATGAAATAAACGGGCTCAAAAGGAAATTAAGAAATTCGTTAAAGAAAAAAATGGAAAACGGAACAAAAGTTTTAATTCTCGGCGGAATTTTCAAGAACCTGACCGGTGAAGTAATAGGTGTCGAAAATAACGGTAAAGAAATTATGGTAAAAATTAAAAGGATATCCCGAGAGTGCATAGCTCCCATTCCTTCAACACTCTTGGAAGAGATTAAATAAATGGATCATATTATTATTGATGGTTTTGGTCTCGTTTTTCGTTCTCATTTTGCTTTCAGTAATCTGATGACGCAGAATGGTATCTATTCTGGTAGTGTGTACGGTTTCTTAGTTAGTGCGCGGGCCATAAAGAAAAGATTCCCGCATTGTCATGTGACTATAGCATGGGACAACGAGCCTGTACGTCGGAAGAAAGTCTTTGCCAGTTATAAAGGGGACCGTCCCCGAATAGGCGTCTATGAACAGATAAATGATTTAAAAGAAATTTTTTCAAATCTGAACGTGTCTCAGACAGAATACATAGGAGAAGAAGCCGATGATGTGATAGCTTCTTTAGTTAAATTCTATGATGACGGCCAGGTTTTTATATACAGCGCAGATAAAGATATGTTTCAATTGGTGAAAGACGGCCGTGTAATCGTGATCCGGCCGAAGAGAGGAAAGTACGAAGAAAAATATTTTGATGAAGAAGCTGTGAGAGAATTGTTTAAAGTCGGCTCTGAAAATTTTGTCTGTTTCCAATGTTTTCGGGGAGATAAAGTTGATAGTGTTCCCGGTGTCCCGCGAATCCCTTCAAATATCATAGCTAGTCTCTCTGAAAAATATAAGAGCCCACAAAGTATTTATGAACATCTCGATAAAGAAAAATTAACTGAGTTTCAACGTACCTCTTTGATAGCGTGTAAAGACCAAGTATTATTAAATTATCAATTAGTGAATTTGCGTGATGATTTGAACCTGGAGATTATGGTGGGGGAACCAAATGCTCTGGCTTTGGTTCCTCTTTTAAATAAATATGAAATTAATTCTATAAAAGCCCAGTCATATGTTGAGATTTTTATAGACGAACCATCTTTCACCACAAGGAAAGCCCCGGCACTCGTTGTGAGTTTTCCTTCTCTCTTTGAGGAGAATAAAATTTAATATGAGAGAATATAAAGACAGATACCAATTAGATCCTCTAATAGCAGAAATTATAGATCAGGCGGCTAAATTACCGCTGATAGAGTTACAATTTCCTGCACACATGTCAAAGAGAGTTAAAAGTAATATAAAAGAAATATTTGAAAAAATAAGACCTGATATAGAGTACGCATTAATTCAACAAGGATTATTATAATGAAATCTAGTTCTTTCTTAAAGAGGATGGATACTTCTG
>Ga0307376_10002854_pt1 | contig 16516 bp, 21 predicted proteins | sample TR2MG_FD_202536 | JGI IMG/M metagenome (GOLD analysis project Ga0307376, IMG submission 202536) | Soil microbial communities from Risofladan, Vaasa, Finland - TR-2 | ecosystem: Environmental > Terrestrial > Soil > Coastal area > Acid sulfate soil | place: Finland: Risofladan, Vaasa | collected...
CTGCTCCGTCAGATGTTTTAATAGCCTTTATGTCATTAGGTTCTATAATTCTTTCCCATAACCATTGGTTTAACTCGTTGTCATATCCATCTGCGAAATCAACTATATTATCAGGGTTAAAACTATTGTAAACTTCCTCCCATGACATGTTTTGATAAGCGTCATCACCTATTGTATTACCTGCAAAATCTCCGCTAAAACCATTTTTAATATCGTGTTCCCATGCTTTTTTAATTTTACTTTTAAGTTTATCTATGTGTACCGCATCTTTTCCGTCATATGACCAGCCATGATCCCCATAGGAACTACTCGTAATGCCGTCAGAACTTACTTTTGAAATATCGTCTGAAAACATTGCATGCCCCCAATTACTCATAGGTTCATCTTTTTGTGTAAACCTAAAATATTTAGAAGATGGGTCTTTCCCTCTAACTGTACTAACTTTATTAACTACACTCTCTACAGGTTGCATTTCATTTATTTTAGTTGGATGTAGCCATTCTTTTTCGTAATCACCTATAGTGTCGAGGTATTCGTCAAGGTACGCATCTGGCTTATTTTGGCTTATTTGCGTTGTCATTGTGCTGTATTTATTAACCTTTGGTTTCTTTATTGCGTTAACTATTTCAGGATTCTCATTTACTATAGCCTTTTCAACTGCTGTCAAAGGTGCATTGCTTTGAATCTTACTAAATAACCTGTTTAAGTCTGCTGTGCTTGCCGGCATATTGTTTAGCTTCATTACTTTGGATATGTCCCCTGCTAATCCTATTGCGAACATATCATCTACACCAATAAAATCAGCTAATGTTGATATTATATTGTAGGCTTGGGGATATTTAGCTTTTAAATCTGTTGTTGTTTTAGGTGCCACAGTTTCGATAAGCTGAGTATTTTGCACTGTATTTTCTCGCTTGAGCACATCATTTATACCTGTGCCAATACCTTTAATAGTACCTAGCAATCCATTCTTGCCGTTATCTACTGCGTTCTGATAGCCCTCTCCGCCTCTTACAGCTATTGTTGCAGGCGCTTGGAATGCACTACCTACCGCGTCTAAAGTTGCCATTACTCCCTTGCCTAAACCACTTATAATAGGATTATTGACCTTATTTAAACCACTAGAGATAATTTTACCTTGTGGCACAACATTCTTTTTAACACCTTTACCTACAACTAATTGCTTTGAAGGAGATTTGGGTATTACTAGAGGTTCTTTAGGGTTTAAACCTAATTCTTCAGCATATACTTTTTTCTGTGCAGGTGTCATTTTAGGTATAGGTTTTTTAACTATAGGAGTTACTTCATTCTTAGTTTCGGAGGGTTTATCCCATGGGTACGAAGTTTTTTTATCCGCAACCTTTTTTGTAGTTTCTTTTGTTTCTTGTTTACTCCATGGATAAGTTGGCATAGTCTAACCTCCTAAATCTTCCTTCATATTCTGCCAATACTTTAATGCCGCACTTCCGTCGTATCCTGCTTCTTGAAGTTGTGAAAGTATTGATGCTTTGTTTTGCATTAACAAACTTAAAGATTCTTCACTTGATTTTGTATTATAAATCCAATTTGTCATAGTTGCTATAGTTGCATCATTAGTCTTTTGTGATTCTTGCCCTGGTGTTAAACTTTTTGAGCCACTTCCACTAGATTTAGGTGCAAAGTATGGCTTGTTAGTATCGTAATCAGCTTTCTTTTGTGCTATGCCTAATTGCTTTGTTTTTATATTATTGTCAAAGTCATCTTGTATCTTCTTTGCTTCTGCTACTGATTGTGCCGATGCAATATCTTGTTCAAGTTTATTTAATTCAGTAATCTTTTGTTGTCTTGCTACCTTCAACTCTGCTATTTTCCAATCGTTTGAAGGATCGCCATCATTTTGTACTTTGTTTATCTCTGCTTGAAAGTTCTCGTAGTATTGACTTATATTGTTTACATAGTCGCTCTTAGTGTCTTGTAATCGATTATAGGTAGTATCTTCAGTATCTTGCGTTCTATTATAGACAGTATTCTCATCCTGTCTTGCAAAGTCTTGTTGCCTATTGGTTTCATTGATATAGTCCTGTAATTTCTGTGCTTCCATGCCTGCTTTTGCACCTGCTACATCTGATTCGTAGTTATTTAATACATTGGCTTTATCTCTTGCTATACCTGCAAAGGCTGTAGCTTCTTGTGTGCCTAGATTACCTAATGTGCCTTGTAATGCGCCCATGCGGTTCATTTCGCCTTGCGCTGCCACTCCTGACGATTGCAAACCTCTTTGTGCTAGGTATTCACTAAAACTTCTTGATTGGTTTCCGCTCGTTGATCTTGCTTGTAATCCTGCATTGTAAAAATTAGGTTTTATCTCTGCTTCTTGTGCCGATATATTACTTAGTGCATTGTCTTTGCTTTTGCCTAGTGCTGCTATGCTGCTATCATATTTAGCTTTGTTTAGTTGGTCATAATATCCTGTCATGTCAGGCATTTGTTGAGCTATTGGGGCTATTGGGGCTATTGGTGCTATTGGGGTTTCAATACCTCTTATATTGTTTAATTCATTCGATATTGAGGTTTTGCTCTTTGATTGGGTTCCGCTTGATAATAAGTTTTCTATTTCATCCCATGACTTACCTGCATATTGAGATGTCACACCCGATTCGACTAGTTTGTCTTTTTCTGCCATTGTTAATCCCATGTTATCACTCCTTTAGAGTAAATTATAAGAGAGGTTTTTACCCTCTCTTTATTGTGCTATATTATCCTAATGTGTTATAAGATGCCTTCGCTCACCCATGTTCCGGGAGTTCCTGCTACTGTGCATATCCACCCTTTTGGTTGTCCAACAGTTGGAACAGGATTAATTATTTTCCTTCCGACAGCCCATGTTCCTAGAGTTGGAATAGATGTGCCTAAATTAACACCTGGGGTAATTTCTTCATATCCCACTGATACAGGACAATACCCGTCTAAACTTATAACCTCAAACCCTCTAATTTTTAAATTATTCGTTCCGTCAATGATAAATAAGTGGATTTCTTCTACTAATGTGTCAAGGTTTATAAATACGATCATGTCGCTATCTGCTCCTGTCATAAAGCAACCACCGTAGCTAGTTGAGTATGAAAAGGTTATATTGCCCTTAACTGGTGTGTTTGTTGTCATTACAACGCCTGCGCTATTATAACACCTAATTACAGTCCTGCCACCAAAACCGACCTCTGTGTCTTTTTTAATGACAAATCTTTTCGAACTTTTAGTTTTTATAACCACACCTACACCACGTCCAACAGTTAACTCTAAATCATTAGCATTTATAATTGTTGCACTGGTTGGTATAGTTTTTTTAGGAGTCGTGTCAGTGCTTGAAGTTACTGCAACACCTGCAATGTTTACATTTGTGCTTCCGTCATAATAACAAGCCTTCTGTACTAGATTTCCCGAATTAAAAATAACGTGACCTTCTTCAAAGATCTTATTGCATGGTAGTGAGATAATACTATTGCGTTTTACACTTTGGTCATTTAGACACTCAATAGTTGTTACTAATCCCGTGTACCCTAAATCAAATTGGTTGCTTTCAGATGCGTTTGTAACCCTAGCAAAAGTTAAGCTATTACTTTCATCTCGACAACCAATAAACTTATTATACGAGCCATTCTCAATCAAAATAGGTACTGCTTCTCCTGGCAATGCTTCACTTAGTCCAAGTTCAAACGAAGGTTTGTCAAAGATATTGTTATTGTTGATTAAATATGTTCCATCTTTTGAGCTTATCCTTACGCCATATCTTGATTTTCCTACCGTTGTTCCCCCTGTAGTAACTCCGAATCTTCCGCCTATATATTTATTTTCGTTGCACCACCCTACGCCTGCTGTTGATGTTTCATTTGTTAAGTCTACAGCTATTTTATTACTCATTAAATAGCCTAATTCAATGTTGTTGTAAGAGAATCCACCACTACTGCCAATTGCTTGAAACCCAATAGTGAAGTTAGATACTTCAGCGATAAATATTTTCGCTGTATTAGCATTATATATAACCACGCCTATATTGTTTTCACTTAACCAACTTGATTGAGTTTGTCTGGTTACTCTTATTGTTAAGTCTACTTTAAGATTATTAACTCCCTGCGCTCCGATAATTAGAGCAGGTTCTTCTGCGGTGCCTGTATAAACCAAGGGCATATCCATTTTCAAATGAATACCTGCCGGAATTGTAATTGTAGAAATTGATTCATAAGCCGTATTTCTAGGTGAAAACCACAAAATAGGAGTTTGCCCGCTTGCTTTTCTTGCCATAACTTCTGCTATTGCATCTGTGATTGTATTGTATTCATTAACATTTACCCATTGTGCCACATAATCTGCCTTAGACGCATCTAATTCTATTTGTGTGACAGGGTCAAAGCTCAACTTTGCTTCCGTTATTGTTCCGTCAAGTATTTGTCCTAATGCTACCGTTTGTACCTCTGCTTTAGTCGCAAACGTAGTATTAACTTCTGTTTCAGTATAGTATCTTCCGTCATGGTCTGTACTTGTCTTATGAGTAGTCAACACATTTGTTTGTGCTATTTCCCTATCATCAACATACTTCTTTGTACTTGCCTGTAGATCTGTTGTTGGAGCAGGTACTATAGGACTAGAGGAAAATGTTTTTACCCCCGCTATTGTTTGGTCGCCTATTTTCTTTACATTTGCTGCATCTAAAGCATCTAGTTCTACTGTTAAAGTATCATTGATATAAGTTTTTATGTCTGTGTTTGATTTATCAAATAATGCTTTAACTGTTGTCGCCTGGTCAACTACAATATCCGCTAATTCTTGTATATTTGTTACTTTTGTATTATTTTTTGTTAATGCCATAATATCACTCCTTTATATTTCGCCCTGAGTTTCCGCGTTCACAAGAAAATCAAGCAATACGCAAGTTTCGTTCAGTTCTGCATTTTCTAGCCTAAATTGAATGGTTGTATAATCTCTACTATTTATAGGTAAAGCAAATGTTTGAGGGTTTCTGTTTGTCTTAAATGAGAATAAGTTAAAATTTATATTGCTAAAATCAAGAAGTCTGTATTGCGGTTTTTTAGTTAATCGCTTAAACTCGTTAATTTTATTAGTTTTGAAATATATTGTTATAGATGTTTGTGAAGCAGGCAATAAGCCGACATAAATCATGTCAGAGGTCTTTATAAGTTGCATTGCACCAAATGTGTTAAATCCCGTATCTAGTTGTGCTACTATTGCTACTCCATTATCGTCTAAGCCCTTCATGCGCTCTACAGTGCCTTGTGAGCCATAATAAACTACTCCGTCTATATCTAGGTAACAAGTACCGCTTATGTTGTTAAAAGTGTACATAGTGTTGTTGCCATAGTTCCAAACATAAACTATATCACCAACATTACACCAATATTCCTTCTCGTTTTGATAGTCGAATGTAACTGCGGTTGAAAGGTCTATTTCTGACAATGAATTTCTTAGCCTTTCGCTTATTACCTCTGTGTTTCTTTCGTCTTTTACAGAGGTTGTGAGCCATTGCCACCATGATTTACCATGAATTGTGATAGGGTTGTTATTGACTATTTGTGCGCCATTGTATACTGTATTGCCAACTACGGGGTTTAAGCTTTTTACAGGGTAATCCCATGTGCCAGTGGCTGAAATATATTCTGCATAGCTAAAATGTGATTCGCCCTCTTTGAATATTATTTGATAGTTTGCATTGTTGGTTTTAATGTCTGTGATCGCGCTGTCATTTGTGCCAACGTTGGTTAAATTGAATACAGGGAAATATCCAGCATTTAATGTTCCACACCATCTACGAGTATTCTTAAAATCAGGATGTCCCCAAATAAATACAGAAGTGTCATTTCCTACACCGAACTTCATAGCAAAACGATTCTTTTTGACTAGGTTTGCATGAGTAGCATCAACTTTAGTCCATACAGCTAATACAACTTTTCCGCTAACAAGTGCAGGGGTAAAGGTAAACTTACCTAGTGTTAAATCTGTTGAAGTTGGAACTGTTACAACACCATCTACAGTGATCGACCCAAAACTAGTTATGCTTTGCTCTCTTATAAAGTAACTTGTGTCTGTGCCATTGGCTATAAACTCTTGTTTCTTTTCGCCCGTTAGTAAGTTTATGGGTTCGGCATCTGTTCCTCCACCGGAAGGAGGTGTTGCTTCTGCTATTAGTGGCACGTGAGGTACTACATTTTGGAAGGTTGTTCCATCATATTGCTTATAGTCTGTGCCATTCATAAAGTACAACTTTGATTCAAAGTAAAATATTGATGTTTTGGCATCCGTTATAGTGCCTATTTCAAATACAGTACCTTCTGTGATTAAGTCGATTATCGCAATTTTATCGGTGTTAATTGCTAAATTGTATTTGTATACTTTACCGTTATTTATAGCTATAAATGAATGTTGACCGCCTATTGTACCCTCCCAGGTACCCTGTACATCCTTTGTATTTCCAAAGTTTATAAAAGTCTTATGTCCTTCTCTTTTCTGAAGTTTGAAGTCTTTTGTTATTTTATAATTAACTTGCCTTAATGCTTCTCCTAGCTCTAAACCTGTTTGCCCTACTGCTTCATTAATTCCCATAAATTGATTAATGTTTATAGGTTTTGGTGGTTTACTTGCTATGTATCTTGCCATTATACATCACTCTCCGCATAGGCATTTGTTATTGATATAGCTAGTGCTTTATTTCTGCATCCTCTTTTTAATTGTTCAAATTTATCTTCAAAGTATTGTACTAACTCCTTTTTCTTAAATGGTGCTAATCTTGCGGCGACATAATAAACAATTGCTTGATCTGCCTTATAACTAACTTCTGTAATATCGTCTATAGTTGTTATAGTGTTTGGTTCTTCCTTAAGTAAGTCTATTCTAGCTATTTCATATAACTCTTTATGCCCCATATCTATTAATGGGATAGCTTTCTCTTGCATATCAATATAATCAGGCTCGGGTATTTGTACCCCGTCCTCTGTATACGTGTTTAATAATGCTCTTACTTTTGCAAATAAATTTATTGCTGATTCTGACATCTAATCACCTCTTTTAAAAAAATAAGCAGGGAAGTTGTTTAATCTCCCCCGCTATGGTGAAGCAGTTATTTCTTTGTTTCTTTTGGTTTTTCTTCTTTTACCTTTTCAAAGCCGTTACGTTCTGCAAGTATAAACATTGAAGGGTCATTGAACTCTATTATTTGTCCATTCTCTTTATGCTTAAATAACATTGCCTATACCTCCTAAATTGCTATCTTATGAGCATACAGACCGTTTTTCTTTGCATCAAGAACGAAAGCGTCGTATCTGAATCTCATATCTATTTGAATTCCGCTGATTCCAGGTGGATTGTCGTGTGTTTTGTAATCTTCTAACTTTGTAACTCCAACTGTAACTGATGGATGACACATAACAAACGCTACAGTAGCAGGTAAGTAAGTTGAAGGTACTGGAACGATCTTAACTCCATCTACTTCACCTAATTGACCGTTTATAGTCATTTTTTGACCTAAGTCTGAATTCTTAACAAACATAGGATCTTGCTTAAGGAATGAATAGAAGGAATATGATACGAATGCTATTCTTCCATCTGTAGGAATTTTCTTATTTCCGAACCATTCTGTCGCTGCAAGGAATGTTAAGTATGCGTTTGAAGCTGTTACTGCTAATGTTGCTGTTGCTAAGTTTGCTATTGCTGCTGCTGACATAGCTGCTATTCTGTAAACATCAACTTCAGGAATATATACTTCATTAATTTGTCTTGATAAAATCTTGTTGCCTTGTGCTGTTGAATTAGTGTCGTCAAGAGTCTTTCTGTCTGCTGTGATTGTTGCGGATCTATCTTTAGCAACTGTCATATCTTGCTTAGTGTTTGCTTGTTCTGTTGCCACGCCGTATCTTGCCGCACCTGTTAGTGTATAATCACCTAATGCAGTTGTAGGATAGCTGTATGCTGTTACTGTGGAAACGCCGGACCATTCATAATCCTTGTTTACTGCTGCCTCTGTAAGTGATTTTAATTGGAATCTTTCTACTACCTTCTTGTCGAATTTTGATGCATAGTTTATAGCCATTTAATTGTCCTCCTTAATCGTCAAAGCCTGCAAAGTCGCCGTCCTGTATGTCATTACTACCATGTGCTGTAACTGATCCTACCGGTGCTTTCTTCGCATTCTCTGCGTTTTGTTTTAATAGTTTTAGTTCATTTTTGATTGCTTGGTTTTCGTGCCACATCATGCAATCTGAAAGGCTTTTATTTGTCTTAGTTTGATATTCCCAAACTTCTTTAGGTATCTCGTTTGGTTTAACATCAGGGTAATTGGCTATGAATTCTTTGAAATCATCAGCTTCCTTATCCTTTTCAGTCTTGGTTTGCTGTTCTTTGTTAAGCCTGCTTTCAATCTGGTTAGTCTTTTGTTCTGTCTTGTATAACCTTTCAGCTATCTCATAAGGCACATTGTCTTTGTCTGCTAGTGCTTGTATCTCTGCTTGTTCGTCTGCTTGTTGCCAATGTTCTACTATTTGGTCAACTGTCATGTTATTGGCTTTTGCTAATTTCTCAACATATGCCAATGCAGTAGATTTTTCAAATCCTTGTAACTTTTCAAGTGTTTTGTCGTAGTTCATTCCCTTTTGTATTAGCGGTACAGCTTCCTCGTGAGTGAATTCCTTCTCTTCGTGGTTGTACTTTACTTTTACCTTGGGAGTATCTGTCTTTACCTCTGTCACTTCTTGCACTGATTCAATCGGTTTGGTGTCCTCTACCGTTTCAGTTTCTATTGTCATATCATCTTCTGGCATTGGTGAGCCAGTTTCTACAGCATCATCAAAGGAAAAATCTTCATCCTCTGCGAATAGTTGTAGATTAGTTTTAAATTCATTCATGTTTAACTCTCTTTCTCGCTATGGTAGGCGAATTTGCATATAAAAAAAGCACTAGTTCGCAAACCAATGCTTTCTTATTAATATTATGTGGCATAAGGATAATATTTTCCCCTTGCCTCTATGGCTTTTGTGTTTGCTTCCTCTATAGTATCAAACTGTCCTATATATTTGGCTTTATTATTTACTTTTACCGATACTTCCCATTTGTTGCATCTTTTGTTCCAATGCACATTTCTGTATCCTGAAACATTCTTCGCATTTTGACCTTGTCTATTTTGCTTGTTTTCACTATCTGTTATCAACCTCAAATTAGTCTTTTGATTGTTCAATGGATTTCCATCGATATGGTCAACAACTAATTTACCTGTGGCTCTCATTATGTATCTGTGTAATAACATTATCTTACTGTCATGCCTAAATCTCACATAATGTTCGCCCGTATGGTGTTTAGCAGTCCATAATGTGTTTTTTGTTTCTTCGTTTAATCTTTGAAGGTCATCAACATCGACTAAACATTCGAGTTTACCACCTAAGTGGTTGATGGAAATAATAGCACAACTCCCATCTAATACATAATCATTTTTCATAATAACACCTCCGTAGTGTGTTCCGAATATGTAAGTGGGAAGGATAATCGGAAATTATCTTTTCACTCCGTCGAGTTATCCCACATAATAATTATAACATAAATATCACTATAATGCAAGTGCCTAGAATCGGTTTTAAGCCATTATTTTTATTGAGGTAATGTATTACTATTACCCTCTTTAAATCTCTTTGCATTTACCAATGCGTTTGCTAATGTTTCTATCATTTGGTGTTGTACTCTACTTAATATTGTTTCTTCTGTATCGATGGTAGAAAACATGCAATGCAATAACTCGTGTACTATAACCTTTTCTTGGTCAAGTTTCACTATCCTGTCACCGTAATCAACAACGTCAAGCACACTTATTAATGCTGTTTTTAATTGATGGCAATATTCGTTTTCTCCTGCTACATATTCTAGTTGCATTTGACTTGCTCTACATATTGTTATGTCTACATGCCAACCTTGTAAACCTAGTTCTATTTTCCAATATGCAACTATCTCTTGTAATTGCTCATTAGTAAGGTTTACCACTACATTTGCCCCGCTTTTGCTGTTGCTTGTATGTCTTGTTGCATTAACTTCATTATAGTAGCTTCTTGCTGTTCTGGCGGCAATGACATTATCTTTTGTTTTATTTCTGGCGGCTGACTCTCTAGCCATTGTGCAAGTTGTTCATATTGCTGTTCTTGACCTTGCATCTGTTTTTGTTGTTGTTGTGCTTGTTGCTGTGCTTGCGCTTGTTGCATTTCATCCATCTTAGTTCTTAACTTATCTATTAATTCTTCATTCTTATATGCTGCAGGTAAACTTTCAAGATAAGTAATCATATCAAATAATGGGTCTTTCATACCTAATAAATTGTTCAACATTTCTACTTGTGCCATTTCTGACCAATAAGTACTAGGTCCTACATCACATCTAACATTTAGCCACATATTTTTAAATACACTAAAGTCATATGTTTCAACTACCTTCTGACCTTCCCTGGTGATTACAATAGGTCTTGAGCCGTAATAAGTACCCATCATGTCTATTAAGATTCTACCGATATCCTCTACCCACTCATACATATTGCTTTGCGGATTGTCTAAAGGTATACTAGCCTGTTTAACTGTGATCGCTATACTTCTACCACTTGCCTGTTCAGGGTTGACATTCCCCATCATGCTATCATTAATACCTAATGTTTCTTTAAGGTATCTTATTGCTAGTTCAATTACCGTTATGATCTGCGCTGACATTTGAGCAGGGTTCATGTATGCTGCTACATTATTTACACTTTCGCCAGGTGCCATGTTTTTAATGCCTATTGCTTCGCCTACTCCATCATCCCAACCACTTATTAAATCTGCATTATAAATGACTTTAGGAAATGCCGTCTTATCTAAGTGAAACATTATCTTTGCAAACATTCTATTAATAAATATCTGCGTTGGTATAATTCCAAAACAAGTACCTCTACCATGATAACAATTCTTTTGCTTCTCCCAGTTTGCCCATGCTACAGGGTAATGTGACAAGCCCGTATCAACGTCTTTGTAAATATATGCCGATTCTGTACATTTTGTAACATGAATTGTCTTAGTCTTAGGATCGTATTTGTATAGTAAGAAATATAAAGCCTTGCCATTGTCATCAGCTTCTAATTCTATCTTTGCGCTGTCCCCTGCTTCATTGTTGTAGTTTTGGTCTGACGTGATATTCTCGCCGTCTTGCTCTTTGTATAGCTTTGCTTCTGCTATTAAGTTTGCGACCATGTCACGACCGCTAATACCTACATAGGGTTGTACTTTTACGTCTATTTTAGGATTATTAGCATTACCTAAAAATACATTTGTTCCGTCTACAAGTTCAAACTCTATTTCGCCCTCTATGTTTGCGAATGCACCGCCATACGGTATCCTTTCTTTATCAAAATACATATGCGCACAAGTATCACCCATGATAGAAGCGTCAAAACAAGCATCTCTGTAACGATTCTCCATCTTAAATTTTTCAAACAAGTTATCTATCTCTGCTGTTGCTATCTCACTTGCGTTTGTGTCAGGGTTGTTATCATCGTCAGCATAGGCTAGAGGTTCTAATTTCAATTTTACCTTACTAGAAGTCATAAAGGCTACAAAGTAGGTTATAACTCTTTTGATATAGTTAAATACCGGAGCAGGAAAGTCTTCGCTCTCTAGGTTGCGCCATTGTTTATCATTAAAGAAGTCTATTGAAGTATTTACGGCGTCATAATAGTTAGGCTTTAATCTGTTATTAAACTTTACGCCATCAAGGTATTTCTGCCAATCTTGTACTTTATCACCAGTGTATTTACTCATCTAATCACTTCCTTTTTCCCATTGCTGTATTAATATCGTAATTTAATATAGCTTCAAAACTTTTATTCTTGCGTTCTATCTCTCTTTGTTTATCCATGTCTATTTCAAGCGGTTTTTTATGTTGTCCTAGCCTATATCCTAAGTAGAATATTCCTGTTAGGGCAAAAGAAAAGAACAACATTGCTGTTGCTCCTATTAAGTAACTCATTTAAATCCTCCTATCCGAAAAATCCTTTTGGTATCTTAGTCATGTTTGATATATCTTTGTTGTACTTTTCTGTAGGTGTTAGGTCGTCGTAAGGGTCTTTCTCTATTGGCTTTTCAAACAGTCTATACTTTGTGCGTTCTGCCAAAAAAGTTGTGCAATCTGCAGCGTCGTCGTGTTTGTTCTTACCTAGCCTTATATATGAAGTCATTTGTCGCATATACTTGTCATAATTGCTACCTGGTTCATAGTCGCTTCTGAAATAAAAGTATTCCTTAACGTACCCAGCTGACATCATTATTCTAGTTTCTTTGTTAGTGGTTGTATTTCTAGTTATTACAGAGCATGGACTCTTACCTCTTATCAATGCTCTTACATTTCTTGCATATCCATATCCGCCATTATTAGACTCTATCTCCATAACATCTGCTTTAGTGTCTATTATTTGGGTTGCTACTAAAGGCTCAGTTATTTCAACACCGTCTTGTGTAAATATTACATCAGTTATATAGGTATGTTCTCCAAACCTTTTACCGATTACGCTACATAGGTAATCTTCACCTTTGTCTGCCGTATCTGTAAAGCCTACAATGCCGTCAGGCTTCTTTGTCGCTAAGTCCTTGATAGTAAACCTATTAAGTGATTCCACGGGGAATAACAAGCCCTTGGACTCTATAGGGCATTGCATGAATTCAGCTTCCCATATAAACTCCTCTGTGATCCGCTTAATATCCAAATACTCCGCTGTTGTTTTAACTTCTTCGCAAAACGTTTCCCCTGCGTCGTTTAACGCAGGTATATTAATAACTTTCATATTGGGTTTATATGCTTCGCTGTATGGGTCTGTTAATCTTCCTATCGGGTCTTTCTTGGTCCATCTAGTAGCTATGTGTATTTCAGGACAGCCTGTTTCTAATCTTGACAAATGTGTTGATGTGTACCAATTCCATACATTCTCAATTACTGTTTCGCTTAGTGCTTCTTCTATGTTTTTAATAGGATCATCAAGTATCGCTATAGTCTTGCATCCAAAACCTGTAATAGGTCCACCAACACCAGCACAAAAGTATGCAGGTTGTGTTCTATTATTCAACATCCAGTTGTCTACAGCGCCCCTTGCAATTATAGTAGGAAATACTTTCTTATACTTCTCACTTGGTATTATACCATCTCTTATATCTTTACTAAACTTTTCAGCTAGTTTTGCTGCATAAGAGTTACGCATTACCGAACCATCTTTATATTTGCCTAACATCCACGCACAAAAAAGAGAAGTTATATAAGACTTCCCCGCTCTTGGTGGCATACTCACCGCTAATTCTGTTATTATACCTTCTGCTATCTCCTGGAAAGCATCAGCTATAGTTTTAAGGTGTGGTTTTCTTACCGTAAAGAATGATGCATCCGTATATGTGCAGAATGAGTAGAAGTTTGTTCTAGCTTGTTCTAGTTCCCCTTCCTCTAGCAGTCCTAAATATTTATCTTGAATATCTTTAGGGTATTTATATATGTTTTTAAGATCACCTTTTAATACTTCATGTATTGCTTCGATATTTTTAACTTCGAGTTGCAGCCCTATATACTCTAGTTCTAATTTTATTCTATCCATTTTATCACCTAAACCTTTTTCCAACCCCACTCAAAATAAGGATCACTGCTATTCTCTGACCTATACACCCAGTTTCCTTCTAGATACTTCCAATTATATCCTGTCTTTCGTTTCTTAAGTATCTCTTTTTTTATGTCCAAGTTATGATGTTCTACACCTATTATAATATCTCCTTTGACTAAATCCATCTTATCCCTCCTGGTGTTAAAAGGCAACTGTTTCCATAATAGATACATTAGAATTATTTAATTCAATAGGGGTCGCGCCAACATTTCCGACAAAACCCACGCTAAGGTAAAAAGTGGGTACCAAGTGATTAATTTACCCACTCTAAGCCATTTTATATCCTCCTAGTGTTAGTATTCTATAATATCACCAAATAATTCTTCTAATAGGCTTTTCTTGCCATGTTCACATTTTGGAGGATTACTACCACCACACTTCTTACAAATGTCCTTTACCTCTTTACACGCATCACCATTTAATTTACAAGATTGACATCTACAAACCACGCATACACATGCCATTTTTTACCCTCCTAATATCCACATTGCACGAAATCAAGGTTTTGCGCAATCAACAATTGAGTATTTCCAATGCTTTTCGCTATTCATAACTATATTATAGCTGTTTTTAGTGTTTATGCAGTGATTTATGCATAAAAAAGAAGCCTTATTCAGACTTCTCAACTGTTACTTTTATCTCTGCATTTAATGCTACAAACCGTACATACTCGCTTAACTTCATGTTTAATGCTTTTGCTTTGTCTTGTATCTGCTTATACTCTTGATCGTCTATGCGAATGTTTAATGCTCTTTCTTTATTAGTTGTCATTATAATCGCATACCTCGTAATCGGAAGTGATTTCGTATAATAATGTTCCGTCCTCTGATTCTACTTGTACTCCTGCAAACCTTAATCCTTTTGCGTATCTATGTGCGTATCTTATAGCTTTTTCAATTTCGTCAAACTCTTTAAATGTGTTATTCATTGATTCACCTTCAATACCGTTTGGGTAAAAACTCCTTATTGTTGTAAACATTTTAATAATCCCCCTTCATATTTGCTTCTTACACTCATTGTACCGCAATGTAAAGTATATGTCAACACAAATATGAGGGTTATTTTACTTATATCCCAACTTATCCTGTAACTCTGCTATCCTCTTTTGCCTATCTTCTGTTGTATATTCTATAGTTTCGGTGATATTATGGGATTCTATGCGATCTGTAAACATGCCTAAATGCTTACCTATTAACTCTAGTGATTTATTTGCTCCGGTGTGCTCAAACTTATATTCTCCAGTGTTATTTCCTTCTCTATCTAATACAGCTTGTTGCTGCATACATCTCTCTGATACATCTTTAAGGTTATTCAATACCCATTCTATGGTAAGCATATTACGTGACTTTAATTCGTCTGTGAGCGTTTGAAGCCTAGTGGCAACCTTGGGGGTTTTAGCCAATTCATAAGCTACCTTATCTATCGTATTATCCTTCATTGCTACTGCGTTATATGCCCTCTTATATGCTTCTCTCTGTGAGAGTCCGGCAAATAAGCCTTGAACATACTTTTCCTGCTTTATAGTTAATGCTAGTTTATCTGCCATTCTTATCACTCTCCTAAATTAAATATTGAGGTTTCCATTCTTCTTCGCCATTTTCATCTTCGCCTAATGATTCTATTACATTTATAGAAATATCCAGGCATCTAGTTAGCCAGCCATGCACACTATCATCAATATAGATATCTCCATCTAATGGTTTGCTTTTAGCTGCACATAATATTCTCCCATTAGTTCTTACTCTTAATGCCATTATAATCACCTCACTAAATTAATATGTTATCTTAGCACTTCTTCTAACTCGTTCGCTATAACTTCTAGATAGTAAATGGTTAATCTTTTTGTTATCCATTATACGGGCTAGTTCATCAGTTGTCTCATCTGTCATGTTCTCACAGTTGTGACTTTGCTTATATGCTTCTATTCGTGATAGTCCAGCATATAAACCTTGAACATATCGTTCTTGCTCTATAGTCAATTCATCATCATCTTTTCTTATCATTCTTATTACTCTCCTACTCCATCTGATCCCTTATAGCGATTAGCATATCTATGTATTGGGATAGTTCAACTTTCGTTAACGCTATATTTGCTTGTTCGTCTAAGTTCTGTATACCTACTAATGCTATCTTTGCTTGTTCGCTTGAATAGCAGTATACACCTCTCTGTTCATTGCCCATTGTTATACTCTCTATCTGTCTACTACCTTCCCTGTAAGCTGCGTCAATCTTTCTTGCGTATATTTGATTTAACGTCTTATGGTCAACATATGTACATTCGTGCTTGAGCGCACATTCTTCTAATAACTTTTCTACGTTTTTAACTTCATCTATTACCTTATACCTTATATTTACTTTCATATTACACCTCCGAAACTTCTGTGCTGATATCGCTTTGTATCCACTCATTGAGTTTTGTTAGCATTTTAAATTCTTTATCACTCAAACGCCCTGTCGCGTTGCCTTTTATCATTAAAATAGATAATATATCATCATAATATATAACTTTACCCATCTATTACCCTTTCAAAATTAAGTTTTGCTATATTTGTTTTGTGCTATTGTCCCCACCATACAATAGCTACCCCTCCAACTCTTTCAATTGGCGCAACCTTATATATCTCGTATATCTCGTATACGTTTAATACATAATAAAAGCAGCCTATTTTCTAAGCTGCTCATACCTTATCTTTATTAAGTGTTCTATTTCTTTTGTCATGCTTCTGCTGTCTTTCTCTGCGATCTCTTTTAACATTTCCTTTGTTTGCTCATCTAGTCTTATATCTACTCTAGCCATTAAAATATTATTGCAATTACTTTTGCATCCTCTATTACTAC
>Ga0307376_10002856_pt1 | contig 16498 bp, 21 predicted proteins | sample TR2MG_FD_202536 | JGI IMG/M metagenome (GOLD analysis project Ga0307376, IMG submission 202536) | Soil microbial communities from Risofladan, Vaasa, Finland - TR-2 | ecosystem: Environmental > Terrestrial > Soil > Coastal area > Acid sulfate soil | place: Finland: Risofladan, Vaasa | collected...
GGCTAGCCATCGGCATATATAAAGGGTGGATTGGCTCCCCTACCTTTGTCTTCTTGATGCAATACACCGGATTTCCGATCAGTGCCAACACCTCTTTCGGCCTGGTACCGGCGTTTCTTCCTTCATTCCCCCAACCTACCATGACTTTGGTTGAAAGCCGACGCATCCGCTTGATGGCGGTGTCATTCGGGCCATTCGGAAGCTCAGGGGATGGATTATGCCAGAGAGCATACGGGTTAGCCGTGACAAGAGAAAATAGGTTCCCTGCGAATATACCGCCAAAACCCCAAGACTTAGCCAACCCAATCAGACGGCGGATAGTTGGGTCGTCCTTAATGTCATTAGCGGTTGATGGATTAAGCCCGATGAAGAACAGTTTGTCACCGCTCGGTTCCCAAACTCTCCATAGTGCATACCGGAAGCGGCGATTCTCGTCGCTGAAGACAGCTCCGCTTATGCCTTCGCCAATATTCATTTCGTTTAGGCTCCTCTATTTTACGGGTCAGGTATATACGATTCCAGATGGCTCTCGCATCTACAATCCGATTTTCTAGGATGAGCTTTACATTGATGTCCCCATTCTGTATCTGTTAAATCTCTCCTTATTTCTGCATCGGGGAATATACAACTACATTCGTCACAAACCCATATTCTTTGAGGGTTTTCAGGCTTATTTATACCATGTGGATGCTCATGTTTGGGATAATTTAATTCCATTCCGTCTCCCTCTTGGCACAGGCCGGCACCTCTTGCTAGTGCGGTCAACCCCTAGACAACCGCTTCGCATTATATACTCATGGATTGTCTGACACCAGCAAGAGCCTGTACCGGCAATCTAGCGTAATATTACGCACCGATTACTATCGTAAACCAACGGTTGGGGTTTTGTCAAGGGGTTAAACGGGGAAATATCGGGGAAATAATTGGTCAGCTCTGAAATAAAAGGCCGAGGCTCTAGGAGCTGAAAGTAGAGCCTCGGCAAGGAAGGAAGTGACCAAATAGGCATATAGGGACTGGACTATATGCCTATTTTGAGGAGGGCTGTTCAGGCGACAGACTAACTGTAAACCAACGGTTGGGGTTTTGTCAAGGGGTAAAACGGGAAATATTTTACCGAAATTCGTTAGCCGATGGGTTGGGCTTTCATATCGAGGTAGGTGCTCAGGATAGCAATAACCTCCTGGACACTGAGGTTCTGCTCCTCAGCCATCTGGTTGATGAGATCCCGCCCGATATGCTTCACCACCAGGTAACCGGTGGCGATATCCTCTAGCTGTGCCGGGTTTAGTGGGATGGCGTCTAACGGGGGCTTAATCCAGTCGGGTATTATGTCGCAGGCTGCCTGCTTGAGCGTGAAGGCGCTGCCATGCTCGGCCAGGTCGGGTCGGTTGCGGAGGGCGTCCAGCACATAGACATCCCACAGTGTCCGGGTCATGGTCCACATTTCACCCGGGGGGTACTTCTTTAGATCATTGAGAGCGGCATCAACCCGCCCTCTCCAGATTCCGAGCATGTAGATCAAGCCGATCAGAGATAGACATCCCGAGACGGCTCCTACAATACTGGCAACATCTTCCACTATTCCCCTCCAGGGTACGGCACGGTTAATGGGGGGGGGAGGATTAAGGCTTCCGGTAGATAAGTTGCTATGATGGAATGAGCCACCAACGGAGCTAGCGGCGGTTGTATAGTGAGCGATAACGGGTTGTCAGTGCTGTATAGAACACCGTCCAGCAACCACCCTACGAATCTATACCCGGGCCTGGGAACGGCGAGTATAACTACTGTATCCCCCTCATCGTACTCGGACTGACGCTCGCTAGGTTGTACGAAAGTAACTCCTCCAGTGCCCATGGGACTGTTACTAACTTCCGATATGTAATACTTCACCGGAAGGCTAGGGGGTGTAGGGGGTGTAGGGAGCGGAGGAAGAGCAAATTCTGGCGGCAGGCCGGGCGGAGGAAGAGCAAATTCAGGCATAACTTCAAGCATACTCAGGAATCCCATTGGGAACTCGGCTATCGGGTAGCCCATCTGGTCAAAGACTCCCAGCAAGATGGTATAGTTGACGGCGGAAAACCCAGTGGTGTTGTAGTTGACCGGGATTTGTAGTATCTCAAATGGTTGAAGAGTTTTCCCGCCCTGGGCAACGTTGAACTCTTGTCCGGCGGGACCTCGCAGTAGCAGTCGAGCCTCAGTATAAATAGGAGCGGCACCGAAGGTCGGCAGGCTGACACTACCCGACCAGGTATCACCCACATTGATCTGGGTAGGCAGATTAAGAGACGGCATCCCCAGCTCTCCCCGTGTGGGGGCAACAGGGACAACCGGCGGTGGGACTGTGGGCGGTGTCGGCGGTACCGGGCCCAATATTTCCCTGATTAGCAGGCGAGCCGAAAGCGTCCGAGCCGCTATCAGAGCGCCGGTCGCCGAGTCATAGACCTCAGCAACCACCGCGTAGTAACCGGACGGCAACCCCTGTGTTCCGAGGCGCACATTCAGGGTATTGGGTACCTGCGGGTGAGCTGATATATTCTGGTTGGTCTGAAGCGGACCATAGCTTTCTCCAGTTGGTGCAACTAAGTAAAAGATGGTATCGAATAATGTGGAAGCATCCCCAGTGTTCCTCCATGTCATTACGCCAGATGCCTGCTGCCCGGGGTTAATCTCTGGAGGGATGAACAGGAAATTATCTATGACAGCCCGTGCCAGAGCTGGCACCCGCGGCGGGGCTGACACTCCCGGAGCTTCTGGGAAGGGGTAGTATGGGATACCTGCTGCCGGTGCCGCTGCCGATGGGAAGGTAACGACTACCGCGGGTGCGCCGACGGTAATAACTGGCTTGAACTCGATAGGCTCCTGCGGGGGGACAGGTAGACTCTGCCGGGTTCCATCGGGGAGCCAAGCTTGAATCCCACCTTCGAAGGGTATTCCCACGACCAGCGGCGGCCTGGTCGACTCGGCCATGGGCGGGAGCAAAAGAACGGGGTCTGGTAATGGAGGGCCGGTCGGCAAAATCGGTGGAGGAAAAGCCTGGGCGTAGACGTTATACTGACCATCCTTCTCGGCGATGACATTAACGGTGTAGTCCCCGGAAAAGGGAGAGGCAAAGGTATCGAAGGAGCGCACCTGGGGATCATAAGTCGGCCCCTCGAGAAAGACGCGAATATACGCAGGCACACCAAGACCGAAAGCCGTGAATCTCCCGCTTATGAGCAGGGGTAATCCCGCCTGCACGCTTGTCTGTTGCCTCAGTATAGATATGCTGAGTCCCGGTATACTTACTGCCATCGTGCTCTCCTTACCTTACCGTGCCTGTAATGGTGCCGTCCACGACAATAGCAGTGCCATCGGTAGACCTGACATCGATCCGTATCGAGGAACCACCCGGTAGGATAGTACGCTCCCAGGGCAAGGTAAGAGGTGTGGAGGTCTGCCTGTCCGTGGGAACCTGCTGGTCGACGTTAGCCAGAAATACCCGGTACCTGGTCTTCTCATCGTTGTCAGAAAGCAGGGAAATCTCGTGCAGGTCACCGGTATAGCCAATGGGGACCAACCAGCCTACCAGCTCAACCCAATCTAGGTCAGAACCTGAGTAGCGGTTGAGCTTCAGGATGGGACCACCGTATAGCAGCTGGTAAGCCTGCTGCTCGGCTACTTCCTCCTGCGATGGCAGAGGTGGCCTCGGCGACACAGGCATCGGCGCCATACGCCTTTCAGTCTGCTCCACTTCTATCAGTGGAGAGCTAGGTCGGGTTGGGAGTTGAGGCTCCCCATCAACGATCTGCTCGTCCGTTGGTATTAGCTGTTGGAGTTCGCTAACCATAGGTCAACTCCTTTTTTACTCGTGTTCGTAGCCGACCGTGATGTAACAAGTCGCTTTGATCACGTCGGAGTCGACCAACATAGCACCCAGACACCTCACCCCCTTGAGGTCCTCTTCTCCCCAGGTGATCATATCTCCGGCCTGGACTAGAGCCCGGAATCGCTCAATCAACTCGGCACCAGGGGCTGGCACTCCAATGTAGGGTGCAGGGGTGAAGCTATCTTGAATAGTGATGGCGCAATCACCAGCACCCACCTGATTATCAATCGTCAGGGACTTGGCCTTGACGACGGCATTACCTCTCTCAGCCGCTATAGTTCGTGCGGTGGTATGTGCAGTAACTACTAGACTTGGCATCTTATAACCTCCTTACCACCTTAGGTAGTCGAAATATCGGATGACTTTTGCTTTGAGCTTTTGGTCATCGGTGGGCCGCTCAATTTCCCTCATCAGGCACTTATTGATGGTCAGACCTACGACAATCTTCTCAAAGTCCACTCCGGCCAGGACATAGAGTCTCATGATAAGTGGAGCCAGATCCTTGACGAAGTAGAGCTTGATACGCGGATCTTCATAGGGGCTGTCCTTCGGCTGACGGGCACCCAAGTACATCCGGTTCGCATTGGTCAGGTCGGGATACATTTGAGCATACTCCAGGTTGTGCACGCTCTTGCCGGCGGGAAGATACCAATGCGAGAGAAAATTACCGGGCTTGAACCCCAGAAGCACCTCAAAGAGCGTGTTCTGGTTCTCCGGGTAGATACTCTCCTGGAAGGCACCTGACCCGTTGGAGAAATCTACGTCACGATAGAGGGTGCCCACGGCCCCTGTTGGGAGTATGTAGGACCTGTCATAGGGCACCTGGTTGACCGCATCAATGCGGAAGGTTTTTTCACGAATAGCGTTATGAGTGGAAGGCCAGTCACTTGCGAAAGAGACCAGATATCCTTCCTGCAGCAGCTTCGGCGGGATAACCACCGAAAACTGCGGTTTCGGTACGAGCTCTAACATCGCTCACCTCCTTTGCCTCTCTCCTCTCAAGAGAGAGCGGTGTTTTATTTATTTACCAAGCCTATTTATCGACAGGCTCAGTGGTCTCCGGTTCAGTTGGTTCGGCGGGTTCCTCGGGTTCGGCCTCAGGCTCGGCCTCCGGTTCGGGTGGTTCGGCCTCACTAGGAGCCCCTTTTTCTGTCACCACGTTGTATCCGTGGCACTTCGGACAGCGAGCGGCATAAACCACGGGGTCATCTAGCAGCTCCACTCTTGCATGGCTTCCTTAACCTCCTAACTGTAGGAAGATTTCACCGATACCATCGGGTTGATTGCCTCCCTCGCCGTGCGGCACCATATATCCGGACCGCTGGTAATGGTCTGCGGCTGCGTAGGACTGGTGCACAACAGCACCATTGGTATCGAAGTACATGTCCCTATCGTTGATTATGGCACCCTCGTTACCACCGGAAAGGATGCAGGGGCAGGGCCCCGAGTACTGGAGCCAGAAGTAGTTGCCTGCGGTAATCTGGCGGTTCGGTACTCCAACGAAGGAAACATACTGCCAGCGAGCGACAATAAGATCTATGACTTCCTGGCGCATGCAGTGGATTTCACGCCAGGGGCTATGGTAGAGGGTCACTGTTAGACCCACGGTAACGTCGGCCACGAAGGCATCGTAGACGGTTACTGTGAAATCAGCTCCAGGGGCCGCCGCGACAGTGTTGGACTTAATCTTGTGCCTGGTGCTAAAGGCACCTCCAGCGTAGCTGATGACAAGGTTCCCCTCCGCGTATTCATCCACATCGATAGCGGCAACCGCGGTCAGGTGTATAACAAATGCACCAGCATCGGCCTGGGCTGTAGGCACTCCAGTTTCTTCATAGTCTACCATTGGGTAGGCACCATAGCCGGCTCGTAATATTCGGGTGGCATCAGCACCGCAGTAGCGGTATTTCCGGTCATCGATTTCTAGTTTGGTGCCGATTCGGTAGTTCTGGGTAACACTCAGCTCCAGTGGTCCCTGCGCGGTCCCTCCAGGTAGTATGCCTCCCGGTGCCGTTATCTGTGCCCATCTCTTGTCACCACCAGCGTCTATCCGGGACGGTTCTAGTCCAAGGTCAAGGTCGCCCCTTACTCTGGGGGCGTATAAAGTATTTCTTCTCACGGTATTCCTCCGAGATTAAATTTGACTGTTTCCCCACCTCGACTCACGCCGATTACTCGGCAGCGCGGGGGCGTCAGCTTCCGACAGCCGGCGGTACATCCTGCATCCCGCAAATCTTACGGGGTGAGCAGGGCTCTCATGTTCTTGGCCATCTTGATAAAGATGCCCAGTGGCCGCATCTCATCCGTGCCGATCTGGAAGTAGTGAACGTTGACCAGACCGCTCTGCTCGGGAGGCAGTGTCCATGGCTCTTTGAGCTCGATGATAACGTCACCCGTCTCGATATGAACCTGGTCGAAGTCCAGGGACTGGATATCAAAGGGTTCGGTATTCATCTGGATCTGGAAGGCGTCGACGCATGGGATCTGGGCCGGGTTGTAGAAGGCCAGCCATACCATCGCCTCTTCCTCGCCCATGGTCTGCTCTTGGGCGGCTACGGCGCCGGTCAAATCCTCGAAGAACTGCTGAACGTTAGCGATCATCCCTGCCCCGATGGTTCTTATCCAGGTGGTTCGGCGGGTCCGCACAGCCGCATCGGGATCCTGGAGTTGACGGGCCATGATTAGGGAGAAGTCCAGCTCATTACCGCTTGCCAGGGCGCCTTTGAAACCCTGCTTGGTGTTGACGTTGACCATGCGGATAGCGTCAAAAAGGGTAACTGCGTCCTTGGCGTAGATATCGTGGATGAACGGGTTCTGCTGGACCAGAATGGTATCCAGCTCGTCAGTGAAGATTCTGGCGTCGAGGAAGGACATCTTGGAAAGAGTATAGCTCTTCCCTGCGATGGTGATTTCCTCTTCAGCAATGTAGTCACTGCGAAGCTGTTCTCGGGTGCCTTCTTTGTATAAGCCGGCATCCATCATGACTTGGCGAACTTTTCTTTCTCTAGCCAATTTATAAGCCCCTCCTTTCTGCGATTCGCTTCCGCTGTGCCATGGCTGGGGGGACAGAGTCAGCCCCCGCAGGCGCAGGCGCAGTTGGTGCTGGCGCTGGTCCTTGTGCCCCTAGAGCCTGGGAAGGTCGGGGCAGTCCGGGTGGGATGAGCAGGCTCTCAACCTGCCCGAGTACCTGCTGCAGGTTGGCAGGCATCAACGATGGCGCTGCACGTGCTGCTGGTGCTGGTGCCCCGGGGAGCGGTGGCACCCCAGAGATCATGGCATCCAATCCTTGGCTGGCTGCTTGAGTCATTCCACTGCCAAGGGTCTGGATGGCTTGGCTGGTTTGCTCTCCGACCTGCTTAACGAGTGTCAGGGGAGCGGTGAATGGGTTAAATTGCCCGTTTGGCATGTTTCTTTACCTCCCTACAAATTGTTGGATTTCTCGTCTCAGGCCATCGCCCGTTTCGACCACTCCGTCGATAGCCCCTTTGGCCGTGTTAAGTGCTCCCTCTACCGCGTGTCCCACACCGGAGAGGACTGAGCCTACCAGCACATCAGGAGGCGGAGGGATTTCTGCGTAATTGGCTGGTTTGGCGATGTCGCCCTCGATGTTCTTGGCAGCTCGACCTGCCTCCGTCAGAACGTTGCCAACCACCCGAAATGGAGTCCGGGCGACCTGGTTTGCGAGGTCCGCCACCGTGTCGACAGTCTCCAGGGGTGTTGGGAGTTTCCCCAATACTCTTGCCATGTGAGGTCCTCCTTCTCGCAGATTTGGCGATTAAAATAAAAGAGGCGAGTCACCGTAAGGACCAGGTCGGCCGTAGCAGAAAGACCTGGTTGCGAGGTGACTCGCCTCGATTTCTCTCGCCAGCGAGTTATCCGATAAAACTATACCTAGACTACAGGGATTTGTCAAGTGGTCTAAGGAGAAATTATCAAATCTCTCCTCTTTTTATGATAGGTCAAGTTGACGCCGTCCATACGGTGGGCTACAACTATGATCTCCATTCTACCAAAGCCAAATGTTGAAAGAGCCCTGTATTCACCAATGATGGCTCTTTCATCCTCGGTTATCAAGGGACGCTCTTTCCCAATTAGTATATCGAGAGCCTGTAGGACTCGTTCCTTTCGGCCCTCCATTGAATATGCGTCTATTTCTTTCCCCATAGCTTCTCATAGATCTGATTTCCCAGGTTGATGAACTCTTTGAGCATCCTGAGCAGGTCTCCGGCCTTCATATTACTCAGGGTAGCGGAAAGGTTCCTGATATCGTTCCCTGAGATACTCTGCATCGCCTGGGCCAGAAGGTGGATATCGGGTTGTAGAATCTCCAGGTTATGGTTGAGCCTCTGCATCTCCCCGAGTACCTTCTCCGGGGAGGGAACACCCAGCATCTTTCCCAGAGCTTCAGCCATCTGGCCGCCCTGACCTGGTGGCATCGTCATTTCACCCTACTTCCGGGTAATACGCCTGTCCGCTGGAAGGTTCTGAGTAGGGCGATACCATTGGGATAGACACGGTTCTGAGCTCTGAACTCGGTCCGTTCTGGTTCAGATAGCTTTTCCTGAACATCGGCCATGATATTGTCATTGACGAACTGGCCTACAATATCACCGACTCCCGGTATGTAGCCGAAAGCGTAACTCAATAAATCAGCCGTAACGCCTTGCATCACCAGCTCACCCTTCTTCGGTGGCGGGAATGGTTTAAGGAGGTCGGCCAGGGATGGGACGAATTGCTTGGCATCGAGCAGGGCTTGAATCCCTTTCTTGGCTTCCACCATAGTTTCCTCCTCCCGATTTGATAGTCTCTACTTAAAATAATTCCACTTTGGGATTCCCCAGCCGGTTTGGAAGTCTTTGGAGTGACCCCGCTGCGCCATGGACTGTTTGAACTGAGCGGCGGTGATTTTCGGGAATTTCTGCTTGAGGAGTGCCATAAATCCTGCTACGTGGGGCGTGGCCATAGAGGTACCGCTGATGGCAGCAAACCCAACTCCAGCACCGGCTTCCTGAATGTCAATCAACGATCCACGTGCGGTACCTGAGTAGATGTTGACTCCGGGGGCAGCCACGTCAGGCTTAAATGGGAACTTGTCCCCACCTCGACTTGAGAACGACGCCACGTCGCCGTTCCTATCCACCGCTGCTACGGTGATGGCGTCTGGATTGCAGCCCGGGCAGCCGATCGTGTTCTCTTGCGGTCCTGAGTTGCCGGCGGCGATGACGAAGATGATGCCTCTGGACGTCAGCAAGGATATCATCCGACACTCCGGGCAGACTTGACAACCGCCCTGGCACTCTGAAGAGCCCAGACTCATTGAGATTACCTGGGCGCCTTTATCGTAGCAGGTAGAAATCGCATTGATGATTTCACTGGTGAAACCTGTCCCGATTCCTCGGCCGAGACACTTCACCGATACCATGGGTGCGTGGCTTACACCTTCAACGGTGACTCCCAGTGGGGTATGGTAGAGTTTCCCAGCGACGGTACTGGCACAATGGCTGCCATGTCCATTCTCGTCCAGTATCTCTCGGAAAGGCCACATGATTTGAGAGTAGAATTCAGTACCGATGAGCTGCGGGTGTGAGGCATCCACACCCGTATCTGTGACCCCGACAGTGATTGCCTCGCCGTTGAAGCCCTCCCTGAACGCATCCTCTACCTCAAGCATCTTTCGGCTCTCGGAAGTGGGAAACCACTCGTCAGCTGCGGGTAGTTGGAAGATGGTCTTGACCTGGTTGGCGTGAACAATGCGAACACCAGGTAAGGAGTTGATTTTCTTGATGCTCCCAGGGCTTATTGGAGCTACGGCTGCGAAGCCGAAGGACGGTAGCTCGGAGACTACTTTGAGATGAAGACCTAGGATTTGTCCCAGGGTAGCGGCAAACTTATTGGAGTCAATCTCCACCAGGACCGGTTGGACGGGTAAAGAGAAGAGTCGCTGCTCTAGATAAGGATTAAGCACATTCCACCTCCTTCACCTCGGTTTATGTGCTATAATACATCAAAATTGGAGGGAAAGCAAGAAATATGTTTGATGGATTACAGGGTTTTCGGGAGAAAGTAGAAAACGAGCTTAGGGCGTGCCTGAAAGAGGGTGGTACTGGGGGCTTTGACCTGAATACGATAAACTCGTACCACTTGGGATTTTGTGACCGATACGGAAAGCCATCTTCCAGCTCTAAGGGCAAGTATCTCAGGCCCCTTTTCTGCATCGCCATGTGCGCCGGATTGGGCGGTGACCCAGAGCAAGCTATCCCCGCGGCAGCTGCTCTTGAGCTAGCCCACCGTACCAGCCTGATATTCGATGACATTCAGGACAAGGGAGAGGAGAGAAATAATCAGCCGACCGTGTGGGCAATCTGGGGCGCGGACCAGGCAATCAACGCCGGACTCGCTCTTTCGTGCTACGCCCGGCTCATCGTTCACCGTCTGACACTCCGGGGTGTCTCCAGTGAGAAGGTGCTGTGGATATCCAGCGTATTGGAAAATACGGTCATAGCAATCTGCCACGGACAGTTTCTGGACCTCTCCTTTGCGGAGGCTCCCACAGTCAAGGTCAGGGACTATCTACGGATGGTAAGAGGAAAGACGGGTGACCTCTTCGCTGCCTCGTGTGTGGTTGGCGCTAGGTTGGCTTCACCAGAGCATGAAGTGATGGGTGCTGCCTGGGAGTTCGGCCTGAATATGGGTGTGGCCTTCCAGATACATGACGACTACCTGGGCATCTGGGGTGATGAGGCCGTGGTCGGGAAGACAGCCAACGATATTCAGGAGCAGAAGAGATCTCTCCCGGTGGTCCTGGCCCTCGAGCAATTCCCTGACGAAGAAGTAACACCGCATAGAACCATGCGCAACTGGCTCAACACTGACTTTATCAGTAAAGAGGATGCCGCTGATATCAGTTCTTGGATGGGAAACAAGGGCATCCCGGAGCAGATGGCGCGGATTGAGGCTCGCTATCTCAAGAAGGCCGGGGGCAACCTGGACTCTCTGTCCCTTCAGCCGGAGTGGCGCGCCCAGTTTGATGTAGTGCTCTCGTTCCTGTCAGAGCGTAAAAAGTGACGTATTTTATGAAAGGAGGTATCCTACATGGTCAAGCTAAAGTCGCCTAACTTCATCCTGGCCCTTATCTTCGTGCTCTCCGTTATGGTTCTGTTATTCATTATTGTCTGGCGCCAACTCGGAGGAACTGAGGCGCTCTTCGCTATCCTCGGGCATACCGCGGCCTGGGTAGAGATGATAGTCATATTCTACTTCAGGAAGAAGCCGCCAGAGGATAAGCCTCCAGCACCAGGTTCTTAAATTTCCATCATAAATCCTCGGTTAAACCCTTGACAAGTTTTACCGCCTGTGCTATGTTGGGAAGGAAAGTAGCGTCGCTGGCTGGATAAAGAGGCGACAGCCCTTAGGGTTGTCGCCTCTTCGTTTTTGGATAGGAGGTGATATGACAGAACCAAGGAAAATACCAGTCCTGAGTCTCAAAGGCGGGACTGGGAAGACTACGCTCTGCCTGGGGCTGGCCGAGGGGCTTCAGGAGAGGGGGAAGAAGGTGGGGCTTCTCGATGTGGATATCCATGCCTCATCCTTACCCAGAGCCTTGCATCTTAAGAGAGAGCCGGGCTACGACCCCCTCTTAGGTGGGAAACTCCGCCCTGTCATGCACAATGGATTTCAGGTCTTCTCAATAGGACTCCTCTTCACGGAGGAAACGCCGAATATGTGGGATGGAGAAACCAAAGCCTCTGCGGTAAAGCAGATTGCTACCAGCGCAATAGCCTGGGATGATGATCTCGAGTACGTCGTGGTAGATACTCCGCCCACCTCAGGTGATGAAGTCCAGTCCCTTCTTAAGTATCTCCCCAATATCTATGGCGCCGTGGTTGTTTGCCAGCCTAATGACCTGGCCGTACTCGCCCTGCAGAAAACCATCAATGTACTCCGTGAGAATGAGACCCCAATAGCCGGCATCGTGGCAAATATGGCCGGTTATACCTGCCCTCACTGTGGCAAGGTTTCAAATCCGTTCGACCGTTCTCCCAGTGACGTCCAGACTTTAACTGAAGGTCTGGGGCTCCGATACCTTGGTCACGTTCCATTTGCCGGGCACCAAGAGAGGAAACAGGCACTCCAGGAGGTACTTAACGGTATCTTACGGAATAAGCCAATCGTGATGGATAAGGAGAAAGGAGGCATGACGCGGTGGTTACTGGACAGACTAAAATAAGCAGACTAGTTGATTTCCTGATGGAACAGGTGGCAGCGGTGGCCGACGATGATGACTGGAAAGAAGCCGATGGATGGATCGGCAAGTGGGTGATCCACGGAGAGAACGAAATAGAGCGAGTCTACTCCATTCGTAACGGTAAGTTCTCCCTCATTACCGACGTCGATGAGTACACCGGACAGGTTGAGATGAGCGAAGACACATTTCTTGACCTGGTAGACGGTGCTCTTCGCGGCCGAGGTGAGGATGTATTCTCCCAGAAGTACGCTGCGAGGGCTATCCGCTATCGGGGTGACCAGTGGATAGTCGATAGTGAGCGGTTCAGGAAAGTGCTCAAGCGACTAAGCGGCATACCGATAAGGAAACTAAAATAGAGCTAGAAGGAGACTAGTATGAGCTTACTGGAGAGGATAAATTCACCCGCCGATTTGAAGAGGTTACCTGTGCAAGATCTCCCCACTCTTGCCGAGGAAATACGTCAGCTCATCATCTCAACAGTGAGCCGTAACGGTGGCCACATGGCTTCTAATCTCGGTGTAGTCGAGCTGACCATAGCCCTGCACCACATCTTTGACTCTCCCACCGACCGTATAATCTTCGACGTCAGCCACCAGAGTTACGCTCATAAAATCCTCACTGGCAGGGCAAAGGGATTTGAGAAGATCCGGACCAGCGAGGGTTACTCAGGCTACTTCGAGCCTTCGGAATCAGAGCATGACGTTCTGGCTCTGGGGCATGCCGGATGCGGACCGTCTATCACCCTGGGGCTAGCGATGGGTGCTGCGATGCAAGGGGAAAAGGGATACTTTGTCTCCGTCATCGGCGATGGGAGCCTTACCTCCGGCCTGGCCTACGAGGGGCTATCGAACATCATTGCCCAGAACCCCCGGAACCTGATGGTCATATTGAACGATAACGGCATGGCCATCAGTCAAAACGTGGGCTGGCTGGCTAAGTGGCGTGGACAGTGGTTGCCCCACCTCCGGGCAGAGCTTGAGCTGGACAAAGACTTCCAGCAGTTTGAAAGTGTAACCGAGGCTCTGGCGGCTAAGGTGCCTCTGGGGCCTCTGGCTCTCAGCCTGGGAAGGGGAATAAAGTCTGCCATTCAGAAGTCCATCATCCCGGAGATAGGCCATGTCTGGGACGAGATGGGCTTCAACTACCTTGGTCCAGTAGATGGTCATAACCTCAACGAGCTCTTCGAGATGATTACCCGGGCAAGGCAGTATTCTGATAGAGTTCCCTTTCTCCATGTGCTTACCAATAAAGGCCAAGGCTGGACGCCGGCAAGTGAGGACCCGACACGCTATCATCAGCCCGGGCCGCCCAAGCCTGGGCCGAGTAAGGTCTCCTACTCGTATGCCTTCTGCGAAGCCCTGGCAGAGATAATGGCTCAGGACCACCGTGTCGTAGCTATCACTGCCGCCATGCTGGACGGAACGGGACTGGTCAGGGTAAAGGAGAGGTATCCCGATAGGGTATTCGACGTCGGGATCTGTGAGCAGCATGCCGTTTCGATGGCTGCCGGGATGGCCAAGGCAGGACTGAAGCCAGTCGTGTGTATTTACTCCACCTTCATGCAGAGGGCATTTGACCAGATAATGCACGAGGTCAGCCTGAATGAATTACCCGTCGTATTCGCCATAGACCGAGCGGGGTTTGTCGGTCAGGATGGTAAAACCCATCACGGCCTCTATGACATGGCTTACATGAGACTAGCGCCTAACATGACGGTGTCCGTGCCCAAGGATGAGAATGAGATGCGCCACATGCTCTGGACGGCACTTCATTCCGGCAAGGCATGGTCTATCCGGTATCCCAGAGGAGAGGTACGGGGTGTCACTCCGGATAAGGAAATGAGGCAGATCATTCCCGGCACCGCCGAGGTTATGCGTGAAGGGAAGAGGATCTGCCTGGCTGCCGTCGGCGAGGCGGTTTACTCCGCCATTGACGCTGCCATAGAGCTGGAGGGATATGGACTGAAGCCCCAGGTAGTCAACCTGAGATACATCAAACCCGTAGACCCGGCCATGGTTGAAGAGATGGTTGATGACTACGAAATAGTCTGGGTCATAGAGGAGGGCTCGGTGGGTGGGGCAGCATCGGCCCTGATGGAAGCCATATCCGAGGCTAAGGGAAGACGGACTCAGGGGGGCAATCTGCCCCTGGTGCTCTCGATATCGGTTGGTGATGTCCCCCCAGGCCATGATGAGATACCCAATCTGAAGAAGGAATACGGCCTTGATGCGCACGGCATAGCGCAGCGGGTCAGAAATCATTTCACAGGAGGAGACTGATGGTAGAGGATAGAGGTAAATCGGTCGAGGTCGAAGAAATCGACATAGACCCACAACTCATAGCGCATCTGGTCTCGCTGAATGATAACGAGGTCATTGTACCGTTACGAATGAAGCGGGAAGATGTGAAGAGGGTCAAAGCAGTGAAGCTGTCTGATGCAGAGGTGGAAATGGTCAAAAAGTTCCAAGACTACCTCTTTGACAGGCACTATCTGGCCCAGAATACCTTTGCCGCTCTCTTTTGCTATGTCTACAATCTGGGCTTTACCCTGCACCGTCAGCTGGCCGAGGAAGAAGCTAGAAAGGAGGCACTATGACCAAGACTCCCTCCATAATATCACAGATAGTCGAATTGCTCTACGCCCAGGGGGGGCTGAGTGTTTCCGAAATGTGCAAGACCATCAAGTACCCCTATAAGAGCGTCTACACCAAGGCTCTAGAGCTAAGAAAGTTGAACTTAGCCGACAAGAACGACAACGGCATTTGGTTCCTGCGGGAAGGCGTAACGCCTTCCACGCTTGAGACCGGTGTACGGGAGGAGAACGGGGATGGGGACAAGGAAGACACTGAAGAGGAAGCAGATTCCGGGGAAGAGGGCAAGAATAAGGCCCCGATGGTGAGGAGTAACGGTGTTCCCCTGGACCAGAGGGGGCTTTTCATCCAGGAACTCAAGAACATTGGTGTTACACCCAAAGAGGTCATCCCAACCATAGCGTCAATCTTCTTTGACGGAGATATTGATGACCTGAACTGGCTGAACATGACTCTCCTCAAGAGCGCCGCAGGATGGGTTAATCATAAGCAGCGCCGGCTGATTATTGATTGGTGGTCTCACTCGCGTGGCCTTCCGTATATGACCGATGAGTTCTTCCCTGACAAAGACGAAGACAGGAAGCTAAGGAAGGCGGTTGAAGACGAGAAGCCGGCTAAACCTGAGCGGCGTATGGACCCCGGCTTGGGCTGGAAGCTCGATAAGGATAGGGATGGCGACTGGATGCCGATACCTGGCGGTCCAATGTCCTACCAGGAAGCGGTCGACTCAGCTAAGGAGAGACAGATGATATCAGCCTACTCCCGGGGCAAGCCTGACACCGGGGATGAGGAATTTGACGAGGGTACACCTGTCCGTAAAGGCGGTAAGAAACAAGAGACTATCCTTGAGTACATGATGAAGAAGATGGTCGACAATATGCTCGAGAGTAAGGGGAAAGACGGGGATAGTGAGACCGTCCGCAAGCTGACCGAGCGCATCGAAACCATGGAGGCAGAGCGCCAGGAGCAGAGGTTTGAGCGTCTGGAGGGCATGATTGCCCAGGCAGCTTCTCGTGACCCGTGGGAGGATTATGATAGAATACAAGCGATGAAAGAAAGACTCGGTGTCGGCGGACCGGTGGTTACCGATCAGAGCCCGGCGGTGCAACTCATTAAGGACAGTACCGAAAAGATGGATAAGAATATTAGCCGGCTGATGGGTATTATCGAGCGCACAGCACTTCGCTCTGATGAATTCACCCCAGAGACGACCAGAACGACTGGTCAGAGAGAGGAAAAGGCCGGTGCTCTTCTGGAAACTGTCACTGGGAGGGAACACTCCAGAGGTCTGCGCCGAGACACATTCGGAATTTAGGAGGTGAGACTATGGTATCAGGAGACCGACCGGACAAGGTTCTAGCCGATGTTATCCGTACTGGGATTGAGACCTTCAGGAGTGCGATTGATGGAGTTACCTCTATCATACGGCAAGGCGACCATACTCTTAGAGACCTGGATAGTGCTTTAACCGGATCTCCTGCAGCCGATTCCAGTAATCCCGAGCAGGCTTTTCTTGAGATAGTGTCTCTAGTGCAGGCTACTATGCTGGAAGCCCAACAGACAGGGACAGCCAATAATCCTGCCGTGGTACAGAGGGCAAGGGAAATCCTGGGTAGGGTATCGAGGGCTGAACCATCGTGGCGACCAGGCCCGGCCATAATTAGAACCGTGAATGATGTTATACGCATGGCCTTGCGTGACCTGAGAGGCTCTGAGACCCTACTACATCTGGCACAGGGCACCGGAACACTACAAGACTTGGAGAGCCTTACCCAATGGGCAGACAGCCTTTCTGAC